>Ga0315914_1002446_pt1 | contig 28360 bp, 16 predicted proteins | sample MpolenodulesMG_FD_203920 | JGI IMG/M metagenome (GOLD analysis project Ga0315914, IMG submission 203920) | Medicago polymorpha root nodule microbial communities from Los Angeles, California, United States - elongated nodules | ecosystem: Host-associated > Plants > Roots > Nodule | place: USA...
AGTGACCCAATTTGGTGTAGCCTCTTTATGATTAAGCCTTGTAATGCTTGATTCATCCTCTTTGACTTGGACTTATTCATAGGACCTCCTATTCCATTCAAAGGATCTTTGGATGGGTTGGTCGCATCTCTATCACTTTGGATCGAGGGTTTTTCAAACTTAAAAAAGTTGAATTTGTGATAAACATTTCTGGATTCGCACGCAATGAGTGTTATAGTGAACGGGAGTGAAATTGGGACAAGAGAGCTCATAGTGAGAAATAAAATAAAAAAATAAAACATTAAAGAAAAAAGTAAAAAAAGTTAGAAGCATTCCACTAAAAAAAAGTCTCAGAAAATGAGGGAAGTGAAATTGTGAATACTGATGGGTGAAACTGTCTTAATTTACAGTTTAAATTTGTAAAATATAATATTGTTAATAATGGCGGTCAAAACGGCCGGAATGTACCCAAAATATTCCAATTTCCTCCAAACTTAATTGCTCACACAAGTTCCACATTCAACCAAAGTAAGTACCACATTAAACCATGGTTGGAACAAAACCTCAACAAAATGTGATTTATACTCACATCAGTTACATGAAACGCACAGCAAATAGTTCGACATTGGAGTCACAACTCATTAACAAATTGGTTCAATTGAGTGAACGGATTTGGATCCAATGGAGCTGTGAAAACATGAAGAAGAAAAAAATGGTATCTTAAAATTTGAATGAACATGCATAATAAACATAGAACATAAACAGATTACAAACCTTTCAAGGAATGCAATGGCAACATGGTTTCAACGTCACATTCAGCCATTAGAGAGGTTAGATGATGCGTTGATAGAATTCGTTATAGCTGAATGTAAACTGCAAACAAAGGAGGGTGTCAACACATATGTATATATAGAGTGGAATGAAGAGTTTGAATCATAGTTATGTGTGTACATAAATGATACGGATTGGGTAGTTTGAATCTCATATTCATTGCAGAAAGGTATGTCAAAGGTTATGATAAATGCTTGAGGGTTTAGTGGTTAGTTGGGAGATATGATCACATTAAATGCTGGTGAGGGAGGGAAAACTTGAAGTGTTTAGGGCTAACTGCCAGCTTGACAGGTTTGACTTTTATAATAAGGGATGGTGGCTATGATTGTGTGTGCTTTTCCCTTTTCTAACGAGACGAGACAAGCCTTTTCATGTGAGAATAAAGATCAAGGAACTATTTATACAAGTAGTTAATGATGATATCATGGGCCTGATCAAATACTCTCTTCGTCCCTATATCTAAGTACCTTTTGCATTTTTTACATTTCTTAAGAAAAATTGTTAGTGCAATTAATATGTCTATTTTGTGTGTTAATATTACTAAATTGTCCTTTATTTATATGTGTATTCAATTTGACTTTTCGTATTTCAAGATAAGTTAATAGTATTAATTATATGTGCGTTTAGAAGAGAAAAATAAATAAATGCGTGGTTCTCTTGTGTGTCACAAACTTCATGCTTATGTAAAGTTAATCGAGTGACTATTTGCGTACTTTAGTTCAATTAGGCTCGACCTTTTTATGAAATTCACAATTTACTAACTAACGGAGCTATGTTGGAAAATACATATATTCTTTCACAAGAAATCAAACTAATACCCTTCTGCCGTAGGTTTGCGCGCGCGCGCACACGCACATATATATTTTATCAAGTAACATAATGGTTAGAGCTCATACAATTTAATTGTGAAGAAATGGGAATGTTCGGGGTTCGAACCCCTGCTCCTCCATATAATATGCAATATCTCTACCAACTGAGCTAAACTCACGGGGATTACATATATTTTTTCTATTTGCGGATCTAGCACTATCTTCATCTCTAAATTAGAAATTATTATTGTTTTCATATTTTTCTTTTTATTTTTTAAAGAAAAATTATATTACATCTTTTTCTACAATGTAAAATAAATATTAAGATGGAAATATCAACTAATTCTCTCTCGTAAATAATAAACTTATCAAATAATATAAAGTTTCAACAAATTTAATTCATATGATATAGTCAATGAGATATTAGCTAACCCCATTGGATTCTCTATTTTTTTTTGTGTAAATTATAGCCACTTTCCTTGGTTTACATTGATATTTCAAAATAATCCCTAGAATTTTAATTAAATGTGTTCCTCGGTTAGTATATTCAAAGGATTAGAATGACATTACGTTGGTAATTTAGAAATGAGTTTGACACTAAATGAATAATTCCAATGATGCATTTGATAAGAGATCAAGATATAGGGACAAATTTGATAATATTTGCATTTTCAATGACCATTATGAATTATTGATAATATGAGAGACTAAGTTGATGCAACCCTATAATTTTAAGGGCCCCTCCAAGGCACTCTTTAATTATTCTTAATAAAGAAATTATTCTTTAAAAAAAGTCAAATATTTCAATTTTTAATATAATAAATACATAAATTTTGATAAAATCTTACTACTTTAAGGCGTAAAGAGTGTTACAAGAACACTCGTTAACATTTCTCTAATTAAAGAACTCCTTAAAAAAAAAATTCTCTAATGGGTAGTTTGAATAGGGTTCAAAAGGGTGAGTATTACCTTGTGATGTGATCCAAACTTCATACTAAACATATGGTAGGTAAAGCACTAATAATGTCATAATTAAAATGTTTGTAATGACTTGATTCTACCAATAGCCGCCCATGGGTGTTGTATAAGTTTGATTAATGCAATTATTTGGAAATATGAAATTAAAAACTCATCCATCAGCCACAAATATTGAACATTTTCAAATAATAAAATAGTTCCCATTCTTAACTACCAAAGAAATATCCATTTTCTATAGCCGCAAAAACCTAAAATATTTTCAGTCTCTATCAAAAGGGGTCATTCATAAGAAACCTAGTTCATACGTAGAACTATAGGATATAACTATAAAAGACCAAGGTGCTTTGCCACAAAATTCATTATCAAAGCATTCACAAACTTTATTAATTAATTTTCTGTAATTTCTATAATATCTACATATATACCTCACCATGGTAGTATCAACCTTTACAAATGATTATTCTTCCCCTATAGCTCCATCACGTATGTTCAAGGCTTTAATCACAGACTCTAGCAATTTGCTTCCAAAACTCTTACCTCAATTCATAAAAGATGTCAACTTAATCCAAGGAAATGGAGAAGCTGGAACAATTGAACAAGTTAACTTTGCTGAAGGTTAGCAAAAAAAAAAAACCATTTTAAAGCTGGAAGAATTAAAATGTTCTTTTTATTTTTTATTTTTAAATTTAAAGAAAGGTTTCTTTTTTTCTTTATGCTGGTTGAATAACTTCTTACTTATATGTTTCATTTTAGAGAAAAAAGTGGACTTGTAATTTTATTGAAAAGGGATTTTTTTTTCTCTCTATGTTGCGAGAAATACTTACTTGGGCACAACCTCAAATAAAAAGTATTTAGGCACACACATAAATAATAAAATTTAAAAGAGAAATAATTTAGTCACATCACCTAATATCATTTTTCTTTTAAATTTTATCTGTCATGTGTGTGCGCTCAGATAAATTTCATTTAGGGTTATGTCTATGCCAAACTTGCTCCGAATAACAATTCTTACATATATGTTCCATTTATCATTGCAGCTAGTCCTTTCAAATATCTGAAAAACAGGATTGATATGATTGATAATGATAACTTGGTGTGCAACTACACTATGATTGAAGGTGATCCATTAGGTGACAAGCTTGAGTCAATTGCTTATGAGGTTAAGTTTGAGGCCATTAATGATGGAGGTTGTCTTTGTAAGATGACAAGCAAATACAATGCTATTGGGGATTTTGAAGTCAAAGAGGAAGAGATAAAGGAAGGAAGGGAAAACTCCATTGGAATATGCAAAGTTGTGGAAGCATACTTGCTGGAGAATCCACAAGTCTATGTTTAGTTTATTCTTATTCATTTTTTTGTCAAATATATACAGTCATCTTTTTTAAAGATGAAATTCAAATTTATTCAATTTTTAAAATATTAGTGTGAAGAGTCCACCCAAACATTGGGACACCTTGAATTTGTAAGTGTTGAAGTCCTTAGCCATGAAAAGGGCATTCTTTGTGATTTGGTAAAATATTTCTACTTGTTTAATTTTTTTTATTTTAATATTTTTATCTGTAAGTACAATATTTTGCAAGAAACAATATCAAGTCATGCAGTTCCCTCGCTAGATTAAATGATCAATCTAATGTATAGACTCAAGTCCTTCTAATGGAACATTTTTCTTCTCTTAATCGGGTTTTGTAAGAAGAGAGCAAAACAAACTTGGAAACAACAAATGAATCCAAAATTAATGTTGTTGATTCCGAAAAATTTCAAGGTAGAGGAAAATGATATTCTAGATGGAGAAACTTAGTACAAACTGTGGGAAAATGTCATATTGTTGATATATGCTATAGGGAGCATGGATATTTCCTCCAAACTATGGCAAGCATATTTCCGAATCCGTAAAGTGTTAATTGGGAGTATTGAAGAGTCACACATGATTCAATCTAATTCAAATCCAGTGTTCACACAAGAACAATATGACTACCATATCCTTGCTCTAACAAGTTGACGACAAAAAAATCAGCTTAAGGGTAAACAAATGCCTCATATTAGGCCTCCAAAAAAATTTCGTTTTAAAATATATTTTCGTAAGTCGAATTCTTTAAACATTTTTGTGCCTAACTCGGTTAGCAGTTAAATAGAGAGTTGTAGACTTTTAGTTTATGTTGCAAATTTGATCCCAAAGATAACTACTTTTTTGTTTAAACATATCATAAGTTCTTTTTTTCTTCAGATTTCTATGAATATGATATTTGTAGGAAATATATTAAGGTAGGTTGTGTCCGATCAAATTATGCAAAGTAAAGAAGTAATTTATATTTATGTTAGAATTCTATATTATACTTTGCTATTTCAAGGTTTAAGAATAGGTAAATATTGTCTATATTAAATATTATTTTCAACATATATTAATAATTAAACTAAAATTTTGTTTTTAAAAAGTTATTGTACTAATGGAGCTGAGTCTAACGGAAAGGGTCAGACTTTCACAGCTTGGTGAATTATATTCGGATATTGATTGAGAGTGATACTGATATTTAGTGTCCGACATGCCTCAAATATAATTACACATTTAGTATTCTTAATTTTTATGTGTCTCTATCAACGCACTTAAAAGGTCTCAATTTAAAACTCGCTTTACGCCTACAAATATATTGGGTCAGCATTGCTGCTTATCACCGTTGCTACTCTGGCCTCAACCATCAATTGAAATATGATTTTGCCTGTTTTAGCATCCAATTCAAGAGATGATAGTGAGTCTAATTTATCTCTTTATTTATTGCTTTACAATAATCTTGTTGCCTTTACTTTTTAATTCAGTTGATTAATTTAAGTTTCTTTTTTAAATAATTTGTTGCATTTGTGGAGAAAAGATTTACATCTTGTGAAGAAGAAGAGAGTGATCACATAAATGAAAATTGTGATGATACTTTAGCAGCAAATGAAGACGAAGATGATGAACTTAAGGTTGGGCTGGAATTTAATTATATAGAAGAAGTTACCAAATATTACAAGAATTATGCTCGATATATAGGTTATTGAGTTAGCAAAGTCAATTTGAAAAATGGAGATGATGGAAAAAAAATACTTTACTCTAGGATGCAGCCGTGCAAGAAGCTATGTGAGTATTCCAAAAATCTTTTAAAGCCAAATCTTATCACAAGAGCACAATGTAGGCTAGAGTAAATGTATGTGCGTCTTTAAATGGAACAATTACTATTTCTAGGGTTGCTCTTGAGCATAATCATGAATTAAGCCCAATCAAATCAAGATATTTTAGATGCAACAAGAATATAGACCCTCATATAAAAAGGAGATTGGAGGTTAATGACCAAGCTAGGATTAATGTAAGTAGAAATATTCGGTCTATGGTTATTGAAGTAAGTGGATATGATAACCTTACATTCGGGAAAAAAATATTGTAGAAACTACATAGACAAGGTAAGGCAGCTTCGACTTGGGACGAGAGACGTTGGAGCCATTCAAAATTATTTTGTTAGAATGCAAAGAAAAATAGTGATTTTTATTATGTAATGGATGTGGATGGCACAAGTCATCTAGAAAATATTTTTTGCGAGATGTAGAGCTGCTTATGAGTATTTTGGAACTTTTGACACCACTTGCTTAACAAATAAATATGACATGCCTTTTGCTCCTTATGTTGGAGCAAATAATCATGGTTAGTCAGTCTTGTTAGGTTACGCCCTACATTCAAATGAGGATACTAAAACTATTTCTTGGTTGTTCACTGCTTGCTTAGAATGTATGCTTGGGTGTGCACCAAAAGTCATAATTAGTAACCAGGATAGAGCAATAATGAATGCAGTTGAGGTCGTTTTCCCGAAAGCTCACCATCAGAGGTGCTTGTGGCATACAATGAAAAAGGTTCTAAAAAATTGGGATGACTCTCTGACTATGACTATCAAAATACTTTTGCATGATGTGGTATATGATTGTTCGAGCATAAGTGATTTCACGGAGAAGTGGAAAAAAATTATTGAATGTTATAAACTTCATGATAATGAATGGTTGAAAGGGTTGTTTGATGAGCGTCATCGTTGGGTTCCTTTGTATGTGAGAGACACATTTTGGGCTGAAATGCCAACTACACAACGAAGTGAAAGTATGAACTCATTTTTTGATGGATATTTGAACTCAAAGACAACATTGAAGTAATATGTTAAACAATATGATAATGCATTGAAAGATAAAATGGAAAAGGAAAATGTGACCGATTTCAATTCATTCAATATAATTATTGCTTCCATAAGTCTTTTTGGATAGAGTCTCAATTTCAAAAGGCATTTACCAATACAACATTCAAAGAGTTTCAAGTAGAAGTCGCTTCTATGATGTATTGTCATGCTTTCTTTTAGAGAATATAAGCTTTGAACTCAACATTTTGTGTGACATAAAGTAAAAAGTTATATAATAAAGGTAAAGACATAATGTTCAAGGTATTCTTATATGAGAAAACTTTGAAATACAATGCACATGTTGTTTATTTGAGTTTGAAGGTATTTTATGTAGACATATCCTTTATGTTCTTAAGCTCTCAGCTAAAGAGTGTCATATATAGGTGGATCACCTTGAAAATATACTAATCAACCTCAAATAAGGTCGCGGAAGTTGACAAAACCTTCGGCAGAACAATGTCTAAGCAACATATGCTAAACAAGAAAAAGTCATCTTGAGCACAAGCTAAAAAAATCAACAAAGCCACCAGAATACCTCAAACAAAACACCATACTCCAGCTGCACCACTCGTAGCAAGAACAACAATTGTAGATCAAGCAATAAGGTAAAAAAAATCAACAGCAGCTGCATCAACGTTGGAGCAGCAGAGACAACAAATTAATGCAAGAGAAAACTAGAAATAATAATCTCTAAGGATACTAGAAATTGATATAGAAAAGTAGCAATATGATGAAGTAATCAAAGTACAATGGGACATAACAACTCTACACAAATTTTTTCCTCCACCATCAAGTATACACCACACCTACATCAATTATTTTAATTCAACTTTAATTCCCCTCTCTAAATAAATTACTTTCATTCAAGATACAACAACTTTACAAGACTACACTTTAATTCCCCTTTCTACATCAATTACTTAATTCAACTTCACAAGACTACACTTATTTCCTTTCCATCAACATAATAGTGAGGCAATACCGCATTTTAATCAACATAATGTGGATTAGGCTATTTTAGAGTAAGTTATTCTCTATTAAAATTGACCTAATCCAATTGGCAATAAGCCAAATAGCCACCAATAATTCCAACTATATAATTCAAGTATGACAATTAAGATAGGATCACAACTTCACAAACACTTGAATCCACAAATTCCATATGCTATTACACTTTTGCAAATAGTTTAAAACTAACACAATATCAATTCAATTCCTCCAAGTCAAACAAAGTTGAATCCTTTCAAAATTTTGATTGAATTTAGATAAGTTTAGTTTCACTATCACTCTCTTTTGCATTATCATCCGTGTATTTCAAGCATCAACATTTCCTTCAATATATCTCCGGTTGCATTATCATCATAATAAACGCGGTCAAAATCAGCACATGAATTACATCAACACATTAAATACAATAGTATATATAATTTATAGATATTAATTTTTTAAACTAAATATGTAGATTAAATTAAATAAATAACTTGACTTTCTTTCGTATAAATCTAACCTTTATTTTCTGAATGATCTTTACCTCATGGTAGACGCGAGTTATGAGGTTTAGGTAAGGTGAGATCTACAAATGGGATAAAATGTCCAGGTCGACTATTGTGATCAATATATTCTTTTGTTAATGGCATAGTGCCATACTCGATATGTGTTGATGGTTGTGGATAATGTGGAGTTGATGCTCTCTTTATAGTAGGATAAGAGACAATTTATGTAATGAAAGAGACACTTGAATTACTTTTATTATGGAGATGGTGCAATAACATGTGGAGTTGTGTATTTAGCATCATTACTTTGATTTCAACTAGAAGGAATGACTAAAATTTTAACATTCCTTTTACCACCAAATCCTTTAGAAATGGCTAAATACATGAGTATATAATTTATAAAGACATGTATAGATCAATTAAATAATTTTTATAAACATATAAATGCATTAATACATCCTTTAACAATGATACAATATTGTGCATAATATAATTTCACAAATAAAAGCAAAACGACAATAGTTACTTTTTCAACTAAAAAAAAAAAGAAACAAAAACAATAGTCACTTTTTGACATAGTATAATATGATTTCACATGAATAAAAAAACTCACTTTTTCACCTTGCGTATTGAGATGTGTGCACGATATTTGAGACCGAACTTCCTCAATTTTTTTAAGTGTTGATATCTTCGATTCCACCCCATTCTTTTGTACTTTTCCATTTTATTTTTAATCTAATTAGGGCATCGCAGCTGCTTCTGCTTCCCATTTGCTTAAAAAAATATATCTTTTTGTAAATGTTCTCAGTTAAAATAAATGGAGGTAAGTTGAACTCGCAAATATGAACCTTCTATAATACCAGTTTGTTGTCTAATCATTTACATTTGTTTCTTATGCGAGTTACATATTTAAGGTTGAGTTACATGTCTTGAAATGTGTATCTATGCATGTTAGTAAAATAAATAATTTTGACTATATGGTGACAACATATGTTTTATTTAAAGTATTTATTGATTAATTAGTCGTACAATATGAAGACTAGCTACTTGCTTAATGCATCTCTTGTTGTTCAATCAATCTTCAATGATAAATTTTTTAGCCAATTTCAAGGATATAATTTCAAAAAGTATCATACTTGCCAAAGGACCTGACTAAATAGTAAATTGACTAATCATTTGTCTATCATGAAAACAACAACAACAATAATAATAAGGCAAATTATATGGTACACCCAAAGATTTGAGTGTATTGGTACACCAAATCAATAAATTAATAGTTTAATGTGTTAATTTTTGAAGAGAAAAATTGTTTTCTATTACCTATAATTATAATAATTAAATCTTATTTACCAAAAATATCGACGAAATAAAATTTAATTTTTCTGAATTTTTAATACTCATAATAGAGAATTTTGATTATTTTTTACACTAAAATGTAAAAAAATTAGTATGATTTTTATAAACAATGAAATGATGTTTTTTCTTATGAAATGACATTTTCTAAAATATATATTAAAAAATAGCTCTTTATTTCATAAAAAATAATAGTTAATTTAAAGATTTTTGAAATAGGAGTACCGGTACACTTTAATTTGCGGGTGTACCGTAAAAGTTCCTTAATAATAAATATCCTTTCAAAAATAATAAATAATAATTGTTAGTTTACTCATCCCATGTCTATTCTAACACGAAAAAAGAGAAATAGAAATAATAAAAACCCTTTCATAAAAAAATAAGTAATAATAATTATAAAATATCATAAAAAAAGAATTAATTACTCCAATAACTAATGATATTTTTATATGAGATCCTTACTAAAACCAAGTAATCAATTGATTGATTTAGACGAGAAAATACGACATATCAATATACTTAAGAGACATTTAATAACTATTCTAATTTTCAAAGGGTATCTTGCAATTTCATAAGTGCTACATTTTTTTTTGTTGAAATAAGTGTTAAAAAGTAGTTAACTTTAGCGAATAGAGCACAAGGCTCTTTATGCTCCACTATATAAAGCGATAGAGTTGTTTTTTGTTTGTTACATGCACATGAAAATAAAAATGACCGAGATTCTCAAAAAAATTTATGCTATGATCATTTTACTTTCTCTATTTCTTGCTGCAATTGACGCCGACGGTAGGGCTTTTCTTATCACCATTTTCAAATATTCCCTTCTTTATTTATACATAATATTGTTTAACATTTTCAATAACACTCTTTTGTTCTTTTTTTGCATCACAGTTGTTAATTGCACTTCTGTCCTCCAGTGTTTTACTACTTATTGTTACCTTCATGGAACAATGTTATGCTCAAACGGTCAATGTTTATGCGTTTAATAGTTAAGTCGAAAATAATTCTATATTTTATGATATTATAATTTTATTTACATGTCGTAGTGAATGTTGTTACTCATATGAATCCTCCCACACTTTTAGTTATATTTCTCTAAACTTTTAATCTATTTGTCCGAACAAATAGAACAACACAAAAGAAATGTTTTGGTCACAAATATGTGTCCTGTACATTTCTCTATATATTTTACTATTTTATGAGTCAATAAAAATATTGATGTTAATAAGAATTCATCTAGAGTAGAGTCAAAATTTAAATTTCCTGCAAGCCAAAAAACATAACAATTTAATAATAGACAATTTAAATTTTCTAATGACGTATACATCATTTTTTTTAATAAAAAGTTGTTTAGTCACACCGGTAGATTTTTTTTCATACCCAAAATCGGGGTAGTTTTGGAATACAAAATCATTTTTTTTTATAATTTTGATTTATTCAATAATAAATATTTATACTATGAATTTTGGGTTAGAAGTTTGAGTTTTATTGAAAGTAGTAATGTTTAAATATTGAACATTATTCTCAAAAAAAAAAAAATATCGAACATTATTTTTTCTTGAGAATCATGTCATTATATGTCAATAATGTGATGATTACTCTTAAGCCTATTGGTTATTTGTATATGTGTCTTCTTTAAAATAAAGTCAATATAAAGAGGGCATTATTTTCAATTGAGACACAACGGAAACAACAAACAATGACCTGAAACACAAAGAGGGTGTTATGATGGTTAAAATGATTCTTAAACTGAATATTCTTATCGCAAACAGACCCGATCTTTGTTTACAAGAGCATGTATATAGGGTGTTCAGATTTTGTACTTCAAAACAACAAGCATTTTTAGATTTTATAATTAGAAGTATGGTATATAGAGGTGTTCAGATTATTTAATAAATAAGGGAAAAATGCTCCCCTAAATCTGAAGTAATTATTTATTCGGTTTAAGAATCCCAAGTGGTGAAAAAATAAATAGGGGAAAACACTCTTCGGATTATTTAATCCAAAAATTTCAAGGACATTTCCGGAATATTAAAGGGCGTGTGAGAAAAAAGGAGAGTGGAAAAAAATAGCCATACATTAATTAACAAATACTTTTTAATTTTATGTCGTTTAAGTTAGCAGACTAGGATATATGTAAGTAAAAACTATGGGCTTTTGGAGCCCAATTTCTCATTCATGTCTAACATTTTTTTTTGTTGCAAGTATAAAACCTGAAACGCCAAAAACAAACAATGTAGGTTCCCATAAATCATCACAATGGTCTTTTTTTTGTTTGGCACACGTCAAAGACCTTTTAATATCTTAGGCCCTTGTATAGATCACAAGCTTTCGTTATCAAGCTTGGCCACAGTGGTAATGTTGAAAGGGGAAAAACTAGTAAACATGTGTTTGGAACTACGTTTTCACCTTAAAAACACAGAAGCTACAAGATTAAGCTTCTGCATTACCGTGGTTTTCGCAAACATGCCGCAAAACAAAACCTACGCAGCAGCTATGCTAAATCAAATGTGATTTGTTACAAAAGTAATTAAAGTAAGAAGTAGAAGTTAGGAGAGGTTGCTTCAAGATGAATTGATTGCTTTGAATTAATTCGATTAGTTTCTAAAATGAGACTCAAACATATTGCAACTCATTAGTATCACGCTCGACCATTTGAACGCGTGTTGTGTTTAACGTGGAACCAAACATACACTCAGTCATACATGTAGACAATCAATCTCCAATACAACCCCATGGAGCACCTTGAATACTCTCAAGAAGTAGGAGAGGATAAAAAATAGACTGTGTGACATAGATTTGGTGTATTTAGGAAAGATAGTAATAATTAAAATAAGATTGTTCAAATGAGAGATTGATGAATTAGAGAGATAAAATAAGGTCATCAAAAGTAGAAAATTAAAATCTATACAATTTATCCTCAAGAGGATTAATTCAAATATGTCTACCACTATTATATTCCATTATTATACTAATATAAAGAAATGTGCTTTCCACATGATATATTGATTATGCTAGGTGGCAAAATGCCAAGACAGCAATTATTCAATGTAGGTGTCATGTCCCTTTTGTTGACTGTCACATTTGATATATAATTAGTTTCACGCCATATAGAATTCAATCACACAATTTTTTTTTTATTTAACAACCAAACTACTCCAGTTAAATCCAGATATATATTGACTATAAAGTATAAGCAACTATTTCATCATTGCATAAAAAAATACAAATATTTGATGACTCATTGAAAAATAGTGATTTAAGATTGTATGTAGAACAACATAACAAAGATATGAATAATTATATATTGAAGTTGAACTTTCTTTAATTGATTGAAGTATCACCAAATCCACTACATGCTTTACAGTGAAATGAAATAACAATGAAACTAATGCAAAAATGTAAACTATCACATTTTGAGTCCTTTTGTAAAGGCACTACCAAAATTTCATTACACATGAATGAAGAAATGAAGCTGTACAAATAATGACCTATTTTGGAATATGCAAGAATTGAAATCTAAGGAATGAAAGGAACAAAAGAGAAAAAAATGAACTGTCTTATTTTGGAAAGAATGTACCCTATTCTCAAATGGCAAATGGCAATTCACTTCATCTTCTTTTTTCTTTTTTTTATGAGAAGGAATCGAATTCGGTATCCAAGGATTTACAACACTCACACTACGCACCAACCACTTGCGTCAGTTTATTAAATCACTGCAGTTTTTTTACCAAGACTCATGAGGTAGAAACACGATGACGAAGAAGAATTTGAAGGGTTACTAAGTTCTTGACAAGGTTTAGGCAACACCGAGTCTGAAAATCCAGAGACATTTGAACATTCCCATTTACTTGAAGAAACGGAATTTGTAGACAAGGTTATATTTGAAAGGCATATGTTTGTGAAGGGTGATTCTTCTATGCCACTCAAGCTTCCGGCGATTGTAATATTTTTTCCAGTTATATCCTTCAATGTTATGTGATCCAAAAGCGGAAGTGCTTTTGGATCAAATTTGTCATCAGGATGAGAACCAGAATTACCTTTGGCTGAAATTGCTGTATAAACATTTTCCATTTCTATGTGTGATAAAGCAATTTCTTTTATGTAACCACCTCTTCCTTTGGTTGTTCTGAACTCAATTCCACTATTTGAGTTGAAAATGTTAACATGCTCTATCAGGACTTTTGAAATTCCACCAGACATTTCAGTACCAAATGAAATAGCAGAACCGGTAAATGCACGAAGATGAACCCTTCTTATATGTACTTTCTCACTTGGTCTTCCATAGTTAATGCCGTACTGATCCCATCCACTTTTGAGAGAAATTGCGTCAAAACCAATGGAAACAAAACAATCTTCTATACAAACATTATCAGAAGAATCTGAAAACATGAAGAGAACAAATGTTTAGCTAAGTGACCCTCACCAAAGTTTGGTAAGCTATTGACATTTGAAAGGCCGTCTATGAAGCACTGGTACACTACAGACAGTGAAACTAGACACGACACTGACACATCAACCCTGGTAATTATTCGAAAAATGATATGCTTGAATATAACCATATGTTTCAGTGTCGTGTCGGTGTTGGTTACTTACGGAGCACTGACACGACACCAACATGTGTGCTTACATTCAAATATTTTACAATCTCAAATAATTATCGGTATCCATGAGTCAGAATCAGTATCGTGTCTGATGTCCGTGTTTGTGCTTCATAGTTGGACACAAGCATGTATTGGACACCGAATAATCATTCAATCTAAAGTGTCAATGCTGCATAGAGGCATTGCCATTTCACAATGAGGATAAAAAAACCGAGTCTATAATATGTTACTAACCTGGTACTATACCAGCAGTATAAGGGGATTCTGGAGGAGTAGAGATTGAAATGTTTTGAATATGTACATTGCTGCATCAAAATAAATGTAACTTTATCAATATCCCTTAATTTTATCTGCCGAATTAAGTATCAAGAAGAAGAAGCAGAAAATTATTTACCTGCAATAAACAGGGTGGATGCTATATGCTGGAGCATTCAAGAATGTAAGATTTGAAACTACCACAAAATCAGATGATATAATTTCAACAAGATGAGGACGACTGTGGTTAAGAGAATGAGACTTAAACCAGTCCCACCAAACCATTCCATTGCCATCAATGGTTCCATTATTGCCTGGTAAAATTACATGAAAAATATGAAAATTCAATATAGAAAGAGAACAACGAAATTCTTGATAGAAGCAAGAACAGATTTGGAGCAGAATTCACAAACCTGTTATGACCACATCCTCCAACTGGTTACCATTTATCAAGCTCTTGTATCTTTTGTCAGGAACATCTTTCCCTCGGCCATAAGAAGGTAAAGCTTCAATAACATTCCAATGAGATGGATCCTAAACAAGAAAAACCACTCCTCAATTACCCTCAAATTGGTTGAACATGAAATATCTTTATACACAAGAAATCAGTGTTGTCAATAGCAAATCACAGAAAATAGTAGTTTGTTTAATTTCCGATACGCTGCAATAATATAGCACTGCTATAGCCACCATTTGACAACATTTTGTACCAAATAGGAACAATACGCAATTCATTCACAATCTGCTACGCTATAGCGCTGCTATAGCCATTTTTTACAAAATTGCAACAAATCACCATAAAAAAAGTAAAAAATCATTTTGGACCTTGAAGGTGTCGAGCGTCTCGCTATAATGCTTGAATGCATTGAAATTTCATAAACATCCCTGAATATGTCTGTCCTTAATGAGTTTGATCCTCATTTCTCTTTTGTTAGTCAGCTTAGTCCGCGAAACCACAAACAAAATTCATACTCAGGAATGCTTGTCTAATTTCAATACATTCAAAGATTACAGTGATGCTGCCTCACATAAAAAAGACAAAACTAATCAAATTTCATGAGTAAGTAAGAAAATGAAGCAAGAGGTGAAAGTACCTGAGATCCAATAATGACAGCACCTTTTTCCAAAAAGAGGGTGAGATGGCTAGTAAGATTGAAACTTCCGGTAAGCCATTGTCCTGGTGGCACATAGAGCTGAGCACCACCCTTATCAGCAAATGACTTGAGATAGAAAATTGCATTCTGGAATGCAATTGTATTCAGTGTTTTACCATCTCCAACTGCACCAAATTCCAAAATAGAGACACTGTGTGGTCTAGGATCCAATTTAGGATTCAAACGACATATCTCAACATCTCCATAAACATTCACGGCATTGCTCAATGCAAGAAGCAAGAGCAATGCCACCTGAAAAAGGTCATATAAACCAATTAATCACCAGAAAGAAAGCATCCCAGATTTAGAGCGACATAGAAAGCCAAACATAACATATGAAGCACTAACACAGACACAGGATCAACACATATAATAATTTGATCAAACAAATTAATAGAATGTAATTAATCACATAGCAAATGAAGTAGATAATCAATTTGTTTATGAAGCAAATAATTCACTTCAAATTGACAGAGGTTAAAAACACATCTGAAACAAGAATGAACAAACACAACAAATGAACAGAAAAATCAAGAAAATTCATAGCAAAAACAATGAAACTAGGCAACAAAAATGCTCATTTTCACACACCAACCAATGAGAGAATCACTTCAACAAAAATATTATAAAGAACAGGAGCATATGAGAAAGAACTTCAAAAGTGAATTCTCAGCTGAAATTAAACAAGAATGCAAATTATTCAGATCAATATATCAGATCAAAATGGATTGAAATTTGATGGACAACAATCACCATTGGCATATACAAGCCAAACAAAAGGAACAAAAAAACCCAAAAGAACAAATCTCATACATAAAATTTGAACATGGCCCAAATGAACAAAACACACAAACTTTGACTTAAACATATAAAATCCAACCAAAGATCAAAACTTGAAGAGACCCTTTTAATTATAAATATATATTTAACAAAACAAAGCAATATAGTCCCAGATTTGGAACTAGTTTAAGGTCAAAACTCAAAAGGCAAAGAAAGCATTAACAAAAAAAAATGAAGCCAGAGTGAAACGTACTTACAAGCATCTTCTCAGGTCAAAGCTGGCAAAAGGGTCAGAGACTAAAGGAGACAAGAACTAGTACTAGTGCCAACACAAAAACAAGTCACAAAAAAATGCAGAGAGAGAGAGAGAGAGAGAGAGAGAGAAGAAGCAGGAACAAGAGGAAAAGAAGCAGCTTTATGCAGTTTTTGTGAGTATTATTATACAAGAAATTAACCTACCAATGTAAAAAAATGACAGCAAATGAAGAAGATTAATGGTCCTTTCATATATGTACAAATATTTGGTAAGATTTTTTTTTTTAAAAAATAAAAAATTAATTTGTATTAATAATAAAATGACAGCTTTTTTAGCATGTTATCGGTGCGAAGTTTTTATTGTCGTTTAGCAACAATTAATCAAGAAACTTGTGAATTACACAATATTTTATACACGCAACTTCAGACACTAATATCTTAAACGGAGTAGGACTTATACGAGTGATAAAATTCTCACTCAAAAGATTTAATACTGATGCATTATTAATCTTGAATTCGAATTCAAGACTTTTGATTAAGCCGAAAATTATCAATTATTATGGTCTTATGCCATGCATAGTTAATAATAGTAATTAAAATATTTTTTAAATGAGTAAATAGAATACTCTACTTAAGGAAGAAGAAAAAGACAAGAAAAGAATAAAATTGAATAAATTAATTAGCACTAATTGGTGATTGCACCTGTTAATGAAAATGATTAGTAACGTCTTTCGCCGACAAAATTGTTTGAAACGGCTTCATGGAATTGTGGCTGCATAGTGTTCTGTTCGGTGTTTTTACTTGTCAGAGAATTATTACATTATTACTAGCCTAGCCTCATTTATGTGTGTGTTTTTTTTCTCTTCATGTGTTTTTGTGACAGTGTTTGAAAACACATCATCAACAAAAAACGTTCTTGTTCTTTTTACATTTGTAAGATTCTGATTTGTGGTGAGAACATAGGACTTTTGAGTGGAGAATTGATAAAGTTATATTCAAAGTCATGCTGGCAGTGCCAGGTGGCATAGAATGGTGGTATTAGAGTACTTTCTTCCTCCGTTACTTAATACTTGACACAGTTGACCTTATTACGTATACCAATGCATAATTTTGAGCTTAAATATCTTGAATAATATATTAGAAAAAATTATGGAAATTTGATATTTTGAAAATACTCATCGAAACAAATCTAACGACATTTTATATGATATTATTTATCTTTGTATATTAGTAGAAAAATATTGTCAAAGTAAGTTAGGTCAAAATTACACGTTTTCAAATGGGTCATCTAACGGGACGGAGGGAGTATTTCTTTGTGTTCCAGTTATTATCTTAAAACATCTATATTTTTTAAGGATATTCAATTAAGAAATTATTTATTGAAAAAATTTAATATTTTAATTTTTGATGCATTGTATATATAAATTTTTATAAAAATTTACTATCGAGAATTTTTAAGGAGTGTCCTTAGAGTACTCATTAACATTTACCTTATATTAATTGTTAAATCTAATTTTTTTTTTAACATTTACCTTATATTAATTGTTAAATCTAAAAAAAAATTTGACAACCAATTGTTAAATCTAAATTAATAATCGCGATTGTTTAAACTTGATTTTATTTGAGATGTTTGATTTTAAACTAGTGAGGTTATATTTGAATTTGATCTTCTCCACAAACCAAGGATGGAGTATATGAAACGAATTCAAACCGATGTTTACGAGTTGAATTTAGACGCTTGATGATATGTCTAGGAAGATTGGAGGGTATACGAAAAGAGAATGTAATATATGGTTATGTTAACAAATGATCTAAAATTCCAACGGAACAAAAAAATTGAACAACTAAAAGTCAATTTTTAAAATTTTAATTTATTTTTTTTGACAAATAAAATTTTAAAATGTTAAATGCAATTCATAAGATAAACTTTTTTTTTAATTTCTTAACAAATACACTATGTTAGCATTTCCTTATTATATACTACCACTATCAATCTAGTATCAAATACAACAACCAACACAACCTATCTTTGTTGGTTATAAATATAAACAAAAGTTACTTATTTTTAGCAAATTGTTATTTTCAAATTACATTTCATGGAAACTTATTCCATAAGAAATAGAAGACTGTTTTTTTTTTTGAGGAAAAGAAATAGAAGACTGTTGAAAACTTAAATCTAAGTTAATCATATTTTACAATACTAGTAGTTATTATTTATATCTGTATATAAGACCAAAGAAATGATACTATAATAATAGTAGTATAACGTATTATTAATAATAATAATGACAAAAAAATGTCAAAAATAATAATGACGACAATATAATAAATGAAAACAAATAAGTTAGAGGAGTGAATGGGGCAGAGAGATTAGAACTAGAAGGGGTCGAGCATGTGGATTGACAGAAGAGAAACAGGAGAATGGTGGTACCCACTCCAATCATGGAGAAGATGCTAGCCTGGCAGCATTCACTTGACAGGACATGTCAAACTAGACTATGAGTCAGGGACATAAGCCACTCTTATGTTTTTCCCATTTTTAATTCCATTTTAGTTTGTTAAAAAGTGGTTTCAATTATACTACATGTTTAGTAATTAGGACCATCTTGGTATGTGAAGTTTGAAGAGTTGGTAATGGTAAACCTCACTTTCACTCTCTCCTAAACAACTCACGTTTTCTTTCCTAATTTGATGAAGGGGTTTTCTATCGAATAATCTAAACATATTTGTTAATGATTTAAAATTGTAAATAATTTATAAGTATTAAATAGAAAACATGATGATATGCTCCATTTATCCTGAATTAACTGAGTTATTTGTTCATTTCACACATTAAGAAAAATGTATAAATGAAAGAGAGAGAGAAATGGTTTTAAGTGCTCTTGTTAATTATTGGTACGTTCTCCACTATCAGAAATACAAAGTGGAATATATTGAATTGTGAGTGAAGAAAGTAGTATCAATTAGAATTATAAAGGGAAGAAAGTAATTAATATTGTATTGAAAAGTAAATGACTCAGTTATTTTGAGACCTTTTTTTTTGCAAATGACTCAGTTATTATATGATGGAAGGAGTATGTTTTTTTAGTTGCTTTCAAATATTTTTAGTAGAGTTTAGATAATTTTGAATGGTTCTAAAGCTAAAAAAGGCAAAAATAAAATAAAAATAGGAGTCATGGAAAGCAACAATCGTGTCACGATTTATGTACATCGTGACACAACTTTAGGCCAAATTGGAGAGTTTCAATTCAAAAAATCGGGTTACAATTTGAGGAGCGTCTGAATGAATTTTTAAATTTTAATGTGTAATCGTGACACGATTTTTCAGCATCAGAGTACAATTTTTCAGTTACCGAAAAAAGATCTATAAAAGGAAGACATGTTTCTATGCAAGGGGTTCAAAAGTTTGGAGAAGAAAACATATTTTTGGAGTTGAAGAATTGATGACTAGGTAGGAGACCATCACAACCGATTAATCTAATGAATCTTGCTTTTGTATCATATGTTTATGATGTAGCTATTAATAACTAATTCCTCTCTGATTAGGTCCTAGATGACTCTATTCTAGCTTTTGACCATGTAAACTATAAACTCTATTTCTTAATAATTGCAAATCTAGTTTATTCAATATAATTTGTGCTTAATGTTTTTCATGTTCCGATCAAATATAAATTGAACTCAGAGATTATACGATAGCTGACAGCAACATATAGCTTAGATCTAATATATTGTTCAACTTAACGAACAATCTAGGGATAGAAAGTTGTTAAGTTGTGATTTTTAGAATTAATTTTCATTCAAACTCTTGAGGATTACAGGTTCACCTAATGGATTAGGGGATTGTAATTTGAAAAGAGGGCTCTGAGTCAAACGATTGACTTGAGCTATTTTATTAATTATCGTAAATTAGAGGAGCAGTTATATAGTTTAGGTTCATATTAACAATTAGTGATGAACATATGATTCAAAAGACCTAAACTTTCTCTTAAATTTCTTACCACAAACTTTATCTTTCCGCAGTTTATTTTATAATTGTTCAAACCAAACTATTTGCCATATGCAACCCCTCATTTTAATACATCCTTAATAACAATGTTTTTTCCTAATTAAAACAGTCCATGTAGATACGAATCTTATATATTTTATTATTTCGATATAATTTAGTTCACTTGTTAAAATTGTATCAAGTTTTTGACATCGTTGCCGGACACTTTTGAAACAGTCCATGTAGAAGGCAAATGAGTGTCAGAGGAAATTGATTGAGATGGAGACAAAGTGTCTTGTTATTGTGGTGGAAGAAAATCCACAAGTGAGGAGTGTTGGGCTCTTCCTGAAGTCTCGGCCAATGGGATTGAAATAAACCATTCAAGTGCAAAGGGATACATATTCTTCTCTATGGTACGAAGCTCAAATGAAAAAGGTTTAGCAGTTGGAGCATGAGAGCATCTACTGTTTTGTATGAAGCTCATGGTATTCGTACCAATTAAGATGAAGACGAAGGATGATGTGTTCTTTATGTTACACATGTCACCCTAACAGTGGTTGAGATGTCAAACTTAATAACGTAAAAGAAAACGTTTAATGGGAGGCAAGCCATGATTTTTTAAATATTTGTTATTTTGCAGGTGCTTGTTTTTTGTATAAAGAAAAAAATGGAAAGATGGACGAAGAAAAAAAATTATGGCCACAACAATCTTTTTCAATAATTTGTCTTTGTCAGTGTGTCTGTTTTGAATTCCAGTTTTATATCCCTATCATTGTAATGCATGTTTCTTGTTTATTATTGAACATTTTTGTTTTTGAAATTCACCTGTCTAGTTTCAATGTTGCAACAAAGGTTTTTCAATAAGTTCATACGGAGGAGGTGCTTGCATTCCAACTCAACAGTAAATGTATTGCAATTGGGAATTAGGTAGCCACAATTTTAAAAAATCTCTGCGTGTAAGGTTAAACCAAAGTTTATTTTTTAATTTTGCATATATGAGTGTTCCATGCAACTCTCATCTGTAAAACTTGTGTTTTTTCTTTATGTTTGTTTATTGTCATGTTTTGTACACACTAAAACAATGTGCTTAGTACCTACAGCCTTTTTGAGCCTACTTGAATTATTTATCCTTTGTAAAACCAAATTGAGCCTTTAGGATTAAACCCTTTTTTTTTCCAGTGACAAACTGCTTTAAAAGCATAGAAACCTTAGGTGAATTAATCCAATTTTATGTTGTAGTTAAGCTATGTTAGGTTGTATGTTGAAACTTAATTATAGGGTTGTTGTTGGGACTAACAACGTTTAAGTTTGGGGTAGGGGTACTAGAAAACCCAAGAGATTATTGAAAAATGTCTCTAAAAAATGAAAAAAAAAAATGAAAAAAGAAGTGGAAGCAATCGAATCATAGTTCTCTATTTCCATAGGAGATAACAATGTATTGACAATATTAGCCACATTATCATTATCATCATCAACTACAGATGTAATCAATAGAATGTTCTAAAAAGGTGAAAAATAGTTCTCTATTACCATAGGAGATAACAATGTATTGACAATATTAGCCACATTATCATTATCATCATCAACTACAGATGTAATCAATAGAATGTTCTAAGATTTATCTTGTGGATTCAAGATTTCACTAGGGATATCAATAAGATCATCTAGCAACGAGCCACACTTAACCATCTATCATTCCAAAGAGAAATATTATCACCCTTAACATCGACTTCCTTACCTAACAAAAATTAAGTAGAACGCAATCTCCTCTTCACAAAAATTGGATTATGTTCAATACTAACCTTCAAAAAAGTTGAATAAGGAAACACACAACTTTTAACATATGAACACTAAGACTAAAAGGATTTTTCATGATGCCCTAATGTTTTTAAAACATGACTAAATTAAAAGCAATAGGTCTCTAAAGCTCCTACCATCATCATTATTCTCAACATAGAGTTTGTTTAAGGTTATCCAATCAATGCCTTTGTTTTGATTACCATAATGGCCCCCCAAAAATAATCCATTATCTCTTTTATCTCATCACAAAGAGACGAAGGAATAAGGAAAATGCTCATAAAATATGTTGGAATGGATTGCAATTAAGATTTAATTAACACATCATGTCATGCTTTAGAATAGATCGTGACATGATTTTAGGCTAAATTGGAGAGTTTCAGCTCGTAAAAAACCGGGTCACGATTTCTACAAATTGTGGCACGATTTGAGGTGCGTGTGGATGAGTTTTTGAGTTTTAATATGTAATTTGTAACACAATTGCTGTTTTCCATGACTCATTGTTTTATGTCTTTTTCAGCTTCAGAACCACTCACAATCATCTTAACTCTACTAAAAATACATAAAAACAACTAAAAAAACATTGTATGACAACATGTCATAACAACCCCAAACTTACATCGTTCCTTGTCCTCAAGGAACAAAATCATTAATTAAATTCAACAGTAAAGTAACACTTAACCTAACAATGGTGTTTTCAAAAGTTCATCTTCTAACTAGCATGTGATGAACTGTTGGAACATTTCTTCATACTTTAAATTGTTGCTGCTTTTGTCGAACACTTCAAATCATTTCTGCAAAAATCAAACTAGAAAGCACACAAAATAATTCTGTTAGATACAAAATTTGGGTTGAGTCGCGGACTAGGTCGCTCTCTTTAAGACGTTCCGCGGCTCTGCCTTAATGGTGCAACAGTTCTTTCTTGCCTCGTCGTCCCCAAGATAAAACAGCCCTCCACAAATGAGTATGAATACTCTTTGCACAAAGAGAACTCGTCAAACCAACATCCACAAGACCATTACAATATTGCTCGGTATCTTTTCTATGTAAGAAAACTTATTTATTTTCTTTTCTAGTTCTTGTATTTTTCTATAATTGATCACATGAAATCTCAATTTTTGTTATACTCTCTGACTAACACAGCCACTACCACCTTAATATATACACATCCTTTAGCTTTTAGGAAATGACCGACTAGAAAAAGAAAAGTTTTCTCTGTTGACCTTTTCATGGCAATAATGATATATAAATGGCGAGGCAATGCAGTTGATATCCTTTTAATTTGATAAGCACCCTTAAAAAAAAGAGGTTATAGAACAAAAGTATTTTAATGCTATAAAAACTTTGTAACCGAACTTATGCTTCAAACGGTCACATAAAAAAAAATTACAAACAATAAGTTTAATCATTTTCTTATTTTTAATAAAATCACCAACATGAATTGATTTGTTTGACCAACAACCATTTATGCAACTTCTCGCAATTGTTTGACAAAGGTTTAGCCATAGTCAACATGCAAGTCTACCATATTACCATATGTTTGAAGATTTTCTAAATAGTCAATCAAAGTCGTTGTAAAGTATACAATTGAAGATATTTTCAGGTTATAACGGGCCTTTGGTGAATGTTGGATAGTTTTTGTGAAAGTAGGTTATTCAAACATATGGAATTACGCATATCTTACATTATACGAACGTGAAATCGTTTTTAATCCAATTACACCAAAAACTAATACAAGAGTACTAGAGAACTGTTTTTTTTTTAAATGAGACCTTTTTAGATATGATTTGATTGCCTCAACTTTTTTTTCGTTTTTTTGTTTTATTTTTTAGAGACATTTTTGAATAATCTCTTGAAGTCTCTGGTACCCTGATACCAAACTTAAGATTCAACATATAACCTAACACAACCTAACTCCAACATAAAATTGGGTTAATTTATCTAAGGTTTCTAGGCTTGTAATGAAGTTTGTCACCAAACAAAAAAGGTTTAATCATAAAGACTCAATTTGGCTTTACAAAGGATAAATAAAATTCAGGTAGGCTAAAAAAGGCTATAAGTACCAAGCACTCTGCCTTAGTGTGTACAAAACATTATCAATCAACAAATAAAGAAAAACCACAAGTTCTAGAAATGACAGTTGCATGAAATACTCATGTATGTAAAAATATACAAGTAACATGCATTAGAATGATAGGTAAATACATCTGGAATTGAAAGCAAGCACATTGACAAAGATGAATTTTTGAAAAAGATTAGTGCGGACATAACTTCGTTTTTTTCTCGTCCATCTTTTCATTCTCTTTTTTTTTTATTCTGAAAATAAACACCTGAAAAATAAAAAATATGAAAAAAAATGATGGGATGTCTCACATCAAGCACTTATTTTTACATAATTAAGCTTGATGCCCCAACTACTGTTAGGGTGACATTTATGACATAAAGAACACATCATCCTTCGTCTTCCACTTGATTAGTAGGAATTCCATGAACTTCGCACAAAGCAGCAGACGCTCCCATGCTCCAACTGTTAAACCTTTGTAATTTGAGCTTTCCCACCATATAGAAGAATATGAATCCCTTTGCAATTGAATGGTTTCTTTCTTTCCCGTTGGTTGAGACTTCAGAAAGAGACCAACACTCATCACTTGTTGATTTTCTTCCACCACAATAGCATGACACACCGTCTCCATCTCAACTAACTTCCTCTCACACTCATTTGCCTTCTCAACCAGATTACCACATTGAACTTCAAATTTATCAAATTCATCTAAAATATTTTGAAGTTGAGAGTTGTAATCAATGTTGATTACCTCTTTCTGCCCTTCACAATATCTACTCTGATGATTCGTGCATAAAACCCACTTCTCACATTTAATCTTGAGGTTTTGTCATCATAATGTTTTATCTTGTGGGATAGTAGATACTTTTCATACAACAGGGGCAATAACCTCTTTTGTATTATCTAGGAAGATCTTGTCTATCATTGCTACAAAACTCGAATAAACTTTTTAGCAGCAAAGAACAATGAAATATAAATGAAGAACATAAATCATAATTTTTTTCCTTCAATATGTAGACAAAACTGTAAATGACAGAAATCGTAAATAACAATTATATTGCCAAGTTGAAATGAATCAAGAGTCCTTGACAACGATGCCAATAACTTGATATAAATTTAGCAGGTAAACTAAATTATATCGAAGTAATAAAATTTAGGGTCATGATAACTTGTGTCCTTAAGGGCACATGTTAAAAATTCCATAAATGATAAATATTTATTACAAAACATTTTAAATAAGGTTACAACTCTATATTTATTTAATCCCTTTTAAAATTGATTGTTAATAAAATGGAATTAAAAAGAAAAAGTAGCTTTTAAACCGGTTAAACACTTTAAAAATAAATTTAAAAATGTTGCCTAATTATTAATTACTTGAATTATAAACTGTTTTACTTTTTAAAATAGTCAAACCGTTGTAAAACAGTTTAAAGTTTAGAATGACTTAAGTTGTTTTTCATCTTGTGTTTTCTTGGAAAAACACAGTATATGATCTATACATAATAACATGAAAATGATCGCATAGACTGTGCTCTGATATGTCCCTTTCCTTGCACACTTGTGTTGTGATTTTACTGATGAGATTGTTTGTTATGTGGCTATTGACGAACTAAACTTTAAATAGTTTATCTTTGAATATGACTCTTAACTAATAATTATCATTTACACTGATCATGTTTTGGTGATTGTATTCAAGTTAATCTGTAGCCATAATTGTTTAACCCGAGAATCATTTTATAAAGTGAGTTTTAAAATAAATAAATAAAACACAATCAATATTGTTCAAATGGAAGAATATTAGAAGTTTATATGTCCTCGTGAGCTTATCTTAGTTGGTAAGGATAATGCATAGTATATGCAAGGTTCATGATTCAAACCCCGACAACCAACAAAAAAAAAATAGAAGTCATATGTATAGACTTATATTGATTGGTGTGAGTTTGCTTCGGTGAAATAAGTTGAATGTATGACATAATATTTATCCAACGAACCATGTATATTGTCTTGTGATCCAGTAATAGGTTTTGGGTATCACCATGTGTGTATATATATTTTTGGGTTTAGTCCAAATGACAAATGTTTTAAGTTATATTGTAGGGTCTAATGGAACTAATATCTACCATAGGTGGATATTGAATTTTCGTTGATTCTATTTAAAGGAAAGATCTCTACATGACTCCTGAAGTAGATACAAATCTTTCTTTGAAACTTCTTCCTCGTACAATAGGGTTTTTGGTATGGTTAGAAGATAAAAAGAATGATCTTATTTTTGACTATACGAGTATGAACGTTATTTCAATATCATCAACCCTCTTCTTTTTTGATATAATAAATATTAGATGACTTCAATTTAATACCTCAACTTCGTCCTTGAATTTTCAAAAATCAGTCAAACTCGTCCATGAATTTTGCGAAATAGCTATTTAGTCCCTGAATTTTACAGACGTCCATCAAATCAGTCTCTCCATCCAAAAGCTCTGTTAGTGGTGATTATGTGTCCTCTTGCATGTTGTGTTGTCCTGTACACATGTCAGCAAGGCAGCCACGTGTACAAGGACTAATTTGATGGAAATGGTAAAAATTTGAGATTTAACTTTTCAGTGTAATTTTTCCTGTGTTTCCAATTATACCCCTCTATTAACATTGCCTTTCATCCTCACATTTTCACTCAGAAGCATCAAACAAGTCCTTGACCTTTCTCCTTCCCGCCTAAACTGTCACCCTCTTCACTTCTCCAAAATCATCATCATCACCGGCGATCAACCTTGGAAAAGATACGGTTTTGAAGTCAGATTTTGTGGTTTGTCAAGGTAACGCCGTTTAACTTAATTTTCCATTCTCTTGTTCGTTTCTCCCTTTTTTGTGTCCGTTTTTTGTGATTTTTGCTTTTAGTTTTAGGAATTATTTTTTCAACTTTTAACTTCATATCATGTTTCGTTGATGTTTGTTTGTTAGTGTTGTGTGTTTGATTGCGTTTTTCGATTAGTGATTTTAGAGTTTTTTGTTAGAAACTTAATAATTTCATGTCTTTATGTTTGGTTACTAAAAATGAAGAACATTATATTAGTATCGAACGAACGAAATCATGTCCTGATTTAAACAATTTATAAAAAGGGTTTTTTGAGGTTGGTATTGAAGTGTGATTTGCATTTTTGATGTTGTTTTGCTTTTGATTCTGACTGTTGTTGGCAAAATTCGCAGGATGGGAGACTCTATTACGCTAATCGTGCATCACAGTGGTTGTTTAGAGCGAGATGATTATCGGAGGCTCCAATACGTCCGTGGTGAATTTTTTTGTTTGGAAGAAAATGGATGCTGATGAGTTATGCTTGTGGGACATTGAGAAGATGGTGAAAGCTTGCAGAGGTTACTTCAAGGTATCTAAACTGTGGTATGGGAAACCATATGTGTAACACCCCGTTTTCCCAACAATGTAAATAATACAAATAATCAGAGTATTCAACGTAAAACGGAATGTCACACTACTTTTAAAACATAAATAGAGTAAAGTTACTATTTATCAAAACAATCCTGTCAAAAATTCATTTATATCGCAGCGGTAAATTATTTCAAAAGTCAACAACTTTGTTCAACAATCTTTGGCACTACGGCCTCAACATAAATAACTTAAAGGAAAATCTTAAGCCAAAAAGGTCCAACAACATAGTTCATAAAACAATACGTAACAATGGAAAGTAAAGCAAGAATCCTCATCCCGTTACGTATCAGAGCGACCCTAAGACGACACACGAGAGAGTCAACTCACATCAGCAGCTAATCCTGGTTATCTGCACGTTACCAACATAGGGGCAACATTCAAACAGAAGGGGTGAGATTT
>Ga0315914_1002449_pt1 | contig 28353 bp, 13 predicted proteins | sample MpolenodulesMG_FD_203920 | JGI IMG/M metagenome (GOLD analysis project Ga0315914, IMG submission 203920) | Medicago polymorpha root nodule microbial communities from Los Angeles, California, United States - elongated nodules | ecosystem: Host-associated > Plants > Roots > Nodule | place: USA...
CTAAGACTTCAACCAATGCTAGAGTCACACTCGAAATCGTTAACAATTGCTACTCATCTTATTTATAGAATTATAACTCTTTTTGAAACCATTGTTTGGAACAAAATTTTGTTTAAATTTAAAGATAACAAGAAACAAACTTTGTATATAAAAAAAAACTTTGTTTAAAAAAACAAACAAACTTTAGTTTTCCAAATAGATAGCACTAATTAGATTTATTGAAAAAGATAAAAATAATTGACAAAGGGTATAATTGACAAATCATACTCTTAAAATACCAAAAAAACAGTTAAATGGGAACGAAAAATTAAGCCTAAAAAAACACTTAAAAAAGGAACGGAGTGAGTATTAATTATTTTTATGTTTTTTTTGTTACAATTATTTTTATGTTTATGGCCAACTATTTCTTACACAGAACCATGCTTCTATTTTTTTACTCACGATTTTTAATGTTCAATTATTTTCTGTTATATTCCAACCCTAAAAGATAAATATTTTCTGTTATGTATTATATTAAATTTTAAGTTTATAATATTATTTGACAAAAAATGATTACTAGTATAATATGGATTTTTTTAAAGGAGTATAATACTGATTGTAAAAATAAAGTATAATATCTAAATGTTATAATAATCTGTACACAATTGAATTCCTCTAAAAAAAAATCTGCACCCAATGGAATTAAATAACATAAATTTAAAAATTTGTCTAAGAAAAATTAAAATCTAATTTTAAATACAATCAAAACCCTTTTTGGTAACTATACATTCAAAAGCAACTTTGATTCAAACTATCCAAACAACATGAATTGATAAGAATCAATTTTACATGAATGTATTCAAACATAAATCATTTTATATGCTTCCAAAATAACTTCAGCCATCATTTCTAATTTGATTCCATTTGAATGAAGCTTATTTCTTCTATAAAAAATTATATGCTCCCAAAATAACTTCAGTCATCATTTCTGAATTACGCACACTAATTGCCTTTACAGTTAAACTTCTTTATTAAAGACAATGGTATAACTTTAACTTCAGCCATAATTTCTTAGTTGTTTCTAAATATGATATTTTTACTCAAAAAATATTTTAAATAGTTATATGTCTTGGGTACCACTAAAAGTGTACTCTCAGGAGTACAATAATCGTATCTAGAGTTAAGACTGGTTATGGGATGTTTTGGTAATGATCCATAGGGTGGTATTTATAGCCCCTCGCGGGCTTGTTTTAGTGTGACTTAAGCTCTAAGCAAGCTGGATTTTATGTCTTTTTACTTGCTTCTAGATGTTTCTAGAAATTGGTTGATGCGTCGCCTATGAAAGGGCGCGCCTAGGCTTTAAAAACCTAAACTTTTCTAGAGGGCTTTTAGAAAAGTATTGACGGTTCAAAAAGTTACACTAATTCAATCACCATATAACAGTAAAAAAAAATACAAATAACTTTTTTTTTTACAAAAACCACATAACAGTAAAAAAAAACACAAATATTTTTTTTTTACAAAAACCACAACAGTAAAAAAAAAACACAAATAACGATATATCATAATTTCACTATATATATCGCAAATTAAACCAATCATCCAAGAAAACACACTTTATTCTATTGTTTTTTAAAAAGGGTATACACCAATCTTTATTACAACTGAAGTACATTTCTCTTTCAATTGCAGGCAAGGGGTGAACACAAAATTGCGACAAATTATACATGTCTTTAACCATATCTTAAACTTTGATCGGATCAATTCTTTACACTGACATGTCCTTACCCTGGGAGATTACGACGAGTAACCCCGGCAGCGCCTAACGTGGCGTTGCCGTGGTCTTCACTTTCAGATACACCATCTCCAGTTTTCACAATCCTCATTTGAGTCTCTGCTGCTTCAAATTCCTCCCTATACTTTTCATATATATCCCCTTTGTAAAATTTTCTAGTCCTAAGCACCAAAATAAAAGAAATCAAACATCCAATTAAAGTTGATGCTGTAATTATAATAAAAGCCATCCTATAACACTCTACTCCAACACAAGTCAAGTCCTTCCCTTTTTGTCTTCTAAGTCCCTTAGCCTCTAATTGTTTCAAAGCTTCTTTATCATATAAATAACCAGCCACTCTCACATTGAATATGTAAGATCCCACAGGACTTGCCACAGCTCCAAAATTGTACAAAGTTGAGTAATATTTCAATCCAAAAATTTCGGATATGATTGCAAACATCAATGGCCATTGAGCTCCAAAACAAAAACCAATAATCACCGACGCAAAGTAAAGAGAGTTTGAAATACCTAGTGCGATTAGAATGTGACCAACACAAGAGAGAAGCATAACAAAAGTGAGCAGATACGGACGAGGGATTTTGTATTTGGTTAATAAAATCTCTGAGGTATAACCCGACGCAACCCGTCCCAGATAGTTCCATATACTCACCAGCGACACAAAAGTTGTAGTGCTTTTATTTGGATACCCTAATGAATGACCAATTTGTCCCAGATTATCGATCGCTGTTAATGTCCCACCAACACCAAAAGTTGTTGCTAGGAAAAGAATTAACATGTCAATACTAAACAAAGCTTGTAAAATTGTGTAGTCTTCACCTCTATTCGGAGGTTTGAATATTGTCCTCCAACACGAACTACTTTTCTTGTCTGAATTTGTAATTGTTGATGATGATGATACTTCCGCTTCTTGTTCGTGTGATGACATGTTCTGATGTGGGACATCAGTGACTACTTTCAATTGAGATATTGAAGTATCCTTCAATAGGTTGTTGAATTTGATTTCTTCTCTAAATACCACAACAAGTGGAAGAAGTAGTAACAAAATAACAAAAACTCCATCACCAATATACTCAATCCTTGAGAAAGTTAACAAGTTTTGGAGTATGATCAAAACCATGAGAAAACAAGCAAGACCAAGTGAAATATAAAGAAGATTATAGAAAACTTTGTATTCTTTTTGTTGTTGTATGTTGTTCAATTTCAAAATTCTAATAGTTGGAAGAAAAAGAAAAGAAACAGCAGCAGGAAGCCAAGCAATAAGTAAAATAAGAGATTGAGAATTATCACTATCACCATAATATAAACTACGGTAAATTTGTGTAATTATAGCACCACTTAAACCAACATAACCTTTTAAAAGACCTAAAACACTACCACGACTATTTGGAAAATTCTTAACACAAGTAACCAAAGCACCTGTGTTAGTAAAAGTTTGAGAATTTGCACCAATGCAAATATAAAGACACATTTGCCAAATTTGAGGTGTATGAATTTTTTTAGTAACGGAAAGCCATATCATGAAATAACCAAAGAAATTCATGATGGTACCGGTTAAGAGAACAACCCAAGGTGGTGTGATTTCATTGATTAAACCGGAGATAACGCCGACGTTGGCGCCCAGGTCTTTGAAGAAGCTAAGGAGGTTTAGAGTTGTTTGGTCGTAGGATAAAGAGGTTTTTATTTGGTTTGAGTATAGACCAAACATATAGGTTGCACCTGCTACGGACATGATTAGTGATGATGCAAATAACATGAACCAACGACCTGTGAGAAGTTGGTATGTGAAGGTTTTTGTTCCTTTCCAACTATTGAGGACACCATTGGTGGTGTGATCTGTAGCCACCATTTTGCTACTATATTCTGTTTCTGACACTCTTTTTGTGGATCAATGATTCAATGGGATGATGATATATATGGGGTGTGTGGTGTGGGTATATAGGGGGAAAATGAGTATGGATTTTATGGATAAGACTCATGTCATTTTTAATTTAGAGTAAAAAGTAGTATCACAAAGAAAAATACAAATTCATAGTTTCTAAAATAAAAGTTTATACATAATTGGGTCTTGACCCTCTTTCTTTTTTTTTAGAGGATCTTTGACCCCCTTTTATTACAAAAAGGAAAAAATTTATAATTTTCTTTGACAGTCTGACCCTCTTTCTTTTTTTTAGGGGATCTTTGACCCCCTTTTATTACAAAAAAGGAAAAAGTTTATAATTTTCTTTGACAATAAAAAAAGTTTATACATAATTTTGTAGAAGGATTTAATTTCTATCCACGGTTAAAAAAAATTTACACACGTATCTAATCATATTTATACATCATTAGTATATAAAAATTAATATCTTCTAAAAATTATCAATTTGAGACATATTAGTCTAATATAATAAAATTTAAACTTATATTAATATACACAAATGAAAAAAAATTACTCTATTAATCAATCATAATCGTTAAATTATTAAAAATGTTTGGACATCATATTTACTTCTAAGATTGCACCCAAAAAAATATCACACATTAGTTGGTTGTGAATTATTGACGGTATAAAACTCTTAATGGAACCATGTATCAAAATTTAACTTCTAAAATTGAATACCTAAAACTATTAATGTGTCTTAGTTTTGTAGTTCACAGGATTTTAGTTTTCTACGTAAGACTAAGTTGAATTTCACGATTTTTTTCTTAAGAATTGAAACGAGTTTGTATTTATTTAAAGGAAATGTTAATAAATGTTTTTGCGACACTTCTAAATAAATTGTATATTTAACACGTTGAAACTTTAATAAAGAACTTTCTTTCCAAAAAAACAAAGAACTTTATTTCTATAAAATTTATAAATTATTTTCTCTTTTAGATCATTAACAAGTGTCCTTAAAATACTTGTTAGTATAACCTTTCATTTAATATTATAGTGCTTTTTTTGGGTTGTATATTTCATATGCTTTCTTCTGCCTCTCTCATTTTTGTATTTTCTTACACTTTTGTGTATTGTAAATGCTAACGAGTATTTTCAGGACACTCATTAAATCTTTTAAATAGATAACTTTTATGAATATTTGTGTAATCATTGTATTGTAAATTGAATTATTTAAATTTCTTAATGAATAATTTCTTATTTTAAAATTTTTAAAAAGTGTTTGGAGCATTCGTTAACAAGATTGTATTGTTTATGTACAATGTAATTCTTTTTCTCCGTTTTTTCGTCGGACAAAATCTATGCAATGAGAAAAGAGATAACTACAACCAACGATTTTTTTTTTAAGGGAAACTAACCACGAATTGTTTGTCATGCGAATATTATTTGTTATTGGATGAGTCACGTAACTTTAGGTTCTCCGAATGCAATAAAAACCCATACAATTAGATAGATGATATAAATTGTATTCAGTTATTGAAGATGTTGAGAGAAATATGCATTGCCAACATTTTTCGTGTTAAATTTTCATATATATAAATACGGCTAAATTACATCAGAAGTCTTTTAAGTTATTTAACTGTAATAAATTGATCATTTAAGTTTTTTTCGTACCATTTACGTCCTTTAAGTTAATAAATTATAATAAGTTGGTTCTTTAAGTTTTTCCTATACCAATGAGCTCATTTAAGTTATTTAACCATACCAAGTATATTATTTAATTGTAACAAATTGAAGTTATTCGAGACCTAAAAGTTACAATTAAATAACTTAAAGACCTAAGTGTTACGAAAAATACTTAAGGACTAACTTGTTACAATTAAATAATTTAAAGGACGTAAGTGATAAAAAAACTTAAAGGACTAAATTGTTATAATTAATTTAAAGAACCTCATGTGTAATTTAGCCTATAACTGTTGGTAGATAGTATATGATATATTTATAAAATTTTTGAGGGAATAAATGAAATGTTATATATATTTTTTTAGGAAAATGCATTGCTAACATTTTTTATTTGAATTCCTTAAACAATATTTTTTGAAAAAATTTTCCCACCGTTTCTACATAGAATATTTTTATCTCCCTTGTCCTCTAGAATTGGGTAGTTTCTTTTGTGATATACATCCCAATATACATGTGAAAATTGACATCCAAACACCATGGTTAAGGAAAATATGGCCAGTGCAGTTAGAAAGGATTATCAATTTTTTTTAATATTGCAGACACATGATTTGAAATTTTGAAGTAATAGAAAAATAATGTCATTTGTACCAAAAAAAGAAAAGAAAATAATGTCATAGTTTTTGTAAATACAATTCATCATATGTTAGTTACGTTTGATACATCGAAACATAGATTTAAACCTCTAAATCACAACTTCTCAATATTTAGTGTGCGTGAATTTCGCAAAATCTTTTTAAAAATAAATAGCTTCATAGTCGCATGCTATATGATATAACATGTACAATGATATGAATGGAGAAAATGACGAGCACTACGTGGTGTTTATCAGTCAGGCACTAAAGTGGAAAAGTGGGGATGACCATTACTCATAAGAGAAGTCCTATGTATGGTTGATATATCTCCACTCATGAGAGCTTGAGGCCTACAACGAATTGACCCCTGTCACGTCTCTTTAAACAGGGTTAATAATTGTTAGGGGTGGAAAAACGGGTCCAAGATGTTAGGACAGTTTGTTTAGCCCGTTATTTTTGATGGACTGAGTTGAAGTTTTGAACTTTGTCCCTTTGAGTTGACCTGCTCCGTTTAGCTCGTTTAAAAAATTGTTCGGGGTATGGACGGGGAGGGCTGGCCCCCTAACTCGTCAATTTGTTATTTATTTTTTTCATTCAACGCGTTAGATAAAATTTAAATGGGAGCGACCCAATAACCTATCATAACTCAAATTTGTCTCATAAGCTTACTTTTACAACAAATTTATGTGTTTAAATAACAACACCATATTTTTTTATTACACACCATTTTTTTTTTTATAAAAACAAATTGTCAAAAAAATTCATTAAAAATTATTATTTTTTGTTTGGCGGGCTAACCCGTCAACTCGCCACTAAGTGGGGCGGAGTGAGATTTTGAACTCGGTCACCTAAAAATTTACTCTGCCTATCTCGTCCTATTTTAGGCGGGTTTAAGTGGGGCGGGACTGGCCGACCCACTTTGTCATCCCTAATGATTGTTATGATATAATATTTGAAAATAGAATGAAATTAAAATGACCAACAACGAATTAGTTCAAGTGGTAAAAGACTTGATCCTTTAATCAATGTGGTCAGGAGTTCAATTTATGGTGCATGTGTATGAAAAAATCCGAATGAAAGAGAAAACTCACCTTGTATATCCTACAGACTCTCCGACTTATATTAGTCAATATTAAACGGTGGTGAAAACTTCGTAATCAATACTATGTTAACCGAAAAAAGAATGAATTAAAAATGTTTGGAAATAAAAATCAAACTCAGATCCATGGTCTTGATACACACATTAAATATTTACTTCCCCTTGTAATTATTGGAGGGATATTTTTTTTCTTCCTTGTGTTACCATGATATTGGTACGAAGTTTCCACCATCACTTAGCTTCGATTAATATTTGTCGGGGAATATGTGGAACACAAAAGGCGAGTTCTCTCCTCCAACCGAATTTTTTTCAGACACATGAACCAAAAATCAAACCACGGACCACATGCTTGAGGGGCTCAATCCCTTGAACTAATCCATTGTTCGTAATGGAGGGATATTTTATATTGCAAAAAAATAAAATAAACAGAAGGATACTTAAAGTCCTATGATATTTGCATACTTATTTAGAACATTATACAAAGTTCTTTCAAAAAAATTAGGTCAAATTTGTTTTTTAGAATTTGTGGCTAACTTATAGAGTTATTTTGTATCACCCATTTATTTATTTTTATTACACTAGGTTAAATTTTATATCTTCCCGATCTTTGTACTTTTCCTTTTTATTTCAATCTATTTAGGATGCTGTGATCTTTCTGCATCTCATTTGCTTAAAAAAAATTGGTTTGTAAGATGAAAAGTTGGAGTTTGACACAAATATAAACCAAAGGTACTTTAGTGACATCTATAGATAAAATGGACCATGATATTTAAAAAGTCAGATATGAAGAAGGCACCGCAACCATGAATGATTAATAAGTCAAAGTGTAATAGTCACAATAAGGATGTCAGTGATAAAATTCAATAAGTTCTAATCAAAGAACTTAAAATGAGATCTAACTCGCTCACCACTCTCATTAAGAGAACAATTTTAGTTCATTTCCAACTTCTGAAATGAGGTTACAAATGATTGCTTAAAGCAAAATTTACTCTAAATTTAAATGGATCATAAGGGACTCCACCCTCCAGACCCATAGTGGGCTTGCATTATATTTGATCAGACTTTATTTGCTTTTCGATCGATTTTTAGATTACCAAAGCCCTTTTTGTTAGAACCAAAAAGTTTTTTTTTTTTTTTTTTTTAGATTTTCGAATTGCAAATTTCTACTTTCTTCTTATAAATTTCTGCTCTTCCCCCAACACATTTTGCTTCCACCCAGCTGAAAATACTATAATGCCCCTGCCCCTGCGTTAGTTAAGTTACGTTGCGTGACTTAACTAACGCACATTGTAAATTATGTGTGACTTAAGTAGCGCGGCGTGAGTTAACTCATGCAACGTAACTTAAGTCATTTAACAGCAACACAACAACTCAAACCTTCATTTTTCCAACTTCTCAAAATACAAATTTTCCCCCTCCAAGTGCGATTTTCACCATTCTTACACCATTCAAAGCCAATTTCTCCCACAATATCAAGTAAGTGATATTTTCAAATTTTATAAGAAAGCCATTCAAAGCCATTTTTTGGTTGATATTTTCAAATTTTATAAGAAATTTAACATTTTTAGGTTTATATAAATTTTGCCTGCATGTTAGTTTTTATGATTGTTAGTGATGAATTAAGTTAGGAATAGTACATTAGATGTTGTTTAGAGTGAAATGTGGTAGATTGAGGTATTTGAAATTGTTTCATTTTAAGTTGATTGAAAGTTGCATTGTAAGTGTTTGATAAAATGTCTCAATGATTTTTTGTTTTGCTTTTTGGATTGTTAATGATGAAATTAGTTAGAAATATGTTTGTTAATGTTGATTATAGTTAGTTTGACTATAGTGTGGTAGTTTACGGATTGAAATGACACTATCAAAATATTAGTGTTGTTGTTGAATTGTTAAAAATGACACAATGTCCGTGTGAAAATGTGTCATTGATTTTTTGCTTTTTTAAATGTTGTGCAGTTATGTCTCGGAGAAATACGTCTCAGAGGCCACCTGAGCTGCCTCAGGATAGGAGTGACAGACATAGGGCAGGGAGGTCTGCCCCTACTGATAGTGCACGGAGGGAGAAACAAGCACTACACCCTCCTATGGCTGGTCGAGGGAGAGGTGGGGGCACGAAACTTGCTAGAGTTGATGCTGCAGAGGGGTCAACGTCACAGACGGGTCCATCCTAGATGGTGGACCTGACATAGTATCAGTAAGATTATCAGGTGTATGAGCAGGCGTATGATCAGGCGTATCATTTTGAGGAGCCTCAGCCTCACCAGTATCATTTTGATGCGTATCAGCAACATCAGTATGAAGATCATCATGAGCAGCCTGATATTGAGCAGGAGCAGTCTGATATTGAGCAGCCTCAGCAGCATGATGGTGGGGGTCATGCTCAGGGGGTGTCGATGGTGGTGTACGAGGCCGAACCGGACGACTATGGAGGGGGGGCCTTCTAACCTCACACTTTTACCTCGCTTTGGTGGACATGTGACATGCAGGATATGGGTTGATGCCGATGTAAGTATATTTTAATGTTTATTTTACTTCTTTTACTATTTATACAACTTACTCTAATTATTATTTTACTTATTTAATGTTAGAATTAAAACTAATGTTATAATATATTTAATGTTTATTTTACTTATTATTTATTTAATGGTGTTGTTTGTTGTTTTTTGTTTTTGTATTTCAGTTTCGAAAAAAACATAGGGTGAAAGGTATCTCGCACGGGAAGAAGTTGAGCCTTAAAAACTTGATATTGCCTTCACCGTGAAGACAAAACGAGTGGTTTTTGGAAGAAGTGAATATGTCTGGTCTTACTCCCCTCCTGACTAGTGGGTACGAGAACATCTCTCACAGGTTCGTTTGTGCGATGTTTAGAGAGATGACATGAGAAGACCAGCCGCTTCCATCTACCTGTTGGGTTGATGACCATTACACTAGATGATGTGGCGTGTCTCCTAGGCATCCCCATCACTGGGAGGCTCTTTCCTGATAGAGAGTTAACCCGTGAGGAGGGGATAGAAATGATGCAGGTTGACCTACATTTTACAGCGGAGGCTGCCGCTAAGGAGGTGGCAAGATAGGGTGCTGCTCACGTCAGTTTCGGTATACTGAAGAGGCGCTACGAGGAGCTCTTGAATAGGTGTAATCAGCTGCTTGCGCTTGACACAGAGGAGAAGTATGAGGAGCAGGGTCAAGTTAGGCTGGCCTGTATTAAGGCGTTTCTGTTGCTCTTGCTTGGCTGGATCATTTTTGCCGGCAAGAACAACAGAATCATTAATCTGTTGTGGCGGCTTGCGCTGCAAGATATAGACGAGTTGGACAGCTGGTCATGAGGTGGGATGAGACTTGCTTTCCTATATGAGCAACTATCTCTTACCTCCGACTCATTTGTGGCCTCCTGTGGTGGTTACATGACCTTGCTTGTGGTAATATTTGTTTTTTTTTTCTTTTTTACTTATTGGATCGTAAATGTATAGTTGTTTGTATAATACATATAAATATTTGTTTCTTTATGATTGCAGGGATGGACTTTGGCGCACTTCACGAACATCATTCTAAGGATTGATGATGAGGCCTACGACCCTACTATTGCCTCGCTTGTGAGTCAATGGAAACCTCCCAGGGGCTTTTCTAATCCTGGACACTACAGAGATGTCATTGATTCGTTAGACCATTCTCATGTCATCTGGAGGTCGTACGAGAGGCGACGACACATCACGCCCTTTCAGAACATATGTTGGTACTCCAGATGGATCATGGCCGGCAGAGACAGGATGGTTCGTCACTTGCCTGAGCGGGTTCTTAGGCAGTACGAGTATGTCTAGACACGGCCCAGACCTCCTACTGTCATTGAGCCTCTTGCGACAGATGACGTGGCCCAGGCCTTCAAGGAGTTTGCTCTACATGTCCTCAACCATCAACAAAGGGGTAATCCGGTTCCGGATAACGAGCTGTGGGCTCATACTAGGGGGTACATGAGATGGTTCGTTAGAGTATCACATCTTATTGTGAACCCCCCTACGGCCATTCCTGACTACGCAGTTGATGCCCCTCCTTGTCCTGTCCCTCCTTACGAGGAGGTTCTTGTCGAGCAGTAGTGGGCCAAACACCCTCTCGACCCATACCAGATCATCAGCAACATCAGAGCCAGAGTGGACAGTGCAATGGCGCATCTTGCTGTGTTTCATAATCCAGAGGAGGTTATTCGCTTGATGGAGGGCATACAATCTGAGTGGATCATGCTGGAGCAGATGCCTGCTCCGCGGAGGAGGAGTAGAAGTCCACGGGATGGACTAGTATGCCTAGTGTAGTTTTTTTATGATATTTTGTTGGATTTGGTTGTAATCATATTACATTTGCGCTTTTTGGCGCGCTTCACGAACATCATTCTAAGGATTGATGATGAGGCCTACGACCCTAATATTGCCTCGCTTGTGAGTCAATGGGAACCTCCCAGAGGCTTTTCTAATCCTGGACACTATAGAGGTGCCATTGATTCGTTGTACCACTCTTATGTCATCTGGAGGCCGTACGAGAGGCGACGACACATCGCGCCCTTTCAGGACATATGCTGGTACTCCGGATGGATCATGGCTGGCAGAGACAGGATGGTCTGCCACTTGCCAGAGCGGGTTCTTAGGCAGTACGAGTATGTCTAGACACGACCCAAACCTCCTACTGACATTGAGCCTCTTGCGACACATGACGTGGCCTAGGCCTTCACGGAGTTTGCTCTACATGTCCTCAACCATCAACAAAGGGGTTATCCGGTTCCGGATAACGAGCTGTGGGCTCATACTAGGGGGTACATGAGATGGCTCGTTAGAGTATCACATCTTATTGTGAACCCTCCTGCAGCCATTCATGACTACACAATTGATGCCCCTCCTCGTCCTATCCCTCCTTACGGGGAGGTTCTTGTTGAGCAGCAGTAAGCCAGACATCCTCTCGACCCATACCAGATCATCAGCAACATTAGAGCTGGAGTGGACGGTGCAATGGCGCATCCTGCTGTGTTTCATAATCCAGAGGAGGTTATTCGCTTGATGTAGGACATACAATCTGAGTGGAGCATGCTGGAGCAGATGCCGGCTCCGCGGAGGAGGAGTAGAAGTCCACGGGATGGACCAGTATGACTTGTGCAGTTTTTTTTTATGACATTTTGTTGGATTTGGTTGTAATCCTATTACATTTGCGCTTTTTGGCATTTTTTATGACATTATTCTTTATTTTATTTCGTTGTTTTATTCCGTTATTTTTCGTAATATAATTATGAGTTAGTGCTTGATTGAAACAAAGCTTGAATGAATGATGAAAAATGTATGCAAATGACTGAATGAAAGAATGATTGAAAATTTAGGGAAAATAGAGGTTTTTGCCTCTTCTGGTTTTTTACATATACTGGGCGTGAGTTAACTCACGCAATGCTTTATATTTGCATCGCTTAAGTGATGTAGCGTTAGTTAACTAAGGCATAAATTTACACTTGCGTTAGTTAACTAATGCAGGGGCATTTTCGGCAAAGCTACAGGGTGGGAGCGAAATGTGCTGGGAGAAGAGCACAATTCCTTTTTATAAACACCGTTTGTAGTTTTCCTAAGAGTGTGTTTGGATGGGGGAATGTTTTGAAGGAATGTATTGTTTTGGGGAATTCAAATACTTTGAGGGGAATTTCATTGTTTGGATAATAATTTGAAGAATTTTCAAAATGATAGAAATTTATGAAGTATTTTGTTCAAGTCAAATTTAGAGAAACTGAAATGACACCTAAAAGTTAAGAATTTCAAATTTCTTAATTGTTACAATTTTTCAAATTTTGCATTTTGGTCCTCAAATTTTCCAAAAATTTCAATTTGACCCCAATAAATATCCAAAAATTGCAAATTGGCCCCTCAAAATTTTTAAAAATTATATTTTGACCCCTCAGATATTTGAAATTTACAAATTGACCCCTAATTTCAATTTTCAAATTTGGCCAAAAAAAATTAAAATTTATAAAAGTTGCCCAAAAATGATCATTATGAAATTTTTTATTATTCCATCCAAACAAAAGTATTGAGAAATGAAAGTAATTCAATTGAATCATTTAAATTGCTTAGAGTTCTAAATTCTTTAAAAAAATTCAATTACCTCGTCCAAACACGGGTTTGTTTTTCATTCTTGTGGCAGTGGTGTTGCCCAAATGCTTCATGTCCTTTTATCCTTCAAAATTCTACTTGATAACACATTTGTAAGAATATGTTAAAAAAATTCAAATAATAATTAAGAAAAAATATTTTTCTGGCTCGCTGAAGGAGTCTAAAATGTTAGGATCGATCCTATTGATATATACATTTTTTTTTTGGAATAAAGTTTTATCTTTTAAGTGTTATCTTAATTCTCTCATCAATATGTATTTCTGACATCAACTCATAAGATGTAATCCAAGTGGAGTGTTACATTGGTGTCAAAGACAGACAAAACAATTCTACATACTCAAATTATTAATATTGATTGCGCAACAAGAAACAGCTAATTGGCGGAATTAATCACCACTCTCTATTTATCCAAAGTTTTTAATATATGTCTCTTATATTTGTAATGTAGCTGCTATGTTTCTAGATATTGACCTCTCAGCCGGTCTTGTCGTTCATTCATTTAGAATTAGAACTCTCTCACTCTCATATATATACCAAACGAGAGAAGAAAAAAAGATATACATTTGAAAAATTTGTGGAATATCATTCATCACTATTTTATTCATGGATGAAGCTAAGAGAATGGAAGAAGGCCTCAAATTAGAATTGGATCATGAAGATGCTAAAGATGAGTTGAAGAAGCAAGAAGAAACCAATAATATTGTAGATTCAAATATTGATCAGAATGGCACATACACAATGGCTAAGCAAAACACAAAGAGGGTTGCTACACTTGATGCATTTAGGGGTCTCACCATTGTGGTAATTAGTTAGTTAGTGTCTTCCAATTCCAAAACATATTTTTAGGGGTCGGAGTTCGAACATCGGACTTCCCACTTCTTCACATTTAAAATGTGAGTACCAACCATTAGACTACTTAACAAAAAAAACCATTATAAAAAAAAAAAAAAAGTGGTACAAAATACAAATGTTTGCAATTTATAAATAAATTATTCGTCTAAAATAAGTTAATCAATGTGCAAAAGTGAATTTACCTATATGGTTCCTTAAAGAAAAACCTATATGGTGTTTTTTGGGCTACTATTTATGTGTAGATAATGATACTGGTAGACAAAGCTGGTGGAGCTTATCCACGCATTGATCATGCCCCGTGGGATGGATGTACTTTGGCTGATTTTGTAATGCCTTTCTTTCTTTTCATTGTTGGTGTTGCCATAGCCCTTGCATTAAAGGTACATTTTCAATTCTCTCTCTTTCTATTTGACTATTTCAAATGCCTTTGAATTTTTGTGTGCATTGTCACATTCTCCAAATAAACTAGTACTAGTATCCTCTATGTCCTTTAATTCATGAACAGCTTTGAATGTAATAATGCAGAGAATACACAAGATAAAGTATGCAGTGAAGAAGATAATGCTTAGGACATTGAAGCTTCTCTTTTGGGGTATACTATTGCAAGGTAAACAAAACTGCTCTAACTCACTATATATACATTTTTTTAAGCATCCTTCTAGATATACCAAGTAGAAATCACTGCCAAAAGAGTTGCATAAATAACAAGATTAATACTACCTAAATTCATTGATAAATTTAATTATGTAACATAGTACAGGTGGATACTCTCATGCACTTGATGATAAGCTCTCATATGGAGTCGACATGAAATTTATTAGATGGTGTGGCATTCTCCAGGTAAAAAATCAAACAAATTGAAAAATGTTACGCGATGCCTAATGCAAATTAATCACATTTGAACACAGTTTTGATTGACCACATTTTTGAATTTGAGTGTGCAGAGAATAGCACTTGTATATTGTGTTGTGGCTCTAATAGAGACATTTACCACCAAGCTTAGACCCAATACCTTGAGTCCTGGACGCATAGCCATTTTCACTGCCTATAAATGGCAATGGTGAGATAGATAACACAACACATTTAATTTCAAATTTCAAATATGCTAATTGAAATTATGAACTTCCATTTATTAATGTACAATAATATACATGAGTTAGGTTTGGAGGCTTTTTTGCATTTCTCATTTACATGATCACAACTTTTACCCTCTACGTTCCTGATTGGAGTTTCGTAGACCATACTAACAGCGATGAACCAAAAAGATACACGGTATATTCACTCTCTCTAATGTCCAAATTTGTAAGTTAAAGCTTTAATTTTTCTATTATTTTGTTCTTGTTTTCATTTTAGGTGATATGTGGGATGAGAGGACACAGAGGCCCTGCATGTAACGCTGTTGGATATGTGGATAGGCAAGTTTGGGGGGTTAACCACTTTTATATACATCCTGTTTGGGGACACTTGAAGGTAACTAGTAACGACATGTACTTTTTACATAATAACAGATCAGATCTAACACAATTGGTTGGTGTATGAGTTTTGTAAATTCGTTCGACTAATAATAAAAAATATTATTGTTCTAAATAAATTTGGTAAAAATGCCCTGCAGTTTTCCTTCTAATGATATTTCGTATATTACTTTTATAGGAATGCACATTCAGTTCTCCAGGTGAAGGTCCAATCCGCGAAGATGCTCCAAGTTGGTGTCGTGCACCATTTGAACCAGAGGGCTTGTTGAGGTTTGCCTTCATGTTTCCTTTCCTTTCTACCTATTGGTACTAGAGTATACATCAAAATGTTTCGTAAAAGAAAAATCCTTGAAAGAACTATATGCAGAGTAAATAGTAATAGAGAAAAATTTCTTTGGCACACAATTTGACATCAATGTCATATTTTTATACGGTTTTTGCATTCTATATAGCTCTTTTTCAGGTCCAACATCTCTTGAGTGTGAAAATATGATAGATTAGGCAGTTACTTGCTTCATAAGTAACTGACTAGTTAGATAACTAACTAACTGTTTTGATAGTTAAAACAGTTATCAGAGTTAGTTATAGGTGGTTAACTAACCACAATGTACATTTTAGATTTGTGAATATCAATTCTTCTCAACATTCTATACTTTGATCATATTAGTTTCTCTATTCTTTCATCTATGGAGGTTGAGTTTATCTCTTCACAACAGCAGTACTCATTCAATGTGCATATATATAGTGTCTGATACGATGTTGATTTACGTGTATCTAAACAACATAACTCTTTTTCTTAACTAGTTCCATATCAGCAATCCTCTCAGGCACCATCGGCATCCATTATGGGCATGTTTTGATTCATTTCAAGGTTACAAAATCTTACCCTATGTTAATAATTATACACATACACATAACAAACATTTTTTCTATAGATTGAATTTTATTAGTGAAAGGCCTAAAACAGAAGAAATTTTTGGCAGGGTAATTGGGATAGGCTCAAACAATGGGTCTCAATGGGGTTTGTGTTACTCACAATAGCCATTATCCTTCATTTTACAAATGGTAAAATAGTGTGACAACCATTTCTCAAAATCCATAAAAAAAATTAAAAAAAAAGATAAAATTTGAGTTCAAGATAAATCTTAACTAAAAAACTTATGGAATAATGCAGCCGTCCCAATTAATAAGCAACTCTATAGTATCAGCTATGTTTGTTTCACAGCTGGAATAGCTGGAATTGTCTTCTCTGCCCTCTACATTTTGGTAATTAAAGCACCATATATATTCAAGTATTTTTTTCTTTATTTTTTTCACTTTGTGGTTCTTTAATAAATACTCTTGATAATAACACAGATTGATGTTTGGGGGCTTCGTACTCCATTCTTGTTCTTCGAATGGATAGGAATGAATTCTATGTTAGTGTTTGTGATGGCAGCTGAGGGGATTTTTGCAGGATTTATAAATGGATGGTATTATGAAAATCCAAATAACTCACTAGTAAGAAGCAGCATTTTTTTTTATAATTTATTTCCATTGTATATTGTATATGTATATAGTCTGTCTTAATTATATCATAATTTAAGAGTATATATTTTTCTGAAATGTTTTAATTTTGTACATGAAAATATAAATCAGGTACATTGGATTAAGAAGCATGTGTTTGTCAATGTTTGGCACTCAGAGAGAGTGGGAACTCTCTTATATGTCATCTTTGCAGAAATCACTTTTTGGGGAGTGGTAGCTGGCGTGTTGCACAAGTTAAAAATATACTGGAAACTATAAGACAATACGATACAGAAGTTAATGGCATTGAGCAATTGATATAGGCAAGATCATCATTGGCCACTCACAATGAATAAATAATATATAACTCATTTGCTGTAGGAAAATGTTAATAGGGCGCTCGATAAGAAGTCTAAAAAAAGTAATTTTATCTTGAAAATTGTGTATTTAATATCTCTAAGAGGAATGCTGGGGATATTCTCTGTAACACCCACTCTCTTATTGGATGAAATTAATGTATGTCTCACCACTTTAAATGGAATCTATATCCAAAGTGTGAGACCCACCTTAATTTAAACTAATAAGGAAATAAGTGTTTGAGAGAGTGTTAAAAAGAGAGTGTTGCTAGCACTTCTCACATCTCTAAACTTTAAAAATTGACTTTTTTTACCTAGAATTTATCACTTATTTCCATTCTTAGTTTCTTAACAAATATTCTTACAGCACTTATTAATATAAGCCTCGATTGGACCCAAAATCAAACATAAAATCGAAATAGAAAAAAATAAATGTGATGTAATTGAGTGTATACATACACCATCGAAACTCAATTATAAGTGAAGTGAAAGTATCTTATCATGCACATGTATGAATGATGGTTAATTTCATTTCCTATAATATAATTTCTTTTCATTTAAATTCCTATTAGGACTTGTTCCATCTAGTTCTGATATAAACATTACATAATATATACTAGGTTGCTTGAAAGAATGAAAGAAAAAAAAAACTTGTTCCATTGAAGTACATTTTGAGAATAATAGCATTAAATATGTGCATTCTTTTTTGAGAGGTTGAATAATGTGAGGTTATTGTTTACATTTTGTCCAGCAAACAAGACTATAGATTTGTTTATAATTGAGTCTAGAGTAGTAAAAAATAACTAAAGTAGAGAAACGTGACAACAGAATCAAGTATATTTTGAGGTAATCCTTTTTTTTTTTTCTTTCTATAAATTCTTTTATTGAATGTAATCTTATTTGAGACGTATCAAACATTAAATGTTGATAGATATCTCAATTGAGATATGAATCTTGATTCACCGTGTTATGAGAGTCTAACCCATTCGACTAAACTTAATCTTTGTCGATTGCAATCCTTTTTCTTTATTAATCTATAACAATAGAAAAGTGAGAAGAAGAAAAATATTTGTAATGTCAAATCATTTTTACATATTCCTTATTAACAATCATTTTTTCACCTTTGGATAAAAGATTTTAAAATTCACGAGAATTTGACATTCCGTGAAATTTCCTTTTAAAAAATATGTTTTTGGTTTTAAAAAATACAAAATTTTTAATTTTAGGTCCTCTAAAAATTGTCTTCAACTTTTATTCTTCCAAAAGTTTTCTATCATCACTTTTAGTCTATACTTTTAAGTCAACTCATGTGCGGCCTTCATATTTTCGAATGAAAGTTTTCATAAATATGTGGAATATTATAACAATCTCTCCAAAAAAAAATTATTTTTTTTTAACAAAACATGCATTAAATGAGTTTTTTTTAAAAAAAAACATATAATTTTTTACTTTAAATTCATGTTTAGTTAAAAAATTCTAGTTTTTTTATGAAAGAATCTTATGATATTCTAAAAAAAAAATTCAAAAATATAAAGACTACACATGAGTTGACTTAAAAGTATGGACCAAAAGTGGTGACGAAGAATTTTTGAAGGACTAAAAGTCAAGGAAAATTTTATGACGACTAAAATAAAAAATTGATATATTTATAGGGACCAAAAACATATTGAATTCCTTTCATTTGCAAAATTGGTTTTTTGGATGAGGTAATTAATATATTTCATGCTTCTCTAATCGTTTCTTTTTATTTTTTAAAGTAGTTAATTGAAGCTTATCCTCTAATAATTTCTTTTACTTTTTAATGTAAGTAATCTTCTTCTAATTTGTTTAAGTTCTTAGACTATACATTTTAATCTAGAGAAATTTAGTTAAAATTGTACTAATATTTTATTAAAAAAAATCACATAAAGACCGTATGAAGTTACATACTTTTCTAACAAACAATTAAATTAGATTTATTATAAAAAAATTGACTTAAATGAACAGAAAAAACATTTAAACAAAAGACTTGCAGTGAAACTAAAATTTGTATTTGCATTATAAGAATTTTACTCAACCCCGAAATGTTTGAACATAAATATAATCTACAACTACTAAATTTGGGAGTTAAATTCTAGGGTCAAGTCACGGTAAGAAGAAAAATACTAACACAATGTTAACAAAAAAAAAGTTGTAATAATTCCCACAACAAATGTGGTATACACAAACATAACTAGAGTCCAACTCAGGGTATCATCCTTCAATCGTCAACTGCACAAATTAAAGCACGAAGTTAGAAGAAGAAAAAATATCATATTTTGCATTGTCTTAAACCCATGTATACCAACTAACAAGAGCACTGGTGAAGTATCAATGCTTATAATAACAGAAATTTAATTTTATTGAAATAATCAATTTATAAAAGCTCTTATAGTTGTCCACAAAAAATCAAGTTGGCATGGCTATTAAGAAGTGATCTAATGATGTCCTTCACCAATAAGTGTTACACAACCTATTTAGCCTACAATGCAATCTCTGAACATGAACAAAGTCACTCGAGGATTCCTTTGTAAGTCTGGGATATCTAAGAGACCTACGTTCAAATAATATATTTTCTAGTCTTCTTCAAAAAAAGACAGTCTATCAAGAGTCCATTTTCGAAGTTAATTGTATCCTTTTAATTCTCTCACAATATCTCCTGTGATTCCAAAACTTATTTTGAATTAAATAGATCTCTATATTACTTTTAATACGTTAGCAACTAAAATAAACCCAAAAACAACTAAGATTACCTCGGTCTCAAAACATAGAAGCCATTAGATACTTCTTTTTCTCACTCAACGGAAGAGCTTTGAGAATCGCTATTTTGTTTGGATTGTCAATCAACCAATTGATTGCTTTATAGCGGAGTGTGTCATCAATATCAATAATCATCTCCATTTCATTCAACACTTCTTGCACCTCTTTTGGAGTATTTCCTTCCATCCTTTTTTTACTAATTTGTACAAAGTCTTTTAATATCTCAGCAACTTCTCTCATAGAGTCGATCATCCCCTCTTTGTCTCTACCCTTATTAGCACAAGTACATTGTACTTTTTTCTTTGTTGCAGAACTTGGTTTCTCTAAATCAATATACTCATTGGAACCTTCTTCATCTTCATCTGCATTTGCTTCTTTGCTTGTGACATCATCCACATCAAGTGCACGTTCTACTTGAATTCCACCTGCTTTATCTTTAGCACATATATCTACAATGTCATTCCAATTTAGAATGATCTTAAATCGGAATCGTTTGGCTTCTTCATGAGACTTCAAAACAAAAGAAAGCAACAACAATCAATAATGAGTTGGTGTTATTACTCAAACAAAGCTAAATAGGACTTGGCTTTTTTTGCCCACAAACCAAATAAGATAATCAAGTATTTTATTTCTCTAACTCCGACTAGCATGTATATTACTACTATGGTCAGATTCTCACAAACCACAACAAATTAAGCTGCCAAAATAAACCATGGCATATACTTATTGAAAGTTAAACAAGGACCTGCACCCGTAGCTATAACAATCCAGAATCTAAACCCAATCAAACTTATAGATCCAACAAACATGACCTAAGACCCAAAAAGCAATTTAAAACATAAGCATGAGACATATTCTCTCTTTTACGGAGGTGGAGCAGTATTAATGAAAATGTACAGAAATAAGAAATAGCTTGAAACAAGGCAAGCTATAAATTATATTTTAGATTCCTTTCAATCATGACCACTATAAAGAATAGGCAACATTAGACTTTTGGTCCCTTGACTTAATTTCAAGCTTTAAATCTAAAATGCATACGCAAACATGAATGAAAGACCATAGATTTGAAGATTGGGAGGTCACAAGAAAATAAAACCATAGATTTGAAGCTTGAAATCCATATGCAAATGAACCAAAAGGGAATAAATGAAATAAAAAAAAGATAAAAGACCATATCGTTACATGAAATTAAGTTAAGAGACCAAAAGTGTAATTTTGCCTAAAAAATAACAGTTTGGGTCCAACAAATGAAAAACACAACGGAAGAATAATATTTGATGTAAAATCAAAAACTTCAACTCATGCACATTTGTTATACGAAATATCACGCCCCAAATAAATTTTAATACTAACATCAGAGTATGTTCAGAGAAAGCTTCAAGAAACCCTGTTTCAATATCTGATATGACACTTATGCATATCCTAGAAGAGAGTGGGGCCATGTGGGAGAGAATGAGTTAGTTAGTGATGTGTCATATGGGGTCATGTGATTCTGTTAGAGGGGGGGTATTATATACGGGTAGGATGGTGTGTGAGGGCATTCAGACTTGTGTAAGGAATCATGGCGCTTAATTTATAGTCTCTGAGCTCATCTTTATCATTTAACAATACACATATTTCCTATTTGATTTCACAATTATTTCGTTTAACGTAGGTTGCCCAGCTCCATTATTTAGCTTTAATGTTAATAACCCTCTAACAAAAGACACCAATATAGAGGAAGCATGGCGCTTATCACAACAAAAGAAAAAAGAGGAAGCATGGCACAGATCAGAATAAAGGTTGTCATCATCAATGAAGGAAGAAGAGTGATAGAATACACTACATCATGTCATTAACATTGTTGTAGCTATACATACACAAACATAAGAAATAAAATATAGCAGTAGTAAAAAGTGAATACCTTGACATATTCATTCCATGCATTTTCATCTTCGACGGTAATCATACAGTTTGTGCCATCCCAACCAAATCCATTTTGATTGAGAATATCATTAACTATCCCATACCATCTTCGCCAAAGTTTGACGCGGTTTTTCACATTCTCTCCGATAAGCTGAACATTAAAACGTGTAGACAACACATCAGCTGCAGCTTTGTATGCTTCTGTTTTCCAAATTCCGTTAGTCTGGCGGCCCAAACTTCTTTGATCTCTAAGTGCCTCAGCTAATACACGCTCCATGTCCAAATTCCACGTGAAGTAAGCTCTTGCATCCTCTTTCTTAACCCAAATATTGCTTTCTTCCATCTTTCTTTTTCCCTTTGTCTTGCGGCCCAAACCTCTTGCATAGACTAGACTAGAATTCATTTCTTGAAATCCAGTAAGCACACAAAATAATAATCAGATATCAATAAGATAGAAACACAAATAAGATAGTAATCAATAAGATATTAATCAAAAGTATAGCCACGCAATCTATGAGATTCCTTAGCAATCAAAAGCAACAAAATGAAAAGCACACCCTAATAACTCCAAATAATATGTCGGTAACAAATAAAAAGAAAAAAATTATCTAAAATCCACTAAACCTAATCAACAAACATTTTCATCGCATAAGCGTCACGTTTTGATCTTCAGACATTTTAACGGTTGCGACCTCATTTACACCATTAGTTATTACTCTTTCCCTTTGTTAATTGGTTAACTCCTCCTCAACAACAGATAAAAGCTCCAAGTCTTGAGCCTCTAAAATTTGATTACTTTTCTTTCATCTATTATGAAATTGTGCAACACGAAACAAGCATAAATAATTCTAATTTGTGTTTTTGCATAAAAAGAGTTCTTAATATACTCCATCTTTTCTTCAATATCCCAAATGACCTTTCAATTACATTCCTTGCACTTGAAGGACGGAAATTAAACAACTCCTTGTAATTTTGAGGGGTGTTTCCATTCCACTCTTTTGACATAATATCTAGTCTCTCTATAAGGTGCTAAATATCCAGGGCCATTTGTATATCCCACATCCACAAGAAAGTATTTACAACGGTTTTCCAGAAGAAAAAAAAGATTTATATAGTTTCATTTGATCCATTAAATAAATAAAATATCATCATATTCATCGTACTACCCTTTGGAATTCGAAGACAGTTTTGACGGTGTAAAGTGTATCATAATACTCGAGAATCTCCTCCATAATGGGATCCAAAAATGCGACCAAGAAGAACCACTATGAGAACAGGTAAGAAGAAGATGAAGAACAGGGATAAGGGTAAGAATAATTCAAAGTCTGATAATTCACCACAAAGTCTTGACAAGGTTATCGATGATCCTCAATTTTCACTGGTTCACATCGACCCACGTTTTCGAGAGGCTCCAAAGCATCAAATAAAGGCTTCAATTGAATCTTGATTCAACCGCATGTTCACTCACAAGAGTTTTTTGCCTTCTTCTGTGCCCATCAACAAGAGAGGCAAGCCCAAAGACAATGCTAATCCAATACAACGTTCTCTCCGCCATAAATACAAAATGGACGTGGAAGACAAAAAGAAAGTAGAACACAGTAGTGATGAGGACAATGAAGAAGAAGAGGGATTAATGAAAGTCAATTTTGCCTTCTTCTACATAATGGAATTCGAAGGCTGTTTCAAATTAATAATGACTAGATGCACGTTCATAGTTTTCCCATTGAAGTAAAAGTTTATAAACAAAGCCACCTCCGTAAGATGAATCGCATAGATTGTATAGTGAAGAGAACATATTAGTTCAACCCAGTGGAAAGTAGATTAGTAAGAATACCGAGCACATACACGAAGCACAAGTAGAGACAACTATACTGAGAAGAGAGGGCTAAAAACTAAAATGACAACTGGAGGGATGAGATTGTTTCTCAGCAAATAAAATACATCTTTCGAAGAAAATCCTGAAGTTTCTCGAATTTTTCATTGATCTCTACAGAGAGGGACATAATGCCATATAATTCTCAATAAGTTTTTCAACAAACTAAATAGCTATTTATAAGAAGTTCTATAATTCAACACAATAATAAAAATTTGAGATGAGATCACTAACCTTGAGAGAATTGAAGGTTTAAAAATTGATATCGTTTGATAGTAAGCAAAAGTGAAAACGCTTGGAGGAGGTTGCCGCCAAGAAAGCTGCAAGTAACGAAGCTTATTAATTGATAGTGATACTCTATTGATATGGTGTTTGTTTTAGATGCACAGTATCATATTTACTAAGTAGTAAAATTAATGAGATTAAGTAGTTTGTTTCCAGGTCTCTTTTCCAATATATACGCACACAAACTCTGACGTTGCCCTGCATAGCACTCATATGGAGTGACAAAATCATTTCTTGACACATTCAAGTGAACATGTAGTTAGTGTTATCCAGAAGGGTCTGAAACAACTTAAGTTGCAAACACTAAGAAATAAGTATCAAAGAGGGGTAATGTTATTCTTTTGATCTTTTATCTACAGATCAATAGGTTTTCGACCAAACAACCATTTCGGTCCCTGAATGTACGCGGCGCTGTAACTATAGTCCTTAAATGTATGTAAATTGCAAACAAATCCCTACTTCCCTGTTCTTTCTTTTGTTAGTAATTTTATGGACTGTATTAACCAACAAAAAAACACATTTGATAACGAAATTGACTACCAAAAAACATATTTGAGGATCAAAATGACTAATAAAATAGACACTTCCGGATGTGTTTGCAATTTTGATACATTTATGAACTATAGTTACACTGTCTCACACCCAAGATTTTCAATTTTAGTCATTTGCATATTCTCATCAAATTTTTAAGTTTTTGAGGTTTGGTTAGTAAAAAGATAATCATATGTAGATTAATATTTATTTTTTCTTTGGAAATTTGCATGTAAATCAAAGAGATTGACATAATGAACAATAAGCGTGGTGTTGGGAAACTAGGGTTTGAAGATAATAAGAGAGAGAGAGAGAGAGAGAGAGAGAGAGAGAGAGATTACCAGAAGAACAGGCGAAGACGAAGTAGTCGAAGGAGTACGGGAAGCAGACAAACAGGCACGAGGAGAGAGAGATCGAGCTCTGAGAGAGTACGGAGGAGAGTTGCAGCAAGGAATTTCACAATTGAGGTGGAATTGTCAATTCCCTCATATTCGTAAATTGTAGTAAAGTTACCAACTAAAAAATCGTGTAATTTTTAAAAGGGTTTGTCTAACATGTGCAAATCTAAAAGTAGTAATTTTTCATTGAAAAACAACACTTACTTGTTAAAAAGGTACATATTCAATATAAAATGTACAAGTTTTAAGTCAAAGTTACCACTTTAAACTTCTTAACATGTGCAAAATTTGCACATGATAGAAAAACCCTTTTTAAAATACTCTATTTTTTTTTTATTTTTTTGCTAATATACTCTATTTTTTATCCAAAGAGATTTCAATGTAAATTAGTTTTGTTAGTTACACGAGGGAAAATAAGTTCTAATGATAGACACTTCTATGACATCTAGTGACAATGTCGTAGAGAGACAAAGCACTAACTCATGCACCATCATAAGAGGTCTCTGGTGGTTAGTTTCTAATTTGACAAGAATATATGCATAAGAGGTTCTTTCTCCGAGAATATGGTAAAACATTTAGCATTTTTGGACTACTCCTAAAAATTTAAAGCTTTGGGTCAAATTTGAAATTGAAAATAGGTACAATTTACAAGTTTTGAAAATTCACAGGGTGCACTTCGATGCCTTTGAAAAAATGTGCTTCAACTTGCAAAGTTGAAAAAATTATAAGAACCAATTTGAATTCACATTGTATAGAGTGAGAAGGAATTTCAAATTTTAAATTTTTAGATGTTATTTGAAATTCTCTAAGTTATTTATCTTAGACAAAATACTTCATAAATTTTTAACATTATGAAAATTCTCCATATTAGTCATCTAACCAAAGGAATTTACATGGAAAAATTCACGCTATCAATTCTATTCAAACTTGATCTAATTAAATGTGATTTAATTTTCATCGTTTTTTAGATATCCAAACTACACTCGTATAAAAAAAGAGAAATGATAAAGTCGTACCATCTAAGACACTCTTTTAACACACTCCAACTAAGATTAGACACATCACCTCTCTTTTTTATTTCTTTTACCGGTTACAGGTTCATCAAGTTACTAAACTTTAACAAAAAACATGGTTCAATTTTATTTCCATTGTCTTTCTGTCTTTCCACTGTGACAATTTTGCAGTGACCATACGGTTCTCGTTCTCCTCCATTTCTCCTTCCACTTTCTTCCATTTCACCTCCATTCTCGATCAATTTTCCATACCCTTCCTCTCCCGTTCTAATTCACTTTCATTTTTAATTTCTAACAACAACCTCTCTTCTCAATTTGTGTGAATGTAAAATGAAAGAAAAACATGAATTTGGTGACGGTGAGTGTTGAAACAAGTATGTTGGAATCATGGGTAACAAATTGGGGATGATGACATTTTCCCATGGGTCTTCAATTTGTGTACAAGGGACCATAAATTGAAGCAAATCAGAAATGGGTCTTCTTAGGTCGGCATCGTTACCTTTCAAGGAGAAGGATCTTGATGTTTGCAACAGCACCATCGGGAAGAAAAAAAATCTGGGAGGAAGATGGTGAACAAAATTTTTAAGAGTAAATAAGCAATTATCCACTTAAATTGTAAGTTTCGTCAATTATCCTGATATTAACAAAACTTCAATTACCCCATGAAATTGCACAACGTTAATCAATTTACCCCCTCTCTCAAATTATTTTGTTAGTCAACACGACGTTTTACAAATACCCTCTGAAGTTTTTCCACTTATGTGCAAGATGCTCCCAAACTTACAAATTTATAAAAAAATAATTCTTATCCTTAACTAAAAAGATATTAAAGGCAATTAAAAAAAGTCTCTAACGAGGATATTTGAAATTCATTACACTTAAAATCATTATCCAAATTCATTACACCTAAAAACATTGTCTTTAGGATGAGAGAAATTTTGGTACCTGTAGTTTGATGTATTGAGAGCATCAATTTCTTTCTGAACTCTATGTTGAGATTCTACCTTCGACAATGAATTTGTTTTCAATTATCTTCTCCTTCCTTGAATATTTCTTCTAACTTTACTAGATATTGACTGTTAATAATGTTTGATGCCTTGCCTTGAAAGGTTTGAACTGCTACTGCTAGGGCCTAGGGCTCTGTTGCACTCTATGCATAAGCTCTTTAACTCTCTGAAAGTTAAATGCTTTTCGTTTTGCAGCATCAAACAAAAAGTATATGCCTCAAGAAAAATTGGAGAGTTTACTCGTGGTTTAATGCTATTTAAGAAAATATTTCTTCCATCTTTATTTTGATATCCTTGAGTTTACAAAACTCACGGTAACACACTTTATGCTCCAGCTACATGCGCTAAACTTTGTGTTGATTAAAGTTTTGTAACACATACTTTGATAAATATGTAAACGAAAAAGCACATAAGTTAACTGTTAAATATTAAAGTTAAATGTTAATTGTTTACTTTTAATATCTTTTGAGTCAAGAATAAGAAAAATATGACTTTTTAAGTTCAGGGGGTATTTTGCAAAATGTCATGTTGACTAACATAAGAATTTGACGGATGGGGTAAATTGATTAACGTTATGCAATTTCAGGAGGTAATTGACGAAACTTACAATTTCAGGAAGTAATTATCTATTTACTCAAATTTTTAACGTCAAACCACTTGTTGTAACAGTGGCAGGTTAAAATAATTGAAAAAAGGGATGATGTGGTTAAGTTTTATTGGAGTGTGTTAGAGAATGTGTCCCTAACATTTCAAATAAAAAAATATTAATACCGTAAAGACACGGGTAAGTAAGTAATAAGTTTGATAAAAATCTAAAGTATAAAATACTACAACTTCCGCACCTAACTATGTGATATTCTAGGAAACAATTTAGCCCTTTTATAAGGGATAACACTTGAGTGACATAGAGTTGGGTGACATTGGTCAATCACAATGTCACAATGCTTGTGAAAGAGAGAGAAACACAAGCATTGTGACATTGTGATTAGCCAATATCACTCAACTCTATGTCACCCAAATGTTATTCTTCTATAAGACCTTTGAATTTTCAATCACACTAATTATTTCTTTACCAACATAACATTGTTTATATTGCATCTTTTTATGCAATCAATAATATATATATATATATATATATATTATGGTGATTAGGGTCAAAATTAATATACACTAATTTTTAGTGACAACATACCATTA
>Ga0315914_1002450_pt1 | contig 28343 bp, 9 predicted proteins | sample MpolenodulesMG_FD_203920 | JGI IMG/M metagenome (GOLD analysis project Ga0315914, IMG submission 203920) | Medicago polymorpha root nodule microbial communities from Los Angeles, California, United States - elongated nodules | ecosystem: Host-associated > Plants > Roots > Nodule | place: USA...
GTAAGTGAAATTTTGAAATTAATAGACAGATAAATACACTTCTCCGTAAACATAACTCAATTAGTAAAGATAATATATAATATATGTAAGGTTGAAGTTCGATCTCCGAATTAAAAAAAAAAAGACAGATAAATACACATAAGAGTGGTTAGTAGCCACTAGTTAGTGATCCAATGGATCAACGATCATCAATCAATCAGAGACACTGAGACACCAACAAAGTTTAAAGCTAGCTAATTATAAGCTTTTTCTATTATGGGTAAATTTCTTTCGTAGTTCTACTCTCGTACTTTGATCAACAAAAATTGATATATCTCATAAATTTTTTAAATAAAATATATCAAAGAAGTTGTTTATATGATCATGTAGTGTTTAAAATTTACCTTGGTTGCCATGGTGACTCCTCATGGTGTGTATAAGCCAACTGCACATCCTCCCCAACCTGCAGTGACACAGCTGAAGCCTTCCTCTCAACAAACCTTTTCAGAAGCAAATTCGCTGTCGTCTTCGGCGACGGTGTTCGGCTACCGGCAGCCACCAGCTCTTCTGGAGGAGACACCACTGAGCTGCTGAATATTCCCAACATATTTTTTCTCTCTCAAAAAGATTAAAATAAAAAAAATAAAAAATTGTACCTAGTGTTTAACACAGGATGGAATGGGATGTGAAATGAGCATGGAGGATGTGTTTGGTTATATAGAGTGAAAACAAGAGGGTAATTTAGTCATTTTGTATTATGTATTAAAATATTGGTGTATCTATAATTCCGTCACTGTTTGTGATTAATTGACAGGTTAATTAAAATAGTGGCATGGGACCAAAGAGGATGGCGATGAGGTTCTTATAGCACGAGAAGAATCAAGATCAGATACCTTTTTTGGATTTTTATCCATTATCAGACTATAAGGCATGATATCATCACCGTTGGTTTTGCAGGACAGAGGCTATGTATTCTTTCTTGAAATATTGGAATCCATCTTTATTTTTGTTTTTTTCTTTTGGTGAAGTTTTTTCTTGGTGGAGTCTTTCTCTATTGTCATCATTTTATTTTTATTTATTTTCACAAGTCTTTGTCTTCATTTTATTTATAAAGATGAAGAACAATTAAAAGATGAAGTGGGTAAAGTTTTGGTTTATGAAAAAGACATAAAAGATAAATGAAAGAAGTATTTTTATAAATTATTTGATGATGGATATGAGATTTTATCGGACTCAAAAATCTTGACACGATCCAAGAGGATTAAAAATAGAACTACTATCGTCGAATTAAAACCAAGAGGTAAAGTAAGTGTTGAAAAGGATGAGTAATGTTAAGGCGGTTGGATTTGACAACTTACTTATTGAAATGTGAAAAAATCTTGAAGATAGATGTATTAGCCATTGGGTGTGGCTCACCCACCTTTTAACGAAATTATGAAGTCAAAACAAATGTCGGATGAGTGGAGAAAAAACACTTTAAATCTGATCTATAAGAACAAGGTGGTATAGAAAATTGTGCAAATTTTAAGGCAATTAAACTTGTGAATCATACCATAAAGTTATGGAAAAGAGTGATTGAACAAAGATTAACAAAAGAGACTCGAGTTACTCATAATCAATTTGGTTTTATGTCTCGGAGGTTGTCCATAAAAACAATCTACTTACTATGATATATGATGGAGCAATATCATATGAATAAAAAAAACTTACAATATATGTTTGAGTTTAATCATAAAGATTTTATCGAGTGATAATGAGTTTGAACTCTTTAAGTAAATGATTGGAGTTTTGATCTTTAACTCCTCCATATTGAAAATTTTTGGTTGGATGGGGAGAATTCATCCTATGTACTGCATGAATTCTCCAGCTGACATTAATTATCGTTAATTGCCGCTGAAAATTTCATATGTATATATAATTTGGGATTGATTATTATTAAGATGTAAAAAAAATTCATCAATCTACCGCTAATGGACTTGAGTATTTTATTTTTTTTTTTTATATAAACAAGTATAATATATGTTGTCCTCACGGATAGAAATTTATTTATTCGTCACTAGCCGAAAAATACTTGCCTAGAAGAGCACCTAACACCTCAAGTTTACAAACAACCGGTGACAAGCTTACAGGTAGGGATGTAAATGGATATCCATGGATGTAAATAGTGTGATATCCATGTCCACTTCGTTAGATAAATATGAAATTCATACCCTATCCATATCCGTGCGGATATCCGTTTAACGGATAATCCACAGACTTTTAGGTATTTGCGGGTTTATGCAGATATCCATGGATAACATTTATAAGAATAAAATAAAAAATTTGTTTAATTTTAATAAAAAATTGTTTAATTTTTTTTAGCTAAAATTTAAAAACAAAGGTTCTTCACATGCATTTTCTTTTCTTTTTAGCAAAACATAATATTCATACATTACACTAACAACAAATGAGATCATTGACTCAACAAAAACATAAATAAAGTCTCCTACATTTAATAAAAATAAAGTTCTTTGATTTAACAAAAACATAAGTAAAGCTCATCATATTCAACAAAAACAAAGCTTCAACAATTCCAACCACTTTGACTTTCTTTTAAAGGATCGTAATAACTGATTACACTTACAATACCTAAGGTGTTTTCTTAGGAAGTTGAATGATATTGAGGTTATTTATGTAATTTACTCGGTTTAATAGCGGGTATGGATATCCGCGGGTGTGGATATCATTAAATCCGCATCCGTATCCATTAATTAGCGGGTAGTTAAAAAATCTGTTTATTTTATCCATGAATATCCATTAAGGTATCCGCTTCGTGTCCGTGGCGGATTTTATCTGCAGATATCCATGGATGCAGATTTTTTTGTCATCCCTACTTACAGCACATTAAAAAAGTAAAAAAAAAATTAAAAAGAAAAATTTGTATTTATTTCGTGGTCTTCTTCCTTAACTGAACATTTTACCCTTATGTTAAAAAAGTAGTATAGAACGTGTTCTCCTTTGTTTTCTTCCTCACTATAAATTCACTTATATGTTTGAGAGTCTGGAAGGGAAGGGAGAGTTTTGGAAGAGAAAAAAGGGAAAGAGTAAGTGGAAGAAATAGAAGACATTGGAAAGGAAAGGACTTTGGAGGTTAAATTTTTATTCATAATACAAAATCTCCCTCGTTTGGAGGAACTCAAAAGTTATATTATGGGAGTATTTTGGGGGTTTTTGGATGGTTTATATGAATTTTTCAAATTCAATCTATGTTATTATAATATTCTTAAAATTAAAAATATATTAAATATAAACATTAATTTATCATTTTCTAAAAAAATTGTTCTTCAAAAAATATGAAAGAGGGTGGATGTGCTGGATAGGGGGTTGGTAGTTGGTTTACCGATCATCTTCGACGTGAGGAGGAAGATGGAGTGAGAACATTTTTTTGGTGGGATCCTTGGTTAGTTTTGAAGGATAGATTCAGTCACATTTTTTATCTTTCTGATAACAAATTGGCTACTGTGTCAGACATGTTTTTGTTAGGATGGGGGGAGGGAGGAGAGGTTTGGAAATGGCATAGGAGGTTGTTGGCTTGGGAGGAAGAGTTGGGGAGGAAATGTTGTGTTATTTTATTACCAATTGTTTTGTAGACTAGTATGAATGGCTGGTGGATTTGGGAACTTCATGCTTGTTCAAAATATAATGTTACTAGTGTGTACAACTTCTTGACATCAAGGAATCAACCTTCTAACATTTATCACAATACTATTATTTGGCACAAGGAGGTTCCTCTAAAGGTCAACGTCTTTGCTTGGCGCCTTTTGTGAAACCGTCTTCCAACAACCGATAACTAAATCAGGCAAAAGGTCCTTCAACCAAATACATTTTTTTGCTCAGGAGGTTGCGACTCACAGGAGGATTCAGATCATATGTTTTTGACCTGTGACTATTTTGGACAAATATTCAATAAGATATCCGTCCTATGTTCATTGTAGATTTTATTCATAGGTGCGGCTTTTTTTACCATCCATATATGTTTACCTTTGTAAGAGAGTGTTCAAATTCACTATAGTATCCCTCTACGACAACTCTCTAATGAAGAAGTCTTGTGAGTATAGTAATTTGCGCACATGTATCCGATTTCTCTAAAATAAGCATTTCACTTTAAATTATAAAGTAATTAACACGCCGTCCTATATTAATTGACACCATGAATACTATTTATATAACCTATCTTGACTATCTGGTTTTTTGTCTTTTACTAATGTTGGCTTCATTGGTCCAAAGTGATTTCATATTGTAAATTATTTTAGGGTCATGTTAACTTGTGCCCTTAGGGCATAAGATAAGGAACCCAAAAGTAGAAATGTTTGGTATGAAATTTATAATTGGCTCAGAGTGGTTTTCAGCCAAACCTGCTCGAGTAAAGGATCACTTTCTTATTTTTCGATCATTGAGAGGCTTCTCAAGAAACATTTGTTTTTCTTTTTATTTAATTTGATTTTCTTGCATTTGGATTTTTTGGCGTGACATGAATGCTCGAGTTTTTCAACAAAAGGGAAATTCTATCATCCAACTTGATGGATAAAATTAAGCTCCAGTCCTTTTGGTGGTTGAAGGCCAATCATCCTAATTTTGCTTTTAATTATCAAATGTGGTGGCTTAATCCCCTTTTATGTTTGAGAGTGATCGCTTAATTTAGCTTAGCTTCTGTATTGTATGCGTGCCTGCATTATGGTTTTATCGCTTTTTTCCCCCTCCGATAACCTGATATAACAAATACTTCTTTTATCTTAATTCTTCTCTGACACTCATTGTGCTTGAGAGACTAAACTTTGATTAATATAATCTATTTTAACTTCTTCAAAAAAAAAAAATATCTCTTTATTTTTTCTATATATTTTTCACCCCGAAAGCCCTCATTTTCCCTTCCCTCCATACTCTCAAGTAAAACCATAACCAAATAAATTGAAGGTGTCGCGCTAGTCTTTTCCTTTTCAAAATCCAAAACCGTGGATGGACTTTTGTTTTTCTATGGGCACGTCAACAATAATAATAACGTAAATCACAATGATGCTTGTGAATTACAGCTACCATTAGTGTTTTTTTATGAAGAGGGTCAGCGGTTGAGAATATATTTTTCTTTTGAAAAGAGTTATTAGTCATTGAAATTATAATTCTTGGATAACTTTTTTGGCAACAAAATTGGGATGATTTAATTAGTTCGTTAAATTTGAAAAATATACAGCAATTTATTCTCATGAATAAAAGAATCAAATAAGTTAGCTATTTTTCAAATTAAGCACCATAATTTTAAAACTTTAATATTTTATTTATACATGCAAGAGAGGATTAGAGGCAGTATGTAGATGTTTTACAAGTAGATATTTGAGACTAAATATATTAACGTTCTTCAATTTATTAAATGACTAAATTTTTGTTTCATATAAATTTAAAATACTTTAGTGAAAAAAATTAAAATACCAAACCACTCAATTCTTACAATTTTGATTTCTTTTTTTTGAGGGTACTTACGATTTTGATTTCCACCCTCTCAAAGGTTTTTTTTTTTTTTTTAAATTTCCATGATTGTTCGCTCATTAGACAACTTAAAGTTTTACCTCAAAAAAGACAACTTAAAGTTTGATACTAATACTACGATATTTTAATTCAATTTTTAAAGGGCAGACAAAAACGATTCATGTTCATAGATAGTTAGGCATCCATGGTATACTTTTGCTTACATGTGCAACAACCTTGTTTACAACTATGTTTATCGATATTGATATATTATAAATGACACACATATATAGTCCCACACCTTAGGATATATTATTGAGCAGAATGAAAGAATATTCAACAACTTGGAATAGGAATCTCTAGTTTACTATACTATGATTTTTAATATTCATATTTTATATTATTTTTTATTAAAGTTTCAATCTTCTCTTTTTATCCTTATCTCTGTACGTCTCTTTCATATATATATATTTAAAATTTTAATCTTCATTATCTCAAAAAGAAAGAGTTACTCAGTGTTAACTTTGTCAGAGTAACTCTTTAACCGCACTTGTGAATATCTGTAAATAAAATTCACCAGAGACACGGAATGCTAATTGATAAATCCATAGATAAAATAAATGTATATTTTAACTATCTGCTAATTGATGGATACAAATGCGGATTTAATGGTATCCGCACATGCGGATATCCATAACCGCTATTTAACAGAGTAAATTACATAAATAACTTTAATCCCATTTAACTTCCTAAGCAAAAAACTTTGATAGTGTGAGTGTTATCAGTTATTACACAACTATTCAAATTTTAATCACACGCTCCTCTAAAAGGGAGTGAAAGTGGTCGGGATTGTTGAAGCAAGAAGCTTTGTTTTTGTTGAATATGATGAACTTTATTTATGCTTTTGTTAAATCAAAGAACTTTATATTTATTAAATGTGAGGAACTTTATTTATGTTTTTGTTGAGTCAATGATCTTTATTGTTATTGCAAGGAACTTTTATAAATGTAAGGAACTTTATATTTATTAAATGTTTTTGTTCAGCAAAATAAAATTAACAATTTTTTTCTTCTAAATCTTATACATGAATATCTGTATAAATTTACAGATACCTTAAAATATGTGGATTACTCGCTAAACGGATATTCGTGCGAATATGAAAAGGGGAAGGATTTCATATTTATGCAACGGAGCGGACACAAATATCACACCGTCCGCATCCATGGATATCGATTTACATCCCTAGTCATATGCATTTTCTTTGTCAAACAGAGGCGGATTTTATGATGGGTTGGAGTGGGATCAAATGAATTTTAAAAACCATAGATCTATTTTACAAGATTTTAAACCATTTTGTGGCAGTTTGTAACCACTGTAAAGTAGCATGTAAGATTCTTTTTACACTTATACTTGACTAGTTAACATAGGTTTACATTCCTTCTAATTTGTAAGGGTTTAAAATTGTTGGGTCATGAGGGGAGCTCAAGAGACTCATCCACGTTAGACAAGAGTAACCACGCAATGGAGAGAAACACAACACTTTTATCAAAAAGCTTAAAACATTGGATTTAAAGGCCATCTCAGTTATAAAGTGCTCAACCTCCACTTTTCTAACTGAGGTGAGACTTCTAACTCATACTTGCTACACAACAATCTCCACTACAAGTGTGAGTCCATTAATTTATCACACTCACCCCTCAAGCGAAAACTCTTTCAACTACATACACTTGTACTTGTATCGTTGTTGCCACAGTCAACAAAACTCTCCGCCTGAACATCCTTGGTCAACATCAACTCTGATACCATCGTTAGGTCATGAGGGGAGTCTAAGAGACCACCCATATTATGCTTGAGCAATCTAGAAGTGAGATAGACACTAAACTTTTATCCAAAACCATAAGTCAATGGGTTTATGAGTCCTCTTACTCTCACTTATGAAATGCTCAACCTCTATTTTTCTTATTGATATGATACTTCTAACTCACACTAGCTACGCAACAAAAACATCATGTATATTGTAGAAAATTAAAATGGTTTTTATTATTTTAGTGCTTCAATTATTCTTTAAACAAATTTGACGGTGAAACTTACAAACATTAAATGTAAGAATGAATGATTTGATTCATAACATATCAAATGTTCTTCCAATTTTTTGTGTGTTTATGGAACTCAAATTTATCTACAAAATATTATAAATTCATTCACTACACATTACTAATTTTGTTCATCTGAAAACTTGGGTTTGAATAGTAGAAACGAGTTGTACTTCAAGCCCAACCATTTATCAAGCGTAAGGTCCAAATTTAATTCATAGGAAATCCTTTCATTTTCAAAAGACCTGTGCAGGTTGGCCTAAAAGTAGGGGTGCGTAAATGATTTCCCAAAATAATTACGAAAACTAATTTTACAAAATAATTAAGATTAATTTTAAAGAATAAATCCCTTTTTTACTCAAGACATTATGTAGAACAAGTCCGACATAGCACTAAAAAAAAAGACAAAGCACCAAAATTCAAATGGAGTAAAAGAGTGATACAATAGATAAGAGAGAGATATTCAATAGCAAAACGCAAAAACATAAGAAAGGACACATCAATATGACACTAGTTCCTCTTGTCAACAATGGAGTCTATAGCTGCTTGGACAAAATCAATATTTCCATCGTAGAAATTTCTAGGCACAAATTAATACGACACTACCATTTTGTTGCACATCAATATTTTCTAGGCACAAATTAATATGTGCAATAAAATGGTAGTGTTATATTTTCTGTCACCGAAGAGATTATTAGGTTGAGTCATGGATTAGGTCGCTCTCTTTAAGACGTTTCGTGACACTGTCTAAAATTGTGCAAGCAAACTATGAACCACGACACCCCTAGGATAAAACAACCCAGCTACAACTTTATCAGAGTCCTATTGCACTATAGGATCTATTCTAGAAATACACGTTCAAATATGATGCTAAGACCACTCCAATATGGTATTGATACCACTCGATTATGGTACTAAGACCACTCTTATATGGTACTATGACCACTCTAATATGGTGTTTTCACCACTCTAACCTCTAACTTCTCCAATGACATAAAACATAAAACAGAGATTATATTCTTAAGATCATTCTTATTTTCCAAAGGGACACTTTATCTCGAGAGGGACTTTGATCTTAAGAATACTCTTATTTCTGAAGAGACAAAATTTACCGAAGGGACTATGTTCTTAAGACCATTCTTAATTCCGAAGGGACATTATAAACCGAAGGGACTATGACCTTAAGAACACTCTTTAAATCCGAAGGGACAGAAAAAGAGGGAGAAGAAAAGAATAGCTCGTCAACACAAGCTAAAGGAGGGAGAAGAGAGAAAAGTTCTTTGACAATTCAAGAGAACTTTTGGTGTGAGTAGAAGTGAGGGAGAGGAGCTCAATTTATAGGTGAATAGTCAAAGATAAGTTACAAATCCAATGGCTATGATTAGTTGACCGTTAGAAAATCAATGGTTTGATCTCGCCTTATAAATGAGCACTATTTTTGAAACTTCTAATAGGTTATCGTTATTCCCATGATTTAGTCTACTTGGCACTATTCTTCATATATGACTCAATTGTTGCAGAGAAAAAGTTTTCGCTGAAGAAGTTTATATAGCTATGGAAGCTTTAGGTTAAACTTGCCAAACTTTTTGTAGTAACAAACCCATATCAGTGTGCGGGTAACAATGTCTTTTTTCTTCGCAGTTTTTTATGTTAATTATTTAATTTGATTTAGTTATTGAGAAATGGTATTTGTACAACCATTTTTATACAACTTTTGTACAATTTTTCTCTCATACTCACATTATCTTCTTATTCTCTTTCTTCATTTTTCTCTCTCTATTGTTTTTGACCAATGAGAAGAGAGAACAAAAGGTTGTCCCAAAAGTTGTAACAAAAGAGTTGTTCAAATATCACTGCTCTTAATTATCTGAGATTCTTCATGTGTTCTACTTCTAAGCTCTAACAATTAGTTTATGGCAACTTTCTCAACATGCTATCACACAGGTTATACCGAGCAGAAGTTCAACTTATAAGTCGCAACATTATTAACATATAGTAACAAATATAAGTCATATGATAAAATTTAAACATGTTCACTTATAAAGCAATGCTAACATATAAATAATAAGGTAGTCTAATTATTGGTTGAGTTGAACTTTAATCATCATACATTACGAAATACTTCTTGATAAACAACATTTAAGGTCGTAGTGACATTGTCGCCATCTTCATCAGTTATTAGTATCTTCAACCCGTCTTTTGAAGTGATTCTTGAAACTGCAATGTATAGTTGACCATGCAAAAACACAGGACTTGGCAAATAAATTCAAACATTTTTAAGTGATAGCCCCTGACTCTTATTAATTGTCATTGAAAATGAAAAAGTTAAAGGGAACTGTCTTCGTTGAAACTTGAAAGGAATTTTAACGTCAGACGGTAAAAGAGATAACCTTGGAATGAAAACTTTTTCACCAATATTAAAAAGGCTTAAATGCACTTTTCACCCTCTATGTTTCAAAAAGTTGCGATTTTGGCCCCTTTTAAAAAAATGGATATTTTGACCCCCCTAACTTTTGGTTCTCTTTTGATTAGCTGATTTTGTTGAAGGTTATGACAATTTCTCAGTCTCTGATGGTGTAAACTGTCATGGGGATAGAAAGATGCTGATAAGTGGAGTTCAAACTGGCATGGTGTAACTTTTGGCCCCCCTAAAGAATGACCACTTATCAGTTTGGACACCATGCAAGTTTGGACTCCACTTATCAGCATCCTTCTATCTCCATGCCAGTTTACATCATCAGAGACTGAGAAATTGACATAAAATCAGCTAATCAAAAGAGGTCCAAAAGTTAGGGGGTAAAAATATCCATTTTTTTTAAAGGGGGCCAAAATCGCAACTTTTTGAAACATAAGGGGTGAAAAGTGCATTTAAGCCTATTAAAAAACAATAACAAAATCAAATGGATAAACAAACCTTCTCATCAACCAACAACATATTCATGAAGATTTTCTATCTGGATTACTCTTATCACGAATTAACCAAATACGGGCCACACGCAAAATCAACTTCAAATCCTTCTTTCCACCTAACACAGTTGAGATTGGGGGGTAAACGCTAGACATAGCAACAATGACTTAATGATACAGTGATAATAATAAGATGAAAACAGACTTAACAGATTAAAAAATAATAAGTCCCACTTATATACATAGATGATTAATGAGTTATGTGGAACCAAACATTTATGTCATGCTTTAACTTGTCTGTAACTTTAAGTTTAAATTAAAATTTTGCTATGCCCTCTCATTTAACACACACTGCACGCTGGGTTATTAAAGAGTTAGGAGATGAATAGTTAACACACACACTTTTCACTACACATTTAAGTAGAAGGACAATTGGTCAATTTGGTAAATGAATCGTTGAAACACCTGGTGCATTTATGACTGTAATAGAAACGGTTCAATTTGCCTACTCAGAGCACATGTGAGATATACAATTGATGGCACTGGCATAGTGGCATGTATGCAATTTTGTTGGGCCACACACCATTAAGTATGGTTTTGGTGACCTCTTACTCTTAGGTTTACATAGAGGAACAATCAATGAACAAAACAATGTACTCCATAACAATAATTAATGCGACTCTGTTTATTTTCATAAGCATGCAAACTAATATCCCATGTGCTTTCAAGAAGTAATCAACGTGACTCTTTACATCCCATGCAACCATGGGATACTGCAAAAAATCAATGTCTTATGCGGCCAAAAACATACGCCAACGTGCTTTCTACACTCGCACAAACAAATGACAGCAGTCTGCACATCATCTTCTTTCCATAACAATAATCAATGCCGACAGAATGTTATCATCTTTTTTTTTTTTGCTAAAAAAAAAAAGGGTTTGGATTTAATCAACTCTTTAGCAGTTGTAAGACTATGTGAGATCGAAATTATACCATCTTGATTTTAAGCAGGATATATTTAATGCCGCAATTTTAAAACGGATGAATGTATCGTATGAGCTGGACGTGTTGATACAATTTTAAGGAGGATATACTTTTTACTTTTGTAGTCATGGAAATATATATATATATACACGTAACTGTATATATTTGAAAGGAGATGAGGCAGCCTTAGATTAAGAGAATTAAAAATCTAAATATTCATTCAAAACGGAAACGGAGTACACAGAAACAAAATTACTTGAATATAGGTCGAGTTTGCTACTGGTTTTTGTGCGGGTGCTGCTACTGGTTTTTTGCTGCTGTTGTGGGATTTCTGTTTTTGGCTTTGTTATCAGTTGAAGGTTGATGCGCTAACCGCTGCTGGTCGCCGTTTCCGGAGCTGTTTGGCAACCTTTGGGGGCCATCTGCTATGGCGTGTTAGTTGTTATAGCAGTAATTAGGTGTTGGCTATTTTTCTTTGCCGTTTTCGTGTACTGCAGACCTCCTTGTAATTGTTTCTTTTTTGCACTCTATGGTGCTTCTTACACCTAGTTTTCTGCATAATAAATTTAACAATTTCAAAACAAAAAAAAAAAAGATAAGATGAAAAATTAAACAAAAAGTCTTTGAATGTTAAACAAAAAGAACTGTTTGAGAATGAAAAAACAAAAAAGAATTGAATGGAATAGGATATGAGCATCATGTACTCTTCAAAAAGTGCAGAGCCAAAAGTGTTAGAGCATCACGTTCCATAGTGACAAAATAAAGAAGAAGAAACATTCAGAAATAGTATAGCAAAAATAAGACTTCATATCCTTCAAGCAATGCAAAGCTAAGAGTGTTTGTGCAATATCACTTTCCATTTTTGAGAGGTAATTTGATGAACAAAATAAGGGATAACACTTGGGTGACATTGACTAATCGTAATGTCACAATACTTGTGAAAGAGAGAAACACAAGCATTGTGACATTGTGATTGACCAATGTCACCCAACTCTATGTCAGTCAAGTGCTACTCCAAAATAAGTATGAGAATTGATGGGCCTGCAAGAGTTTATATAGAGGGAGAATAGTAAAAGCAAAAGAGCTGATTGGTTGATGTATGTATGTGAAACGTCAGGTATACAACGGTTGAGATTTACTGGGATGGTTGGCAGTTGAGGTTAGCAATTAATATGGGATTAGGAGGGAAATTAAGGAGAGATTAGGGCAAAGTGACAGCTCATCAAGTTGAGCGTTTATAATAAAGGATTAGATACACAATTTTTAAAATAATATTTTTATAATTAGTGTTTTTAACATAAGTTTGTCCTTAAGAAAAAAATTTCAGCACTTGCCATTGGAGGTGAATATGAGAGTTGTTTGTTCAAGCTTTTAAAAAAAAATAGATTTTGTGTTAAAATAATCTAGAGATTTTTTTTAGAGATTTTAAAAAATAATCTAAAGCTATTTTTGTTTTGCCTACTACCCATAAAAATCCATAAAATGAGCTTTAACTTGTACATGTGTCACCTCCTTGTTTTTGAAAAAAAAAATAGATTTTGAGAAAAGTTAATCCTAATAGCTTTTCATTTTAAGATCAAAATAGATTTTTTTGACAAAATAATTTTTCTAAAAATCCTAAACAAACACTTAAAAATGAAAAAAAATTAAAAATTAATTATTTAGATGAGAAAGAAATGAATAGTTAAGAGAGAGATATGAACAAAGACACCAAAGCCAAAAACACCAAAGTGCCACCCCTCACGAATATGAGAAATATGAACCGTCAAAGCCACACATGGGACCTTATACAATTCATAAATCAGATCCATAATGTGCAACCAAAAATAAAAACAATAACAAGCATAAATAATTGAAGAAAAAAACGTAGATATTAATTGAAGACTTCGAGCAAAATTAACAATTGATGGAGAGAAACACATCTTTCATAAAAATTAGAGACACCATAGATGTTGATGTATTATTTTTTTAAAAGAAACGAAACAGGTGTGCAATTTTTATACCTATAAGATTATAAATGGAAGTTCTTACATAAAAAGTTTTGCCGTATTTACCAAATTATTCGATTGCAAATGCATTGTTCTACGGCACAGTTCTATCAACAATGAGATTGGCATTATTCCGGAGAACAATGTTAATATGATTGACTAGTTTGACAAATAATGCAAAATTATTTACCCGAACACCTATTTTATGATTCCATGGGTGTATTAAATTGCATATTTGTTTCTCCTAAAACATAATACATCAATGTTTATGAGGTTTCTATTGTTATGTCCGATAACTTTTTGTTCATCATACAATCTGTTCTTTACGCATGATTTTATTTCTTCAAGTGGTTGATCCTTTCAAAGTTTGTTGTGAAAGTTCAGATCCAATTTATGAACTTTTTAGGATCACACTTGTATTTTTGAAGAAAAAAATAGATCACGATTGTGATACAAACCGTGTCACGATTTTTCTAAGAACACAAACACTAAATTTTGAGTTAAAACTCAACAAAATAATTTCTTACAAGAAATACAAAGATTAGAATAAATTAGCCTTCAATAACAGACCGTAATTCTAACCATTTTCTTGAATCTCTTTCCGTAGCCAAGGGTATCAAAGAATTGACTACCAAAGGTGTTTAGAAATCATTTCCAAATTAACCCTAGAATCAATCACAAAAGGAACCAACTTCTAGCCTTTGATTTTCTAAGGATCTTTTCTTTTGATCTCTCAAGATTCTCCTTGTACCAAAAATGCAACTCTCTTACACTCACATGTGTTTCCCACCTAGAATCCCTCCCCAAAAGGCATCAACACTTTCCCAAGAGTCTCATCTTTTGGTTCTTAAAGATTTACATCATTCTGCACTGAAAACTGATGCGAAATAGATATTTTATATAACACATGTCGAAATCCTCATTTGTGCGCCTCTCATGTGCTGCTGCACTCCCATGCATGAGGCATGAGGCCATCAAAAACAACTTTTTCTAAAATCTTCTGTGTTGCACATGATGAGATTTTAAGTCACACTCAACATATAAAATACATGAGATCTTGCTTCATTTCAATCACTCTACTTAAATTCGATGATTTATATATACATATATATTTTATTTATTTCTTTTTGTATTATGAACTCAAAATTAACTTATTAAATTGTAGATAAATTATATTTCCTCTAGTCTTTTTTATAATAAGTTATTCACTTTTAAAATTTATTAAATACTTAAGATGTCCAATCTATAAAAGAAATTAGATACATCATTAATTCAATAAATATAAATAAACAATTGTTTCGTATAAAAACGATTGGAGAGAATATAGTTAGTGCATCAATATATGCATTTGATCTATTATGCATTTCAAACAAGGGTCTCAAGGAAAGTCAACAATGGCAACTAAACAAAGCAACAGCTGTGTTGTACATATCCATAAGGTATTTAAACATCAATCCGTATGGAAAGTGACAGCTCAGAATGTGACAAGAACCGTGGGGCCTCAGACCCATCTAATTCGATTTTCAGCATAAAAGTTTAATGAAATTGTTTAGAATACAAAATTAATGAATATCGATAAATAAAACTCACATTTGCTAATAATAAATATCAATTATATGTTCTGTTTGTTTCAGATGTATATACTACACGAATTCAACACATACATAAATGTCTCTTTCAAAAAAACACATACATAAATGTCACAAGTTGTTGTTGATAGCTGATGCATTTTAAGTCGTGTCCGTCTCAATTACAATCATTTATGTTAGATTAATTATTTAATTAAGTTTTGATTCCCATAATTAATTATTGAGTCATGTTAAATTGTGCACGAGAGAGTATGTTAATGAATACACAATTTCTAAAAAAAGTTATGCTTAGTTTCTAAACTTGTATCTCAATATTACCCTTATTATGACATTATAAATTTAATTATTATTATTATTAGTAAGTTCATTCCATTATCTTTTACCAAACAAAGTCTGATATCAGTTTTGGCATGTTCAAATATCACACGCATTCGGTAGATAAATTTACTTTTTTCAAAAAAGAAAAGTTAATAAAACTTTAGAAAATGATAGATACAATGACAAAATGTATCAAGAAAATTTTAAGTCTGTGTATTTCTTAATTACACACAATTATCTCCCTTGATTATGACAAATAACAAATTTAATTGGTTGAGACCTTTTCTTAATAAATTCTTAATAAAAACTATCTAGATAAATTTCTTAAAAAAAAAAAAAACTATCTAGATAAATAGTTACTTCCAACAAAAAAAAGTTAAATTTACACGGCAGTGTTTTTTTTTTCTTTCTAAAAGAAACAACAACCTTTCATTATATCATAGTTCTACTCATACTATATATTTTTGGAGTAGTTTTTAAAGTCAATAACATATAGCCATATAGCCATCCTATTTGACACAGCACATAGTAAAATGTACGGTGGTCAAATTCGACTTAAGAGTCATAAACAATACGCTCCATTTCACAACCTTATCCTACTAGTTTATCTATAAAAGCAAGTCTCAAACCCTTGATCTATGCACACCAAAAATACAATATTATCCCAAATCTTCATTCACAATGGTTTCTTCTTCAGTTATCATCCATTTTTTTCTCCTCTCACTATCCCTTTTCTCACTTTCTTGCTTATCAATATCTCAACCTCCCAATACAAAACCACACTCCTTTATTCTTCCTATCAAGAAAGACCCATCAACCAATCTTTTCTACACATCAATTGGCATAGGAACTCCTAGAACAAATTTCAATCTAGCTATTGATCTTGCTGGAGAAAATTTATGGTATGATTGTGACACTCATTACAATTCATCATCCTACATTCCAATTGCATGTGGCTCAGAAAGATGTTCAGATGTTGCATGTATTGGTTGTAATGGTCCATTCAAACCAGGTTGTACAAACAATACATGTCCTGCTACTGCAACCAACTCATTAGCCAAATTCGTTTTTGGTGGGGACCTTGGTGAAGATTTCATTTTCATTGCACAACAAAAAGTTTCTGGCTTGCTCTCAAGTTGCCTTGACATTGATAGACTTCCATCATTCACTGGAGAGGATTCACCACTCAATGGCTTACCAAAAAACACTAAAGGAATTATCGGTCTTTCAAGATCAAACCTTTCACTACCAACTCAGCTTGCATTGAAAAACAAGCTTCCACCCAAATTTTCTCTTTGTTTGCCTTCTTCAAACAAACAAGGATTTACAAACTTGCTTGTTGGATCAATTGGTGGTGACCCTTTTAAGGAATTGTCCAAATTTGTTCAAACTACACCACTCATTGTCAATCCCGTTTCAACCGGTGCAGTTTCTGTTCAAGGCGTTCCTTCAGTTGAATATTTTATTGATGTCAAAGAGGTGAAGATTGATGGAAAAGTTTTGAACTTAAAGCCTTCTTTATTGTCTATTGACAAAAAGGGAAATGGTGGCACCAAAATTAGTACCATAATTCCTTTCACTGAATTGCAAAGTTCTGTGTACAAGCCATTTATTCGTGATTTTCTCAAGAAGGCTTCAGATAGAAAACTAAAGAGAGTGCAATCAGTGGCACCATTTGAGGCATGTTTTGACTCATCGAGCATTAAAAATTATGTACCAAGAGTTGATCTTGTACTTCAAGGGGGAGTGCAGTGGACTATTCATGAAGCCAATTTGATGGTTAATGTGAAGAAAAATGTAGCATGTTTGGGAATTGTTGATGGAGGGACAGAGCCAAGAAAGTCATTTACAAAATCTTCAATTGTTATTGGTGGACATCAGTTGGAAGACAATCTTTTGTTGTTTGATTTGGCTTCTTCCAAATTGAGCTTTAGTTCCTCACTTTTGGTTCACAATGCAAGTTGTTCCTAAATTCTACTCTTGAATTAATGGCATATGTTTATTTAGCATTAAATTGTACTAGTATGTATACCCACTGGGAAAAATAATCAACTATTTCTGAGTAATAATTTATGTTAAAAAGAATATGATCATAAGAAATAAATATATTTTTATAAAAATTGATACTACATGTCCATACAAATTTGTGATTTTTTTTTTTTGTCAGGTAGCCTAGTGGCTAGAACTCACACATTTTTAATGTGGAGAAGTGGGGTGTCCGGGGTTCGAACCCCGACCCCTGCATATATTATGCATTTGTCCCTACCAACTGAGTTAAGCTCACCTAACCAAATTTGTGATTTTTTTTAATCAAATTTATATTATTTTACCTCAAAATACATATCCTGTGCTCCATAAAAGGTAATAAAAGTCACATTTGTAATGAAAAAAATTATCACAAAAAGAATGTCGCTCTAAATTTTATCTGTCCACCACTGTTGTAAGTACCTGCTTTAACTACTAGCTATAACTTTCATAGCTTATCCATCCCGTTGGTTATTAAAGCGGGAAAAAATCAAACACAAATTTGTTGGGAAGTTCATCTAATTTCATCAATTGTGTATGACAAAATTAAAGTTACAATGAGACAAAATTGAATTGAGGATACTTAATATTTTTACTTTCTAAAAAATTGTGAAAGAAAGTGTTCTGCCACAAATTGAAAAATTGTTCCTTTATATACTCACCTAGAAAATCTTAATTTACAATCTTAATCTTGCTACAAAACCTTTATGGGACAACTTAATTTTATTTTTACGGAAATATATAAGTTAGATAAGTGCATGCTGATAAATTAGGTATGTGCATGCGAGGAATTTTGGATGATGTATGCAACAACAATGTATGAACCGTAAGTCAACTACAATGGAAAATTTGAGCAATAGATGTATCGTACATTTCAATCCGTATGAAGCAACTTGTAACTAGCTGTATGACAAGGACACCGTTCCATTTTCAGACTCATGATCTAATTCGAATCTGAGCATGTATAAATAATTAAGGAATATTGAATTGAGAGGTGGCATGTGGGAAAATTTTACCATACATACACTTATACACTTACTTATATAATCTTTATTTTATAGGTTAAATATATTTTTAATCCCTATAAATTATGTCTCTATAAAATTTTATTCAACTTCATTCCTTATTTACATTTTATAAAGACTATTTTTGGAATTAAAAATATCTATTTTTTATAAAAGATTTTGAAATAGTGATTATTCTTATTACAAATTATGATATTATGAAGAACTAAAATTACTGGAAAACCAAACTCAAGATTTTTGATTTGAACCTTTTTCCCTCAAAACAAATAAATTACTTTCTCGAAAAGTTTAATATAGCTTTTCTGAAAAATCATACAGGAAAATCTGTATTAAGTTTCCCAGTTAAACTGTCACTCGCCTATAAACTTTCTCGATGTGAGACGTAGTCTTGATAATTATATAGGTGTTATTGTTCTTTTCTATGGTATTTTTTTTTTTTTATGTCTATAAAGTATTAGATATATTTTCAGATGTTGGCTAAAAAAAATTATTTGGTAGTAAAAAGCGGGAAAAAAATACAAAATGAAGAGTTAATAAAATCACAACAATAAACTAAATTTTTTTATGACATATTATATAAGAGACCCTTTTTCACATATGCCTAGGACCCGTAAAACTCTAGAAACGACCCTGAAACCAAGTCTGGGTGATAAACAACCAGATTGTATTGGAAAATTTAATCTCCTTTATTCTCTGAAATACTGTAAAAAAAAAAATGAAAAAGTGAAGAATTTTAGTTTATAGATAAAAGTATAATAGGCAGTTCAAACAAAATATAGAGGTGAGAATATAATTGTTGGAGTAAATAATAAAATTTCTACATGTGGCCTGCTAAGTAGGTGAAGCTTTTATGTGAATTAAAGGGTTGATGTAAACATTGAACCATACGGCCATACCCAAATTCGATTTTGGATGCAGTTGTGCCTGTTTGTTTCGCGTTCAACACCGTCAAACACGCGTTTCAGTCGTGAAAATGTGATTGCAGTTCAACACCATGTCTTCAACCCCTTTCAAAGGTTGAAGATGAAGTTTGATTTGGGCTTTAACCCGAGTCTGCTTACTTACAAGCCCATTAATTTTTTTTTTTTGTTTAGGATTGATGGAAACCCGTTAACTCTTATTTTTCCTTTTTTTTTAATTGCCATGAGATGCTAAAGAAATTTATTTGAGATGGACAACATTTTATTTGACTTCTTTAAGAAAACACGTTTTATTTAAATTTCTTTTAATATTGTACTTATTTTTACCTATAAGTATATTGTTACATTTAACTTTTATTTTTTACTCTTTTAAAAAAAAGCTTTATTTTTACTTTTAAAAAAGTATATACTTTAACAATTGGGTACGATAAAATTTAAAATAAAATAAAAAATATATATCCAGTCAATAAATAAACTTTAAAATGAAATTGGATACACATGAGTTTGACTTAGAAGCAAAGATCAAAAGTAATGACTGAAATTTTTTGAGGACTAAAAATCGAAGGGGCCAATACGGTCATCGACAATGATTCAACTTAGTAGATTGAATTATGATCCAATTTGATCATTCACAATGATTCAACTTATGGTTTAGGATTCAACTTAGTAGATTGAATTGTGATCCATTCGATCTAATCTAATCATTCGAAATGATTCAACTTAGTGGATTGAATTGAGATACATTCGATCTAACCTAATCATCGACAATAATTTGACTTAGATGATTGAAACGTGATAAATTATTTTCTTTATAAATTTAGTTGTTACAACCTTATTCTTATATTTTTTTAGAGAGACTAATACATATATTATTTGCTATTTTTAATATAATTTTCTTCTCAATTTTTTACAACCTTATTCTTATATTTTTTTAGAGAGACTAATACATATATAAGCTAGTACTATTAAGTAATCCCAAGAACTCTTTCTTCAAGTTTGATGTTGATAAGCTTGCTCGTCTTGCTGATATTTATCATGCAGACTTTTCTGATGATGACTGTGGAACAATTAGGGAGCAACTTGACACTTATGTACTATTAGTATTTATACATGTGTCACATGTAAATTTGCGATAAATTTTTCGTCCAGGATCTGTAAAATTCCTGGCTCCGCCACTGCTATTTCCCACATCTTCATTTCATTGGCTTATTCTTTTTTCCTCATTCATTTCTTCCTCCTCTCACTATTGCTTTTCTCATTTTCTTGCTTATCAACATCTCAAATTCCCAAAACCTCTGAAGCATGGGTACTCCAAACATGGAGAAGTACCGGTGCCGGATACACACTCGTACCGGGTACACGTATGGTACTCTTAAATTAGTACCGAACCGTATCTATTTTTACATAGTTATTTCGTTGTAGTTGGTGCAGCAAAAACGTACGGGCGTTGAAAAAATAACCAAAGTTATCTTGCTTTTGATGAAAATAGTAGAAGATGCACAAAAAAAATAAAACTCTCAAGTGCAATAATTCACTTGAAAAATCTTCTTTTTGATGTTTTATACTAACGTACCTGTACCTTCATTTTATTAAATTTTCCGTATTACGTACCGGTACTGTACCCGAGAAAAAAAATTTCAATCTAGTTATTGATCTTGCTGGAGATAACCTATGGTATGATTGTGACACTCATTACAATTCATCATCCTACATTCCGTTGAATGTGGCTCTGAAAGATGTTCAAATGTTGGATGTATTGGTTGCAATGGCCCCTTCAAACCAGGTTGCACAAACAACACATGCTAGTAATATAATCAACCTATTGGCCAAATTCATTTTCAGTGGTGGCCTTGGTGAAGATATCATATTTCTTAGAGTGATGATATTTGAACATCCATTTTATGACAATTTTTGTGACAACTTTCTCTCTTATATTCACATTATTTTTACTTTATCTCTCTATTGTTTCGGTTTTTGTGTAAATACTTACTTTTTTCTTTGCAAATTATGGTTGTCACAAAATTCTCAATCAAATAGTTGTTCAAATAACATTCCTCTATTTCTTAATAAACAAAAAGTTTCTGGCTTGCTTTCTAGCTGTATTGACACCGATGGATTTTCATCATCACCACTCAACGGCTTACCAAAAATCACGAAAGGAATTATTGGTCTTGCAAGATCAAACTTTTCACTACCAACACAGCTAGCATTGAAAAACAAGCTTCCACCCAAATTCTCTCTCTGTTTGCCTTCTTCAAACAAAAAAGGATTCGCTAACTTGTTGATTCGATCAATTGGTCATGACCCTTTTCGTGCATTGTCCAAATTTCTTCAAGCCACACCACTCATTGTCAATCCTGTTTCAACAAGTGTTGTTTTTGTTCGAGGTGTTCCTTCAAATGAATATTTTATTGGTGTGAAAGAAGTTAAGATTGATGGACATGTTTTGAACTTAAAGCCTTCTTTGTTGTCTATTGACAAAAAGGGAAATGGTGGAACTAAAATTAGTACCATGAGTCCTTTCACTGAATTGCAAAATTCCGTGTACACGCCCTTTATTCGCGATTTCCTTAAAAAGGCTTCAGATAGAAGACTAAAGAGAGTGAAATCAGTGGCACCATTAAGGCATGTTTTGATCCTACTAGCTTTAAAAATTATGTACCAAGGGTCGATCTTGTGCTTCAAGGGGGAGTGCATTGGACTATTCATGAAAACAATTTGATGGTTATGGTGAAGAAAAATGTAGCATGTTTGGCATTTGTTGATGGAGGAAAAGAGCCAAGAATGTCGTTTACAATAGCTTCAATTGTTATTGGTGGACATCACTTAACTTTTGGTGTTTGATCTAACTTCCTCCAAATTGAGCTTTAGTTCATCACTTTTGGTCCACAATGCAAGTTGTTCATAATTCCTACTCTTGAATAATGGCATAGGTTTACTAAGCATTTACATTTTATATCAACCACATTGAAGGTTGCAGCTTCTGTTTATCACTTTTCTTAGATTTTGTTTGCTTTGCTGTGTAAGCTACTATTGTTGTTTTAATCTGCATTTTGTTGACACCACATGTGATGTAAACCTTTTTTTTATAGGGTTAATTAAGTTTTTAGTCCCTATAAATATTCATAGTTTTGTTTTTAATCCCTACAAAATAAAATCACACTTTTTAGTCCCTGTGACATTTTCCTTAAGCATTTTAAGGACAAAAAATGTTGATGGAAATTTTTGAGAGGGACTAAAAATGCTGATGGAAATTTTTTATAGGAACTAAAAATGCTGATGAAAATTTTTATAGGGACTAAAAAGTGTGATTTTATTTTGTAGGGATTAAAAACAAAATTCTGAATATTTATATGGACCATTTACTTAATTAATCCTTTTTTATATGATGTAAATATAGTTGTGTTGTGCTTTAGTTATTGACTTTTTTATATGATCTTTTTTCTGCGAGCTCAAAAATGGTATTGGAGGAGGCTTTTGAAGGTTTTTTTTTTCTTCGGGGTTATGTAAATTCTTAAAATTCAATTTATGTTGTTACAATATTCTTAAAATTATAAATATATCAATCATAATTATTAAGTTATCATTATTTTTAAAAAAGACGTTCTTTCAAAAAAAGTGTAAGTTTCTCTATTTATCTCTTTATTTCCCGAACCTCAAAGTCCTCTCATCCCCTCCATCCAGACTCCCAAACAAAATAATTTTAAAAAAATTTCTAGCATTACTAGCACCTAATGGTCGTCTGGCTTTCTGACTAGCTCACTTGTATCTAGGGGTGGGAATAGACCAGGCCGTCCGTCAGGGGCCTATGGTTTGGCCTACTGAAAGCCTGACTCGACCTAACTCGTTTATTAAATAGATTAGGCTCAAGCTTTTTATAAAGTTCATTAATTTAAATAGGTCAGGTTAAGACTTATAGAACAACCTACTAAGCCTATTAGGCCGGCCTATATATGTGTAATTATATATACTACATTGTATAATACACATGTATTAGCCTCTACAAAATGGATGTGCTAACTCTACAAAATTTTATTGGATATATATATGCTAATAAAGTGGGGGAAAATGGATGTTCATGTTCTCAAAATTTTATTGACCTATTATTCTTTTAAAAAATATATGTTTATTAGCCTTTTTATAAATAGATCAAATGTTATATTTAAAAGTGTTAGTACAAATTAAGCTTTTTAACAGGTTAATAGGTCAGGCTGTGCTTTTAAAAAGGCCATGTCAGGTTTAAAATAAAACCTTTGACAAGCTAATAGGCCAGGCTTACGCTTTAGTTTTTTCAACTTGGTCTGACCCATTTAAACAAAGCCCGGCTCGACCCCGCCTATTCCCACCCCTACTTGCATCATTTGTTGCCTGAAATAGCAAAAGACAAAATATTTATGTACATTGACTAACATTAGTTATTTGAGCATCATAGACAATACAGTATTAGAAAACACTAATCTAGCACACATGGGTGGATCTAGCTCATGGCCATGTGTGGCTATAACCACACATGAATTTCTAAAAAAATTTAGAATTTTTTCTTTAGCGACCAAATTTTCAGTAACTATGAAAATCGGTTGTTAATATGTTTAGCGACAAAAATAGTAACTCAAAATTCAATCGCGAAAGTAGAAATGGTCTCTAATACGTTTAGCAACAAAAATAGTGACCGAAAATTCAGTCGTTAAAGAATAAAATATTAAAAATAGATCATCAACTTTGTTGCTACTTATTTAGGCACACTTGAAATATATTCATAGATCCATCCCTACTAGCACAACAACACAAAGAATGCACATATTAGACAACAATAGTACAAAATCTTTAAGGATATAATGGTAAGAAATGAGTTACACACTCACAATCGATGAGGAAACGAGTTTTCAGATAGGGTATCAATGAGCAATTGGATTCTAGGGTAAATGAGTTTTTAGTTAGTTATTATTATTATTATTTTATAAAGGAGACAGATTTTTGTTTTACAAGAAAGAGGGAAGTTAATCCAAAAGAAAAGAAAGAGGCAAAACATGCAGTCGTATTATTGTATTTTTTTAAATAAAAAACTCTTAAGTTGGGTGGTCAACAACATGACTTTAGAAAGTTTTATTAAGTATACTAGAATTGATAAACATAATAAAATTAAAATTAAATACTTATAAAATTTAGTTGGCAAGTAAAAAAAAGGTGACGTGAGTAAACCAAAGGAGTCACATAAACCGAAAAGAAAAAGAGATGTTGGTAAATATAAAATATAAAAATGCAAAGTATAATATGTAAGAAAGCTACAAAAGCTGCACATTAAATAGTAAAGAGGCAATCAGTGTTTCATGTAGGAACAACAATTTTGAGGGGACAAACGAAAACGCAAAGTAGAGGATAATTTCGGAATTTACAAATGAAATCAAGGATAATATTAAACATTTAATAAAACTGTAAAGAATGTATCTCCTCTCCTCTCTCCTTTATAAAACCCCAATTTTGGGGGAGCAAAAAAACCCTGATTTTCTCCGCTTCTTACGCCTCTCCTCCCCTTCTTAAAATTGATTCAAACATATATAATTAAAAATATTCTATCACCTATCCTATCCTCCCCTTCATCTACCCTAAACCAAACAAACCCTCCTAGAAGGGAGGAAATTGTAATTTACTCGAAAAACAAAAAAGAGAAAATAAAATATGAAAATAAATTGATAAACAAAATGGAAAATGGACATTATAAGTTAAAACTCATTTCTTTATTATTGAGTTTATTCTCTTGTGTGAAGTCTCATGTAACATTCAAATCATTATTTAATATTGTTACGAGCCTCCAACTCTTAATCATTATAGGCAAGCAGGGCTCTTGTTAACGCAGCAAGGACAATTTTTCCACCTACAATGATTATAGCAAATGAAAAATTGACAATGGTCTTTGCACCTCATCTTACACTCATGACAATATTGTTCGGTGCTTTCTTCAAGACTAATATCTAGAGATTGAGTTGCATCACACACTTGAGTCAGAACGAGCAAAATCACTAAAATCATCATCATCATCATGGTGATACCTTTCTTCAGCTCGTTCACTGCCATAGCTCTTGTCGATGTTTATATTTCCTAGCTATCTATTCAATGTTTTCACATAACTTATTTATAGCCATAAATTAATAAATGACATTTATCATTAATGTGTATGATTTGACTCAATGTTGTCGTATATCTTTTCAATGTTTATATTTCCTAGATCTATTCAATGTTTATATTTCCTTGGGTCAACATTTATATTTCCTATAACTTAGTGTTTGACTCAATAAATATGTAAATATTGATATAAAGCTAAAGAAATTGAACTCAATTTCAAGCAAACATTTTGTATCCAACATAATACATTTAAAACTTTTCTATAACTAGACCGCCGTCCTGTGTGACGCATGAGTCTTATGTGCTAATATATGTTACAATAAATAAACATTTCTACGAAAACATATCAACACTAAAAAGAGTATATTAACAATTGAAAAAAATATACATTATCTATATTAGCCAAATTCAAATAGACTTTTTGAAAAAAATGAAATATGTTTCAAACTCACATACCTTAGACCAATGTCAACAGAAAATTGAATGAAGAATAGTCATGTCACCGCATTTTTTTGAGTTTTAGATATTTAAGAATAAGAAATACTGAAGATTAATACAATAGCGTCATTGTACATCGAAGGTATGCACTCTAATATCACAATCTTTGTTTTTTCTAAGGAGGCATAACATCCAAGACTTTTATAGATATTTTTTCCTTGATTAATTCTACCGTGCAGCCCACATAAAATCTACGTTAGAAATGGTATACTCAAATATAAGTGTAACCTTCCCTGCTTGATCTGGAACTATCCAATTGAATTTGGGCTATTATATATAAGTAAAAACAATTAAAGTTGGGAGTGTATTGTGAACCGAAACTGCAAATTGAAGTAGAATATTTTGTTTTTAATATTAACATTTCATTCTTAAGCAATTGAATATATCATTTTTTTTAGGGAAATATATCCATTTAATCAATTCAATGTTATTGTCTCTCAATTATTGAAATGTTTGTTTTCATTCTTTACCTTATGGACATGATGAGTTCAAAATGATTTTATTGTGAGTGAGAGGACAAAATTGGAATTAGGTTGTAAAAATAAGGGTAAAATAGACAAATTGTGTATTAGAGTTAGAGAATAGGGTTTGGAGACTTAGTAGGAAAAGAAACTGTTATGTGATAATCAAAAGAAAAAAATAATAATGAAAATGAACCGTTATGTGGTGATTGAAAGGAAAAATAATAATGAAAATAAACTACTATAAAAAAAAAAAATTGCAATGGCGTTAGTGACTTAAAAGAAAAAAGAACTTTTCATATGCTACCCCATTCAATTACCTGCAGACCTTTTTTTTCATAAAAATTTATTAGGTCCGCCATAAAGGGCGAGGTTATGGTTCAATTGCATGATGGTGAGAAATGATTTAGGGATTGTGAGATTGAAAGAAATAGGACCCAAGATCTGTGTTGAATACATAACATTGAAGCAATCACATGTCATAAAAAACATCAATGCCTTGTTGGTAATAGTTGTGAATTAGAAGCATGTGGTACATGGTTTGATCTCCAACATAATTTGTTTTTCATCTTCCTCATAAAAGGATGGAAAAAAGTAGGTTTAGCGATAAAATTGAAATTAGGTTTAATTGAATGAACCTAAAAAATTAAATTTGTTTATAATTAGCAAAGAAGGAGTACATGTACTACTGCACTCTACATTCTTTCATGCATTGCTTTCCAAACCACCCAATTTTCTAAATACACGAAGAAGAGTTGCGGTTATGAAAATGAGCTTGAAAGCAGAGAAGGAAATCATATACTACTAGTGTACGGTGGTTTATCGTGTGAAATGATATTAATGCGAGATTTTTGTGAAGGTTTTATGGCCATTGTATTCTATGAGATATACAATGATAAAAAAAAATCTAAAACCCTACAAAACAAAAGAGCAAGCAAAATATCTTTCACCACCACGGCCATGGCTCTTTTCTTGAGCTCCTCCTTGTCGCGCCTCTTATCCTTAACAACCGCTCCTTCTCCGTTCTCCTTCCCCATTACCCCCACTTTCAACCTCCGTAATTTCTCCCACAGAGCCTCGTGCGACGAGGATTTGAAGGTATCAGTTGAGAAGTTGCCTAATATCTAGGTATCGGGGCTCACGTTCCCTAATCTTTGTTTCTTCAGGGTGATGGGAACCGCTATAAACGGGTCGGATTGAAGCGTTGCAGGAGAGAATACGTGGGGCTTCTGTATGGATACCAATTAGATATTGCCCAACTCGTTACAAGTGGAGAACCCCTTTAACTGTCATTTGGAAAGACCATAAGGTAATGCAAGGTTAGTGTGAAGTTACACTAACCATAAAATTATAACTGTCCGATCATTAAAAATGTGCTACTTCAAATAAACTATTTTATAGGTCACATAGACAACTAGGAGGAGAGGATATTTGAGAGAAGAACTATTTTATTACTTGGAGAAGATACTTTGATTCTTGTTTTCTTGCTTGATTTATGTAACACCCCGTTTTCCCAACAATGTAAATAATACAAGTAATCAGAGTATTCGACGTAAAACAGAATGTCACACTTCAATCAAGTAATAAATAGAGTAAAATCACTATTTATCAAAACAACCATGTCAAAAATTCATTTATAATTGCAGCGGAAAATTATTTCAAAATCAACAACTTTGTTCAACAATCTTTGGCACTATAGCCTCAACATAAATAACTTAAAGGAAATTCCTAATCCAAAAGGTTCAACAATATAGTTCATAAAACAATACGTAACAATGGAAAGCAAAACAAGAATCCCCATCCCGTTACGTATCAGAGCGACCCTAAGACGACACACGAGAGAGTCAACTCACATCCGCAGCTAGTCCTGGTTATCTGCACGTTACCAACATAGGGGCAACATTCAAACAGAAGGGGTGAGATTTCACATTCAATAA
>Ga0315914_1002451_pt1 | contig 28342 bp, 10 predicted proteins | sample MpolenodulesMG_FD_203920 | JGI IMG/M metagenome (GOLD analysis project Ga0315914, IMG submission 203920) | Medicago polymorpha root nodule microbial communities from Los Angeles, California, United States - elongated nodules | ecosystem: Host-associated > Plants > Roots > Nodule | place: USA...
GTTTTTGGTTTTGGTCCCTCCTTTCTAGCCACTCATCATCTCTCTTGACACATAAGCAAGTTTTTGCCAACTCACACTTCGCCGCATGTGTTTCCGTCTGCCACCACAACGTTTTTGTAATGGGTGTTAACGGGAAGGACGAATTGCAAACGGTTAGTAACTTACAGGGATGTTTTTGAAACAAAAAAAGATACAGGGACGATTTGCAAAAACACGCGAAATTATAGGGACGTTTTACATATTTAAGCCTAAATTATAACAATACAATAATGTTTAATGAAATAATATATTTATGAAGATTTCTAGACCTCATGTGTAACAAATATAATCATAGATTTAAATTTTTTGGAGAGGTTGGCGCTTAGAATTGTTCATACGTCCTCCAACCAAATTTTCTTAAATACCTCGTTCAACTTTTCTTCTTCTTTAAAAATAAAGTAAAAAATGATAAAAACCTATCAAATAAAATATAAAAATAATTCTAAAAATCAAATAAAGAATTTGTTTTTGGAGTATTTAATGAAATGGTGGGGTCACATTTTTTGTTTCCAGCTTTTCAGCAAAAAGTCATGTGAAAGTTGCAGGTAAAACACCCTCACTCACCGCATTACTTTCTTTGTGAATCACAGTAATCAACAAAATCATCACATTTCCGCTCTTACGAACAATGAACTCGTAAATGAAGATGGAGCTGTTTCGTGAAGTTTTTGTTAGCAATCGTTTTGATGCTCCGAGGGAAGCTGTGAGAGAGAAGAAGCATCTGTGGTTTATGCACTGAGTTAATGAGTTCAGGTGTTACAAAGGGCTTTACAAGTTTCGCACTCAACGTGTTCGATGAATTGACAATGCCAAACTCAGCTACAGTCAACATTGTTATTCGAACGCTCTCTGATACTGATCATATTGAAGAAGCTCTGTCATTCCAGGAATAAGCAACAAGTAGACCCCTCGTACTTTATCCTCCTACTCTTGCTTCAATGCTTTATGCATGCAATAAACACTACAGTTGTTACAAAAACACTAAATGGTTGAGCATTGGTGATTCCATCCATTCAAGTACTATGAAACTTGGGCATTTTTCAGAAACAGTCTGTCTTTGACTCATTGAAATCCTTACATGCTATTTCTAGAAGATCACAATGGTTTGTATCTACAGAAGCTATTAATCAGATTTCACACTTTTTAGCTAATAGAAACGCTACTTCAGCACGAGTAGTTGTCGATGAGCTTCCTTCTAGTGCTAGAACTGTTTATGTGTGGAATTCAATGATGCATTCTTATCTCGTGTCTTGTGAGAACCAAAATGTCTTAGATTTGTTTGAACTGATGAATGAAAAATCTTGTGTGCCTAATGAAGACACATACCTTCTTGTCATCAAGGCCTCAAAGGCATTGGGTATACTTGGTACCATACTTGAAGTTGAAGAAATAGAGAAGCGTGTGCTTCAGGTTACCAATCACAAGCCTTCGAATCTATTTAACAACGTCATGATCGATGTATTTGGAAATATTGGTGACTGTAACCGTGCGATGGAGTATTTCAATTCCATCAAGGATAAAAACTTGTATTCGTGGAATTCTATGCTGACCGCCTTTGCACATAACAGCATGTATGAGGATTGTATGGATTTGTTTCAGAAAATGCTGTCACAAAAAGTGTCCCCTGATTCATTAACATTTGTTGCTCTATTGTGTGCTTACTCTAATGCTGGACAATTATCCGAAGGATTCAAGCTTTTCAATCAGATGCAAACTGAGTTTGCAATCGTCCCTAGCGTGAGACATTACACAATCATGGTCACATTAATTGGCCGCAGTCAAAATGCAAGGCAAGCATACAATTTTATTGAAGACTCTACGTCTGAAGTTAAACCAAATAAAGTGACTTGGGGAGCATTGCTTTCGTGTGTTAATATGACCGAGGAAATCGACATTGCAGAACTAGCAAACAGCAAATTACCTAATGGTGAAGGATTAAAGAGATTGCGCAATATATATCTCAGGTTTAACTATCATGATAAAGCCAGGGAAATTTCAAAGATTCTGGACAAACCAGACTTCACAAACTATAGAGCTGGAACTAGTGTGGTAACAAAATTTCTATATTTAACTTTCGCTTGATTTTGATAAATTGTTGCATTCCTAATAATAATATGCACATAAAACTTTATTCTCAACAGATTGGGATTCGTTGCAATCCTTTCCCCGAATGATGGATTTCAGTTCATGCCACGGATGAAAGGAAGGAGGCCAAAAGATTTGAGACCATTGAAAAAGGTGGAGCATTACTCACTTTTGTTTTTTCACACTTTGACAGTTTCACAATTTTACAATTTCATGCAAGGGAGCGCATTGAGAATGACTGCTATTGTTTTTCTACTTTGTCACTAGTGGTTCGATTACCAGCCACTATATTTTGTCAATGACCCTATTACGTGATTGTGGTTTGATATGTAGCACATTCACATTGGTTTACGTGATTGTGGTTAATTTTGTATAAAACAACCATTCTACATCTCAAGTACACCAATTTTCCAGAAGCATATTCATGTTTTCAGTCAGTCTCTTAAAGTGTATTAGTTTTCACTTTTTTCTTTGTTTTATGCTCATTATTATTTCTACCATGAATAGTTCCAATTCCTAATGTTAAATAACGTCTGTTAATTGATACTGTGTTGTTTGCACATCATCACTGCCAAGTCCCAGGATTTATGTTATGTTGTCATGTGTGGCTTGTTTGCATGAGAGCCATGTGAGATTATCTTTCTCTTCAAATCATTCACCATTGCCCCTGCAACTTAATACCTTGAACAGCTGAATAGTGTGTGTGATTGGTCATGTGCGTTATGAACCCCATACTCTCCTCAACAAGGTATCCACCGTCCATTTTGTCTAAGTACAGTCATCAAACCCTTAAGTTCCTTATTGCCCTCCTCGATTTCCCCTCTTCTAACCTCCCTTTTCGGGAGTCCCTGATATTGCAACATGTTTGTGAAACATAAGCGATACAAACCCCTCATGTGAGTGCCGACATAAAAAATATACCGGTAGCATAAGTCGCTGAGACTTGGTTGATAAGTTTCCTTTTAAATATATCTTAGATTAATTAGATTATTTTTGGATAGACCCATGTTAATAAGTTAGTGGCTATGTTAGCTTGGAGGATTTGAACCCTATACCTCCTAAAATCTCCTTTGGTGTCCCCTAATTCACCATCTGAGCTACCTACATGGTAATTAGGGGTTAGTTTTACAATCTGACCATCTGTTGGTATAGTTAGCTAGCATTTATTTTCTTTTACGCCTCAAATAGTTTGAGTGTGAAATCATTTAAAATATCATCAACCTCTTGTGTTATCTCTGATTTGAAAACTTCAGTGTTAGATTATATGGACTCCCATATATTCGATTTTGGCGTCTAGTTGGGTTGACGAACAAACATTATGACAGACAACTTTTAGCCGAGTTTTAGAAAATAGTTCAGTGTGCTGCTGGTCCATAATTGGCCATATGTTACTGCCTCTGCATGGATGATTTTGTGTAAGTAGGAATGAATATGATTGCACCCGATCGAGGTTGAGTATGCTGTTCAAGATTAATTTACATATTTTTCAGCCGAGTCTCCAAAAAACTTGTCTGGTTTCATAGTCGAAACATAGAAAATTTGTTCTTGCTTCTTATTGTTGTTTTCCCTATACTTGTAGCCAATACAAAATTCACGAACAGGTCACAGAATGCGTTACAACCATTTAGATATGCCATTTGACTTGACACATAAGCAACTCGATACTCGATACATGTTTGAAAATTACCATTTAGATTTACCCACTGTTTTTTGGTAAAAGTAAAGCTATTTAGCTGTACTGTATTCATGCTTTAATGGGTGCTAAAGTCTACAATAAGCACCATGAATTAGTTAATGTAAACAAATATTATAGTCTAAAACCAAAACAAAGGGGACAAAAAATATATTTTCTCATGTTATAGAATTCCAACGTGCAAGATTTCTTTACAGCCTTGATGTATGTTACAAAGGATTCGAAAGTTATTTGCACCCAATTGAGTATTTATAATAGTAAAGAATGAAAAATTGTGCCAAATTGAGTATAGCAAAGAATGAAAAAAGTCATAATAGGATGCACTTGTTAATACATTAATATTTGTCCCCTCAAAAAATACATTAATATTTGTGTTTCAAAGTACGTAGATCTACAAGGAGATAGTGGTTTTTCTTGACCTTTTGTGGTGTGTTTCTACCAATCTCTATTTTTTCTTCATAAAAAAAAGCTTTGGGTCGAATATAAATTAAAATCAAAACGAAAGCTAAGGTGTAAATTATTATTTTGGTAAGCTATCTAAAAAGTTTATTATATTTACACAAATATGAATATCATCAAATATACCCAAATAATCATTCAAAAAAAAAAAATAGATCTCCAAAGATTTTCTAAATGCTCATAGCAAAAATTAGTTGGAACTTGGAAGCGTTACAAAACTTAGTTGGAAGCAGTTTTAAAGGATGAGCCGTTAAGATGTAAAATTCTAAGATTCACAGGCCATCTTAAATTGTTTATAGAAAGAAGCATATTCAGTTAAGAGAAATGCTAGCAATATATATTTTAACACACACTTTTCAATACACTTTTTTTGATTAGTTAAAATTCATATGGACCCACCAAATTTGTATGGAACTCACATGATTTAGTGAGACTCATGTGAATTTTAACCAATTAAAAAGGATATGTTGAAAAGTATGTGTTGTTGGCATTCCTCTTCATTTAAAACATATATAGAAAAACTCCCAAGACTCTCTCATTCAACTATATTGAGTCATTTGGCAACATCATCGACATTGCTTGTATTGATATTCTTTTGCTACATGATATCCATATTTTTAGGTAGCCTCCATTTTTTATACGAGTGGTTGAAAAAACTCATCAAAGTGGATGTAGAGTTTTGATTCTTATCTTACTATTCTTAGCATTCAAATACAACTTTACACTCACGAAACGTGTAAAATTGTAGTTGAAATTTATTGCCAAATACTACTTGAAATGGATGGTGGTGACATTCTTACTTATTATGCTAGGTCTTACAAGTAATTTCGGGCAACTAAATTTAGAATTTTCTCTACCGCCTCTTCTAACGTCAATGCATAATGGAATAAATGATTAAAAAAAAAACTTATGGCGGGTATTTAGAGAGGAGAAAAATATAAAATCAAACTAATAATTTAGTGGGGAAAAATAATCAATATTTTATTTTTTTTCGTCTATAATTTTGTTTGCTATTTTAATTTTTTTCAGAATTGAACTTCTACTCACCGAAGAGAAAATAAATTTCCCTCAGAAAGAGAAAGTAAATTATTTTTCAATAAAAGCATGAATGAAGTTTTCTTTTCGAACGAAAAGATCACATTTAAATGTGTGAATTTGAAATTTCATGGCTATCCGAAAAGTGAAGGAATTTTTATCCTAATTCCACTGAATAAAGTAGTTTAAAATCGAACCCACTTATTCACCTTAAAGGTAAATCCTAGCCAATATACTATTTCACCAAAGAAAAAAATAATAATCCACAATCAAACACAAGGTGTGACTAAAAGAAAACTAATAAGTCGGACGTTATAATTGGAGTTTCGACCCCAACTCCTTCACACGTGTATAAATTTTCAATGAATGTTATAATTTCGTCTATCTAAAAAAAATTAGTGTTGCCGCATTGAGTTTACATGTTCAATTGATAGAGGGGACCAACTATCCTAACATGCGTTGCTAAACAATTTAGGCTTAGATCTGGTTGGGTCAAGCAACCTATTTAAAATGAAACATTATTTTGAGAGAGAAAAAAATAACAAACATAAATGCAACATTCTTATCATTCTGTTCCTAAAAATATCCATAGCAATTTGAGCACAAGAATTGATCATTTCATTATCCTTTGAATTTGGTAAATTCCCTATTCGGACAAGATCATCATTAACCAGATCGTCTAACTATACCAAAAGACCATAAGTGATTCATGTTTTTTGAAAAACTAATCGTTGTGCAGATGTGTTGATCACTTTAGACAACTTTCTCTTTGTTGGATTGATTATTTTTTTCTTTTTCGAATAGGTTTGTGCTTTTAAAAATTCTTTTAAAAATATTGTGTTTTTATGTGCTTTGTCGTAAGCCAAGTTTAAGTGTGAGTTTTCAACGAAGATTAAGTAATATTTCCATTTCTTTAGAGCAAGAGAAACCTCTCTACTTTATTTTATATAAACAAATCTTAGTTAACCTTTTTTGTTTAGAGGTAATTTTTAGAAATTTCTTTCCTCTTAAATTCACATTTTAGAAAAACCAAAAGTGACAAAGGGAAATCTTTTTCCTTTTCCTAATTAGACCCCAACCAACAAAAAGAGCTAACAATTAGTGTTACAACATAAAAGGTATGCCAACTAATTCATTAATTAAGTCAAAAAATTATCACTTGTCACGCAAAGATATTTTAAAATTTAGTTATGTGTTAAATAAAATAAAGTTTTTTACAATATTTTTGTAAATTAGTAAATTTTATAATAAAAGAAGGAAAAAGCTATAAATTATTATTAAAAATGACAAAAATCCACCTTTGGAGCATTTCTTTATGTCCATATTAGATGTATCCGATTTTTTTTCATATGTTTTAATAAATACTTTTTTTTGTGTGTGAAATGTATATCATCTTTTATTTTTATTTTATACTTCATATTTTCTCATATGTATTACTGTATTCATTAAGTTTAAGCATTTAATTCGATCTGTAAAATATGTCTAAAGGCATATGACGTTTCATCATACGTACACATATGTCACCATGAAAATCATGTCAATTCAAAATACTATGTATCCATATTACCATATATGTGTTGTGACATTGACAGCTTATACTCTACCATTGATGGAACATGTATCCCTTTGATAAATGATGATATATATGTAAACATCATGTTGGAGCATGTGGTCCCTTCAGATATGTATCATACAAGAGAATCGATGCATTTGGACTTTTTAATCTTGGAAATGATCAGCAATGCACTAGAGCAAAATATATGGAGTTTTTTTTTTTTTTACTGAAAAAAAATATAGAGATAAATTTTTGCAAAAAATACGTGTCCTTCATTGAGAAAACAATATTGAAATACAGGTTTTGCTTTAGGATATTGGTTAAGGAACAATTAGTAGAAATTTTTGTGTTTGTTTCAAGTTTATCAAAATTATTTTTAGGAATAACATTCCTTGGAAAATAAAGATGGGAATTTTATTCTAAGGTATATAGAAAAAAGATGTTTGTTTAACATTATAATATTCATGGGAACCATAAAAATAGGGATTATAATAGATAATTACATATGAAATTATTCCCATCTTCATGGAAACTTTATTCCCACCATTTTCTTTGGGAAAAATTTTCTATTCCCAGAAACGTTTTATACCCGAGAATAAAATTGAGTAAACTTGTAACAAACATAGGTATGCGTATTTCTATCTTTTTATTCCCAGAAATCTACGAATATAACTTGAAGCAAACGCAGAAATACAAATTTTAACTTTTGTCTTAACAATAATTACACAACTTTTTAATGTAAACTTATTTATTTTATTACTTTAACTAATGTCTAAAAGACGCTAATTAACATTCTCTTGCAAATTAAATTGCATTAAAAATTTACTCTTTTTCTCTGATAATATGTTTAGTCCAACGCCTAGATAAATCATAGTGTCCTAGATTGAATGTTAGAAATTTCTAATTGATACACTACACTACAAGAAATAACGCATTTCCTTTGAAAACAAGTGAATTCGAAAGGAATTTTCAAGGAAAAGTTTCCAAGGTAGTTTTGGCTCTATTCCTATGAATTATTTCTTTAATTGAATACGTTTTAAAATCTTTTTTTGTAGAGTGAGAGTGATGAAAATAAAAAAAAAATCACTAAATTCATTGGGATAAGGTTTGTTCTAATAGAGAGTTTCGAGGATTGGGTACTTGAAGGATTAAGAAATTTAATTTAGCGTTGTTAGAAAAATAGTGTTGAAGGATGCATGTTGATCATCGAGAGTTGTTACTTGTTGGTTGCTAAGTATGGTGTTAAGGGTGGTCGTATCATGGGAGGAGGTGGTAAAGCATATTGGTGGTGGAAAGAGTGATGTGGGGTTAGGAAGGGGATGCAAGTGTGGCAGGGTGGTTAGAGGATGGTTTGCTGCATAGAGTTTAGCCGTTGGAGATTTCTTGTGTTTAGCCGTTGGATTTTTACATGTATGCTTTGCAATTTGGTGGCTCACATCTGTACAGGAAAGACATTCATCTTTCTTTCCAAGTGTTATGGTGAGTATGTGTCTGGTCATTTGTAAGGGTTGCAGACCATTGGTAACAACAAGACGACTCTTGCTCATTAGCTTCATCACATCAAACTTTTATTTTTGGTGGTGGTTAAAGTCACATAAATCAAGTTAATTTTTTTTTATTTCCATTCTTGGTTGTATAATTAGTTAGATAGTATTGGTTATGGTTATGCAAGCATGTAACGTTGTTTTCAGTCTTTTTTTTTACATTGTACAAATTACCTTTTAGGCACACTTTGGGTTTGATTGAAATTTTTATTTTTAATGTGTGTGTGTGTATATATATATATATTGATTTTCGTTCTTAAAAAAATCTTAACAAACATGTATAAATGTTTTCTTTGTTTTGGCATGAGGGAGTTAGTAAGCTTAATAAACCCTATCAACATTTCAAAAGTGAAAACTGAGAACCATCCAATCCATGTTAGTTTCCTTCGGTTTGGTTCAATTTTTAAATTGAATAAAAAAGATCACTAGATTTTAATTCGGTTTGGATATTTCGATTTCATCAATTTTGTCTAAACCGCTTAAGTCAGCTCTAACCGCCTCAAGACAGACTATATATTTTTAATATAAAAATATAATATGGGACCGGTACATCAAAGTGTTTGTACAAGTGTTCTCTCACTTCTCTCTAGTTATTTACCCTTCATAGTAACCTCCAATGAGAATAGCTAATGAACACAATTTCTTAATCGACAAAGCAAACTCCCCATTGGAATGCTCTAACTAATCAATTGTTATTGGTTAGAAATTGTCAAGAAAATTTAACGTAAATTCGAGACACCATGATTAGGGGGTGGGCATAAAGGAATCATAACACTCATATGTCAAACCCCTTTCTACTGTAGAAATACACTGTGGTCCTCAAAGGAAACTTACTATAGGATTGAAATTTCCTTTTTTGTTGTGTGGTCTCCATGTGTGATTAATTAGGGGGTGGGCATAGTTGGAGTATAGCCTTAATAATAGCATTAAACTGGTTGGCATGGCCAAAATTTGCATTTAAAGATAAAAAAAAATTGGTGGACATAATTCTTTCCTTCTTTATTGTTTTTTTTTTTTTAAAACTCGGTATCCGATGCAAGAATCGACTAATCCGAGGGGACCAATCTCACCGCCCACTTGCGGGGGTCCCGTTTAAAGCCAGAGCAAGCTTTGTATGGACTTAGCCCACCGAAATTGACACCAAAGGGAATTGAACCCTAAGACCTTTGGAGGAGCAAACTCCAAGATCCTAAACCAACCCCAAATGGGTTTTTCCTTCTTTATTGTTATACCTTACTTTATGCTCATTTGTGAGTTGTGACACAAATTAACTGGCCGTTTTATATTGAAGAAGCAACTTATTAATAGTGTGATGTGACAACTTTGTGTATGGACATCAATTTGTAACAATCAGCAACCCACTAATTAGAGAAACAACCGAAACCTGGATATGAATATCCATTTGTTTCTATGATGTACCTAACCCATGTGTTCTTGTGATAACAATTAGAAACCAAACTTAACAATAGTGTGCCATAAAATTTGTGTATAAATATCCATTTCTTGTTATGATGTTACCCATTTCAACAAAGGCTACGTCCAAACGAAAACAATAGGAACCCCAATTAGGGATGCTGCAAAATTCAAGAAAGAACATGAAATATAAGAGGAACGATACAACTATTATAGAAGAAAGAAAAAAGAAATAAGTCGGTTGAGAGAAATAATTCAAGAAAGAAAGACATGTAGAGAGCCTCAGGCAGGTGGGAACAAGTGAATGGACTTTAACGGACAACAAACATCGTTAAACAAAAGAAGGAGGTAATTGTCAATTGAAAAATTAATTAAGGGAGGTGAGTGTTCAATTTAAAACTAGAGGGGGTGTTTATTATATTTGAAACTTCGAGGGAGGTGAGTGTAATTTTCCCTTAAAAAAAACATAATTTCTTTGCATTTAAGACTTGACATGATTGAGACAAAATCTCATGGTCCACAACTTTTAGTAAATTAGTACTATGTAAGTTTTTTGAACCATATTTTATCCGGTAATAAAACAATTATTACACGGAATGAAGAAAGAGTTGAGGTATGGTGAATGATAATTATTGTTTGTTTCCTTGCTTTGAACCCTAGAGATAAATAATATTACTTATGGTTATGTTACTTATACATATGGAAGAACATAAAATATTTGTCTCAACAATATTGCTCTATTGAGACTAGAAAATATTGCCAGATTTCTATAGATTATATCAAAACAGAAGCCTTGTAAATAGCTCCAAAAATGATTTAGTATATATGGTAATGTTTAGAATTTAAAAAGTTATTCCAACAATCATCACTTAAATAAATAATTGTAGCGATTAAAAATATCTAGCAAGTACTCTAGGAGGTTTTTACCTCATAATTAGCAAATCATACTTTCATATATCATAATCCTAATCTTCAAGAATATAGACAAAGGTGGTGCAATATGATTGATTATAATCTTGTTATATCTTAAGCACAATATGTGGATGACATATTACCTATTTGAAATGCTAATGTTGCTAAATTATGAGCAATGAAGGTCGTTTTGAATTGGTGTTGAATAATTTTTTCTGAAACGAAATTTCTTCAACACAAGGTAGGCTCCATCCTTATAAATGTTGGGTATATACTTTGCAATCAATGTTGGACATACAACAGAGAAGTCTTGGCTCATGGACAAATAGGTATGTCAGCTTAGGCGTTCAAAGTATGCTTATAAATTCTATACTTAGTACGTGTGTGTATATGTATATATTCTTATTTTTCTTTACTAAGATGCATGTTATTGTATGGAAGCAATAAGTTGCTTAGATTTGAAGGAATTTTTTCTGGGGATGGTTGAATGGTGTTAAGAAAATAGCATGGGTTAAGTGGGTCCAAGTGTGTACTCTAAAATGGTGTGACAGACTAGGAGTAAGGGACCAAGGGTGGCCCCGAGGTGGACGGGAGGGGCGGCAGTTCAGGGCACTAAAATTATTATTTTTACTTAGTAGTTACTAATATATAAATACATTTCTTTTTAATTCGCATTGATTAATTATATTGAAAATATATTTTAGAGTTGATTATAAATGAATCTTTTACAATAAAAAATGCAAGAAAAAATATTATAATAATTAAAATTGCATAATTTTGTTGTTTCGTAGAAAGCACCAAAAATCTTAGAACCGACATGTGAGTGATCTCAGAATGGTAAATCATAGTTTTTTTTAGGAAGTGAAGAAGGCCTCTTATGATGGATAAAATAAGACAAAAATAAGACAAAGAAGAAGAAAAAAAGATACAATAAAATATCTATTAAACTACAAAGGGTACTCCTCTTGTTCAAGTTAATATAGTTCCAAATTCTCTACAAATTCTATTTTCACTAGTGCAACTCTTTCTGCTGAACTATTCTTTACTATTCATTTTTAAAATACTACTCTCTCCGCTCCAATTTAACTGAGTTAGTTGAGTTTTTCACACAGATTAAGAAAAATGTATAAATGAAATAGAAAAAAATCGTTTTGAGTGTCTTTATCAAATATTAGTGGATTCTTCTTTATCATAAATGTAAAGTAGAATATATATTGAATTGGGAGTGGTGAAAGTAGTATTAATTAGAGTTATAATTGAAAAAAAGTAATTAATGTTGTATTGAAAACTGAAATGGATCAAGATTCCTAGGACAATATTTTTTTGGGTCTTGCTAACCATTGGGCAATGATTAAGGAAGCCAAAAGTAGCATGTTTGCATTAGTTTCGACAACATTTTGACTTTTAAAAAGTTAAATTTATCACTTTTCACAATTTTCCAATATTATATTTCTATTTTTATTCCCTTATCCAATGTCCCAAAGGCAATGATTAATATTCTCCTATTTTTTACAAATGACTCGGTTATTACGCGACAGAGAGAGTAACAAAGTAAGTTATTCTTAAATGACTATCATCCGGTAATATGAATGAAACCCTAAAACAATTAACTTGCGAAGAAACATATTCTACTTGTGTAATTGCCACATCCTCTTTGCTCTATTTAAAAACTCCATATATGCTTGAAACAAACAATACATCACCTGCCCCTAGAATAATTGATGGAAAATTTGTATGCTTCAATTTTCATCATTACGAGGAATACTCTTATGGATATTAGAAAAAAGGACAAACATTACATTATTTTCCATATGCTCATAAATGCTGGAATATTCAAATTCCAAAAATTCCAAATCGTTGTAGGACCATTTTCTACAACTTTATACGAATCAAGGACAATGAGAAACAATTTATCTAGATGTTCTATTACCTCTGGTAGGCTATAAATACCCATGGATAAATGAAGATTTAACATCATCAATTACATAGAAATAATACGTTGTGGAAATTCTATTCAAGTGATTTAACTTGTAACATTTCTTTGAGAAATAATTTCATCTCACTTTATAAAGCCAAGTACCTTTCATGTTATATTTGTATCTTTGCGATGTGAAGCAAAGTTTCTTAAGGCTTTGTTTGAGAGTTTGGAAGGGAGGAATTTGGGGGGTGAGAAATATAGGGGGAAATTGATGAATCTTTCATATTTTTTGAAAGAATATTTTTATAGAGAGTGATAAATTAAGGCTTATGATTAATATATTTTTAATTTTAAGAATATTATAACAACATAAATTAAATTTGAAACATTCATATAAACCCTCTCAAACCCCTCAAAACTCTCCTCCAATACAATTTTTTAGTTCCCCCAAATGAGGAGGGTTTTATATTTTGAAGAAAAATAAACCCCCCAAAACCCCTCCTCCAAATGTCCTCTATTCACTAGTGCAAATCAAGGATACAAGACCTGTTTTTTTAGAGATTTAAGACCCCTTTTACACAAAAACAGGTCTGAAATCATTAAAAATCAGGTCTTGTATCCCTGATTTGCACTAGTGATTTCTCCATTTTCTTCCATACCCTCCCCTCCCTTTCCTTCCAAACTCGCAAACAAAGCCGAACAAACTCATTGTTATGTCTTTTGTGATTCTTAGAAATTAGTATTGAGAGTTTTAGAATGGTTTGATGTGTTCTACAACGGAGGAAACCCATTAAAATAAATTCTTGCATTTGTGATCGAACAAACCTAGGAAGATACTTTGCATATGCAATGTAAGTGGTTCACATATGTGAGCATGCCAAAATATGTGATGGACCATCACTGGTGGTCGTGGCTCAAACATGTGGTAGTTCTATGTTTGGCAAACATAGCGTTTCAACAACATGTCGCATGCACGACGTTAATTGGTCGCATATGCAAGGATATAATCAAAATTTTCAAGATTTTTTTCCATCCTTTCTTTGGCTGCTTATTATGATGGTTTTAGCAAAGTTTCTTCCTTTTGATCGAGAATGGAAGAAGAAGAGAGATTGGTTGAGGAACTAGTTACTTCTCGTAGTTCTAAACTAACTTGCTACTTAAGCATGTATAGTTGTTATGACAGTTAGAAAAGCTATGATAGAATATAATAGTTCATGATAGCTAGTTTAGACTTGTGTTAGCTTATAAATAGAGTTCACCATCATTGTAACAAACTTAATTGAATAATAACAGTTTTTCCTTCATTATGCTTTATATACTCTCTCTCAGAATTCATATTTCACTTTTTTAATATGGTATTAGTTCCTTATATAGAAAGAAGGTTGTTACGATTTAGTTACACTTCCCTTTCTTCCATGAAGAGGCTATTCAATCTGAATATTGGATTCAAGTTATGAATATTGAATTATTAACTTTAGTAAAGAATGGTACACGAACATTACCTATAGGCAGTAAATGGGTCTATAAGATCAAATATCAATCAGAAGGCACCATAGAGAGATATAAAGTTAGACTTGTAGCTAAGGGTTATAGTCAAATTGAGGGATTGGACTATTTTGAAACTTTCTCTCCCATGGCCAAAATCACATTTTTAGAATGCTACTTGCTTTAGCCTCAATCAATAACGAGTTCCTTCATTAGATGTCAACAATACATTTTTGCATGGTGACTTATATGAAGACGTGTATATTGAAATATGGCTTACCACTTTGAAAATGGATTTTACAAAAAGTAGTGATGCCGCATTAATTTTATTCAATGAATGTTAGAAATAGTGTACAAAAGAGGGTGTTTAATAAATTATAACAATACAATAATGTTTAATGAAATAATATATTTATGAAGATTTATAGACCTCATATGTAATAAATATAATAATAGATTTAAATTTTCCGGAGAGGTTGGCGCTTAGAATTGTTCGCACGTCCTCCAACCAAATTTTCTAAAATACCTCGTTCAATTTTTCTTCTTCTTTAAAAACAAAGTAAAAAATGATAAAAACCTATCAAATAAAATATAAAAATAATTCTAAAAATCAAATAAAGAATTTTTTTTTGGATTATTTAATGAAATGGTGGGGTCACATTTTATATGTGAAGACACTCCAACACTCAAGTCATTAATAATCTTTGATCTATTACAGTGAACTGAGTGCGTACTTGGACCAATACCCTTGAGATAGTTTTTATACCGTGGGTTAAGTGTTTTAGTTCTTGAACATTTACCTAGACAATTGTTCTCAAGGAACAATTTCAAGAAGATTGTGCGAAGATAACATCTAATCTAGACTCGATCACCCACATTACCCTAGAGGGTCATTCTTCCATTGTGGTTCGGATAGAGGACCATATATGGTCCTTCTAGACTTGGAAGGAAAGCATCCAGACCCAATCGGTTTGGGTCTAGGCTCCTACCATAACTCATGAATACAAATATGTCGAGTTATTTTTTCAATTGCGTTATAGTGACAAATATATTGTAGTTACCAGTATCGACTATCATCCCACGAAACATGAAGATCATTTTTTGTGCTACCAGTTGAGGCTCTCATTTCAGGTTCAATTTCCTACACTCATTTCACATGTATCCCTGTAACACATCATGCTATACAAAATTTTAATAATTAGGTAAAAGAATAAAAAAATACACAATCAAATTGCACAAAAGGTAAGATGAGAGAAAAAATAGACACTGGAAATATCTGACTGACTTTTCCAAATCACCATAAAACTAGCTATATGTTACAAGAAGAATTGAAGATTATGATCTGGACTTCACGTGGGAACCCTACCCATACGTCACAAAAACACAACCATAATTAAAATTGTAATAATGCAAGAGAGATGATTTAATTCTTTAGATTGAAAGCTAAAGTTTAGTCATTAATTATTTCTACCAATATTGTATTTTTTTTAAGAACATTATATTCAAAGGGAGTAAAAGATTACTCCAAACCTTGACAAAAAAAATAAAGATTACTCCAATTCATTTACTAAAAATTAACTATTAATTATCCAAAAAAAATTAACTATTAATCTAACATGGATCTTTAAAAATGGTCTACAAGTTCCCTAAAAAAGAGGTCTAATAGTGAACTCTTACTAATTTAGTAAATAGTCAAATAATAATGATAATAATAAATGAAGAATATACTCATATTTTATTTATACCCTTAAAAAAGTATCATATTTTATTGAAACTTACTAAAACTAATAAGGTCCTCCTTTCTGAACCTGGTTAATATTAGACCCTCTTAAACATATGAGCATTATTGTAATATGGATCTTAGAAAGAAAGAAAGAAGTCTAAAGATGAACTGGTATCATTTTTAATAAAATATAATACTTTATAATGTAAAAAGGCAAAGAAATGTAATATTTTATTAAAATTTACAAAAAATTATAACGGTTCAACTTTAGACATTTTTTAGAGGTCTTTATTTGATTATGTGGAATATTCTAATTCTTGCACCTTTGATTATGTGGGATATTTGATGTACAAGAAACAAGTTACATTCAACAATTTTATAATAAAATAAATAAATATTACACACTTTGACAAATTCAGGGAACTTGTAGACCATTTTTAAAGATCCATCATATTCAAACTCCGCATATGATGAGTTTGCAACCTGGGGATAAGGACGTCCTCATCCTCAATGTTGATGACACACTTTGACAAATTCAGGAAATGAATGTTATCGTGGATTGATTTGTAAGCATGGTGGAAGTTTTCAACTTGGTTTTTTTGGCAGAGTGAGGATTTGGAATATCGTAGATGTTGACAATCAAGATGTCTAGAGTAAAGTTGTGTTAGGAGGTGAGTTATAAAAAGATTATGTATTATTCCGGCTCTTTTCATGTGGTGCAATTAGTGATGAAGGACATTCTGAGGTGATATCATTATGCAAATATTTCAAACTTCTCGGAAAATATCTTGTTAAGGTTTGAATTATTTTCATTCATTATATCCTTCAGGAGAGGGACTCTTATGATTAAATTCCTGCTAGGTTGGCGACCCTTGTCGTGTTTATCTTCCTTTTCATTTAGGCGACCATTTAGAATATGTCTTTTTCAAAGACTTGGATTTTTTTCTTCCTTGTTGTCATTTTTACTTCTCATGTTAGCTTTTATTCAATTTGGATGGTTCTTTTGGGATATTTATACCTACGGCAGACACTTTTAATCCGTCACTATTGACCTTTGTTGGTATATGCTATTTTATTGTGGTAAATGATATTTGTACACTTATTTTGTAACAACGAAGAATATATTTTGACGCACAAGTAGTAAATTATATGGCATACTACTGGATTATAACAGGTTAAAGAAAGGCATTTCAATCCAATAACTAACATAGTCACACAATTTAAGGTAGAAAATTTAAGGGGGTGTCTACTATGCACCAGCCTAAATGTGGACATTACTAAATTTAATAATTTTTAATGAAACATTGTATTTAATCTTTAACTTTTTATTATTATAAATATTTTTTTACTATAAACTATAAGAATTCACCTTTAGAGCATTTTTCAAAAAGCAAACGTAGATGATTAATTTGTAGAAAAATGGAAAAACGTTGGTATCATGGACATGGATTGAACCTTAGCACCTTCCTACGTTAAACTCATTTGGTAGCCCAAACCAAACTATTGCGCTACTCCCTCGATGCCTATTTACTATTGATTTTGTTTTTGATAGCTAGACACTATTTAATATTAATCATTTTAAGTTTAAAATAAGTTTGAATGTAATTTTCATCCCCTTATTTTAAAAAGGCTAAATACCACTTTTGATTCTTTTAGTTTGAGAGAATTCTCAAGTTATTCATTTAAGTTTTGAAAGTTTCAATTAAGTCATTTTAGTTTGACAGAATTCTCAAGTTAGTCTTTTAAGTTTCAAACTAAAATGACATATTTGAAACTTTTGAAACGGTGACGGTGAAATGGTTTATCAACTAAAATGACATATTTGAAACTTTTGAAACTTAAAGGAATAACTTGGAAATTTTGTCAAACTAAAAGCACATAATTGAAACCTTTAAAACTTAAAGGACTAACTTAGAAATTCTGTCAAATTAAAAAGACCAAAAGTGGTATTTGGCCTTTTAAAAAATATGAAGTTTTGGTCCCTTATATTAAAATTAGTTTTTTGTTCCCTTATTTTACTTTTTTTTTTCTTCTAAATTTTGGTCTCATGCATTATTTATTTGTCATTTTGTATGAATATTCATCTATGACGTATCAAGTTTTTTTTATCAAATAGTTTAATATTTATAAATTCATCTTTTTAAGGTAAATAAGTGACATGATTGAGGTTTGAACTCGTCTCCAACATATATTATAGAATGTCTCTATCAATTTAGTTAAGTTAATGAGGACATTGCGTAACAATAAAAAAGATCTTTGTCAGCAAAAATATGTATAATAAATACTGTCATGTCATAAATGAATAGACTAATAAAAAATGGACCAAAAAATGAGATGGTGGATCAAAATTCTGAAGAAAAAAAAAAGTTAAATGTGTGACAAAAAATTGATTTTTAAAATAAGATGACCAAAACTTCATTTTTTTTTAAATAAATAAATTTAACAACAAAATTTATTACATAGTTGAGAGAAGTACAAAGAGCACTTAACCCACAATTCAAAAAAAGTATAAGGGATACTCGATCTACAGAAAACCCAAACTCGGTCAAGTATTTAAACACAAATCCCATTTTTTCGTACCTGCAAGAATTTAATTTGATGTTGTCAACGAACTCTACAATCTCCTAATTCATTCAAGAAAAAATAAATGTAAAAAGCCTTCCAAATCTTTTACGTTGTGGCATGTCAAATACATGTCAAATAAGTATTAACCCTTTTAGATGTTTTTTCCTTCAAGAAGAGGATGAAAAGTAATAAGGAGTGGAACTACATTTTTTGAAAAATCACTCCTGTTCCAAACAACTTAAAAGTCAAATAATATACGGCCTAATTGCAAAACTTCATCTATAGAAACAAGTGATCCTCCGTTTCAAGGAACCCCATACACACAACACAATTCAATCCGACTCCTTCCGACAACACTCCCTTCTGTTTAAGTTTCCACAAGTAGGAAGTCTTTCAAGAATAAGTTGCCAAAAAAATATTTGGACCTTTTTTAAGAAGAGACAAAATGAAGGTTTTATTAAATTAAAATGCATCATGTAGCACAAGTTGTGCTAAGCTGGTGCTAAATACATGACAAGATCAAAATCTCCATAGGACAAATCCCCCTTAGAAGACCTTAAACAATAACAAAGAAATAAGCAAACTCCAAAAAAAAAAAAAGGATTCTAGAGTACCATTACTGTCAATTTAGTGCCTCTATACAAACCACGATCAAAGCTCTAGCAACAAAGAGAGAGAACTCTAATATAATATAAGAAAACTAAACCTCCACCAAGGAACAAACTTCAGCTGAACATACAAAAAAATTGGCCAAGAATTGAATAAAAATAAAGCACCTTAGGATTTCGATCCATGTCACTAACAAAATTCAAGCGAAGAATATCTTTTGCAAATCCATACCTAAACACGTATAGGATTTTGAGATACAATCAAGATAGCTCCTTTTAAAGTGAAAACGGTGTCCAAATTTCCCTTAAACCCTTTGGACACACCGCACTCAATTGTGAAGAAGAAAGGAGTTTATTACACAGAAATATATAGGGATTTAACCGTGAAACATTTGATAAGGGACCAAAATACATTTAGATCACCAAATTAAATTTAACAGATGTGCAACGGTTTCATTGATGATCCAAATCTTACTCTTTATAAGGCTGTCTCGACTTCTCTTTGATAAAATTTTGGTTGGCTAATAATGTTCTTAAAAAAGTTTAAGAATAAAAAATTAAAAATGATGTAGGGTACAGTTTCAGGGTGGAACCAAATGTACTATCTAGACATTCTTTGGAGTAAAAGGCCAAATATTTCAAAATCCTAATCAAAATGGCTTCTTTTTCTTTTTTGGTTCCCTCTTGCCGTACTCTCTCTCTCTAAGGCAAAAAAAATTGTAGCTTGAGAATTTTGCGTGCAAACTTTTATGTCCATGTCCCTATCATTGAAATTATTTAATCAAAAACTCCACATTATCAAAGTCACTTTCTTAAAGACCCTTTCATATTATCTCTCTCCTTTTACCCATACATGAAAAAAAAAATTGAATGGCTAATGGAGATTGAAAGGTGAATATCAAGTCACCCTCTCTATTTCTTTTTTTTCTTCTTTAATTCTCCAACACGAGAAGTTAAGTTTGAAGTGTGAGTTGGCTAATTGTTGGAAGGTCTATTCTCAGTCCATAAATACCTCTCTTCTAGGCCAACCCACTTCCATATTTTGCAACCATTTTACTATAGTTGTAGCTTCACACCAAACAACTACATATAGCTAGTGCAAATTCATAAGGTATAATCATTGCTTAATACATATAGTTATCCTTGTTTCTTTCAAATCTTGCCCTAAATTTTTCATTCTTCTCTTTTTGATGGTTAGTAACATGCAAAAATCTAGATCACACTAATTTTACCAAAAAAAATCCAACCCCTTGTTCTTCTTGATTTTTTTCCTTCATATTTCATTATTTTTCAATTTAATTTTTTAATAAAGAAAATTAGATGTGTTATAAAAGTTTCATATTTCAATCATTGAATGAATTATAAAAATTAAATAAACTATTTCATGATTGAATAAGGAAATTAGGGATTAACTTGGTTTTTGTAAAATAACTTGAATTTCACAGCTTTGAAAAATATGGAGCTACCAAATGAAGGTGTAGAAGGATCTTCTCAAAAGAAAATGGGAAGAGGGAAAATTGAAATCAAGAGGATTGAAAACACTACCAATAGGCAAGTCACTTTTTGCAAACGACGCAATGGATTGCTGAAGAAAGCCTATGAATTATCTGTTCTTTGTGATGCTGAAGTTGCCCTTGTTGTCTTCTCGACCCGCGGTCGCTTGTATGAATATGCCAACAATAGGTTTGAGTTTACACAATTTCTTACTTCCAAATCTTCAAGATTCTTTTTTTTTTTTCACAACAAATCTTGATGATTCTTGGTTTATCTTGATGTTTGTTGTTAATGGAAAATACTTGTTAATTTGTCTTAAAATAATGTATTTCAAATTATCAAAAGAAATTTATTATATATTCATTCATGATATTTATTAATCAAAATAAAGAAATATTGATAAATAAAAAAACTTTGTGGGATTTATGAGGTCATGGTTACACTTTTAAGTTCAAAATGATTTCCAATTTTCCTCAAAACTCCAGTTTGTCAATTTTTTTCTCTTTTGGTGTGTATCTTATTTAATTTATTTTTATTTTTGTTGTACAGTTTTGATGTGTTTGTTCTATTTGATCTCTTGTTATCATCATGCTAGTCCTTTTGTTCTTTTTCCAATATATTGGAACTTTGAAAAGTTTGCAGATCTGAAATAAGAGATAGAAATAGGAGTTAAGAATCTATACATAATATAGAAGAACAGAAGTAACAGCTTTAATTAGGGTTAGAAAGATTTCTAGGTCAGAGATCTTAGCTTGTTCGTTTATATTCTCCCATACTATTAACCTTTTTTCAATCCTTTTTCGTTTTCTCTCTCTTTCCCTACATATGTAATCAACCATGAAACTCAGAAAAATCTGCCAGAAAAAGCTGTCATGCACTCATTGACCCTCTTCATTTCCATCATTATTCTTTCTTGTCCAATTGCAAATTAGGGTTTCAAAATTTTCACTAGTTATACCATAATCCCTTCATATCTTTGTTAAAAGGCAAAATAGCCTAATCCCTTCATATCAATTTATCTATAAGGCAGTCCAAAATCTGATGCATACATATTAGATACCCTTAAGTAATTTTAGTAATATTATTATTTCTTAATTTATCATTCTAAAAAGGGTATTGTAGATTATTGGAAAAAAAAAATCAAGTTTTTCGGTGTAACCTGTGCCCAATACTATTAGGTTTTGAACACATATGTTTGAGTGACACACGTCCTCAATCAAATCACTATTATAAGATATTTTCATCTTTTAGGTTTCTTCATTAATTAATAAATTTGGACTATAATATAGTCCAAATACGTAAGTTAATGAATGAAATTGAAAAAAATTATTTGCTCGTAATACTGACTAAAAAAAATTCTGCAAGATGTAATAATGAAAGAGGTTAAAATCAAAAATCAAATATTATGGTTTGAAAAAATGTCTAAAATTTCACGTTGTTTTCAAAATAATACAGCGTTTTCTAATAATTAACTCACTAATTATCTGTACCTATATATTGGTTGATTTGTAAAAGTCTAAATTTTGTTCCCCACCTTCATAAATTTAATCTGTCCTTTAAAATATGGTTGGGTTGAGGGAGCATGCTGTAGTTAGGGTTTTCTAACCAGCATGGGTTTATAAGTGTTCATGACTCATTGTTTTCCACAACAAATTAATTTTTGGTAGAGATTGTTTTGAAAATATTGTGCAATAAATTTTCAAACTCATTTATTTTTAAAAGAATTATTTGTGTAAAAAAATCATAAACTCAATCATACTAATGGAAACTCATTTATATTTTTCGTCTAATACTAAGGACAACAAAGACATGATTTTATAGTTATTTTTCTGCGGGGTCTTCCATTTTAATTCATTATTTTTTATGAAAAATAATTGTCAGGTTAATTTCTTTCAAATTTCAAAAGAAATTATTTATTATTTTTTCTGTCAAGTTAATTTTCTTTCTTGATCTTTAGATTTTTACCCTCTGCATCTAAAGTAACACTATGATATCAAATTCTAAAAATAGCCACAAGAAAAGAACCCTTCTCTTTCTTATGCTTTTAAATTTCTTTCATGCTTATGGAAATAAAGCTTTACACTTGACGTATTTTCTCTACCTACTCTCAATAATGTATTTTGGAAATTTCATTAGAAAAGAAACTTTACATTTACATCACACTCTTCCTTATATGAATATATAAGTTAATTATATAAGACGCTTTGCATAAGGTTTTACTTTTACATTCTTAGAGTTCAAAAGAATGAAACTTCTTACACACTGGTTGAGGTCGTTGAGTTTGAACTAGTTTATGTTATGTAAGAATTTTTTTATGATAAAAAAAGTGAAAAGAAATTAATGAAAAGTGTACGGTCCAATGAAAAATTCTGAAGTTGATGACACTCATTTCTTAGTTTTTCATGATGATCAGTGTACTCCTGACACAACATCTTTAGTTTTTCCGAAGCTAAAACAAAAACCATGTATACAAATCTTTAAAGAGTATTGTGGTAATCGAGGTGTTATATAAGAAGAGAAAAAGGATTCTTATTTTTGTTGTTACTATACACCATGTTGAATGGTGGACTGACACGTTTTTTAATCTGTATATAGTTGAGAGCCAATGACATTTTTGGATCTTTGGCAAGTTAGGCTTTTAGTATAAAAAAAAAATGAAATTGAGATTTGCAGTTTCAAGAACAAAAAATTGCTGTAATAAATTTTGAGCAAACAACTATTTTTAATTCTTGAATATACTTTTTTATAAGAAAAAAGCATCATTAATTAGAGAATAGGGTACCCAAAATCTATTACAAAGTCTAAATCAAATACAATGAAGACATATGTGTGGTGGGTAAATCCACCAATTGGAAAAAAACAAGTTATTTGTTTTCTACTTTTCCTATGGATAAATCAAGATCTTGACGACCACTTAATCATATCTACATGGGGTGGTTCAATCCATTGTAGAGAAGACTGTCACGGATATCTATAACCAAAATAAAGTACATAACAAAATAAACAAACAAAAAACTATTTAACGAGACAAAGGAAGAGTTCCCTTACCCAATTATAGAAGGTGCAAGGAGACCCATAATATTTACATAAAAACCACTTTAAAATAAGAACTTATTATTATCCACAAATGAATAAACATGATAAGTCAAATGACATAACCATCTCCCACTCATAAACCACTTAAAAATCTTATGCGACACTTGAAGCGAGATCTCACATACAACAAACAGATGATGCGATGAAATGAGTGAGAGTCCACACAAAACACAATTTGCGTGATCAACAATTAAGGACTCTTCAATGAAGAAGATTTTACCACCTAACTCAAGAGATTTTATTCCCTTCTTTCAAATCTCCCCATTAGAAGCATCTTTGGATCCGATTAACAAGCTTCCAGACCTTCTAAGGCATCTTTATGATAGATAGAAAGTTATTAGTACTCCATTATTGAATTGAGGGTGTTCTAGGTAGTAGTTTTTTGGTTTTATTTCGGTGACTTTGAGTTTAATGACCTTTAATGATTTTGTCTCTATCTCTAACATTATCGATCATTCTTATCAAAATAATTTGTATTAATCATTTATCTATCACATAAATACCACTAAAGTAATCAAAATCATTAAAACTCAATGTCACTCCTCTATTTTTCGTTCTCTTTCTAGTGTAGTGTTTGTATCTTTATCTCGATTCAGGGATTTTCTTGTGCGTTGGATTGGGGTGTTTTATAATAATCTTTTAATGATAAAAAAAAGTTAGAGATGTCCTATATAATTGTCTTGATTTTTTTGAGTGATATTTTACAATATTACCGAAATGATAGATAATCTTTCTCAATTTCATGTAATAATATTCAATTTCCACCGTTTAATTAATTTTCAATATAAATTTCCACCGTTTATATTTTTTGTCTAGTTTATCACAATGACCTAATATATATTTCCGAGCAAAAATTAGCTGCATTTATGTGTTATATAGTAATTTCTTCTTTTTTTGACAAAATATATTGCTAATTTCTTGATCTGTCCTAATATTTCTACAATTGCTTGTACTATTTGCAGTGTTAGAGCAACTATTGAAAGGTACAAAAAAGCATGTGCTGCTTCCACTAACGCAGAATCTGTATCTGAAGCTAATACCCAGGTAACTAAATTTATTCACATGATATCAAATTTACATTCAATTCAAGTGTTGATTTGTTTGAAATAGAGAGAACACATAAATATATATAATAATAATAATAATAATTAAAACCATATAGTATATGATGCCTCATGTAAAAAAAATTGTGACATTTTTGTTACTTTAAAATTATCATCCACAAGGTTGACACACTAACACTATTTTTCCAATATTAGTTTTACCAGCAAGAATCATCCAAATTGAGAAGACAGATTCGAGATATTCAGAATCTAAATAGGTCAGGTTCTTTATTTATTATATATTTTTTGCAATAGTTTTTATCCATTTACTAAATAACTAATCAAATGAATTATTTTTTCTGCAGACACATCCTTGGTGAAGCTCTAGGATCTCTAAGTCTCAAAGAACTGAAGAATCTCGAGGGTAGATTGGAGAAAGGTTTAAGCAGAGTTAGATCTAGAAAGGTATATATATGATGTTTTTAACCAAAAAAATTTGTAGAATTAGATCAACTCTATGGTGCACAAACAAAATAACTCTTGCACCATACACAAAATTGTTTCCCCCATTTTATCAATAATTTTCACTATTAAATTGAATAAAATATGATGAGATGTATCATCCAACAGTAGAAAATAGATTTGTGTATAGTGCAAGAATGATTTACTTGTGCATGACAAAACCCAAGAATTAATATACAATCAACAATATGACAATTATTCAAGGCATTTGATATAAAAAAAGAAGTTATATACCCTTAAAAAAAATTAAGTCTTGTTCCAAAAAAAATGCATATACCAAAAAAAATCAGAATGCATTAACATAAAGTGTGCAAAAGTTATGTATTTTAAAATTATATTTTTTGGCCAATTAATTATAATTTATTTGTGATTAGCCTTAAATTTATTTGGGTTAGCTTTTTATATTTGCAGTTTTTTTTTTTACAAAAATAATATTTCCAGTTGGGTTAACTCTGATTTTGCTTATTTAAAAAAATTAATATGATTTTACCAAAAAAAATAATAATTAACATGATAAATCATATTTTCCTCCTTGTTAGATTTTATTTCTTTTGGACTTATGTGCTTAAATGTTTTTCCAGCATGAGACATTGTTTGCTGATGTGGAGTTCATGCAAAAGCGGGTAATATTCGACACTAACACACAGTATTTTTATTTATTTTAACACAGTATATTTATAAGCAAATTATGAAGTGACTATCACATTTGCAAACTTTTACTTAAAATGATGTTAATGTTTATATTTGGTCTCGAGTTATAGTCAATTTTTTTAAGCTACAGTCCCTATACCCTATATGAATATGGTTTTAATTTAGACCCTACATTTATATGTAATTAATTTCAATTCAATATTATCTCCACTGTTAATTACCCTTGTAAATGTGAAATAAACATAGTTGTATGTGCTATATTGATAATGATTATCATGAAACTAAAATATAGTGATTATATAGGAAATTACTTTATAAATTTTGTTTTTATACTTTATTGTATAGAAAAGACGGATTGAGACCTACCAATAACTCCGTCACACGGTTACATATTTGGGTCATTGAATTTTAAACCAATGGATGTGATCACTTAGAATTAATTTATTAATTGTGTAATTTTCCTTGTTCGATCTCAAATCAATGACTAAGATTGGCTACATCGTGTAATGTAATTGTGTGAACTTGCTACTGCAATAATTAAATTGCTATTAGATTCATTCAAATACTTACATGGTAAAAGTTGTTGATAATGTGCAGGAAATTGAGCTGCAAAACCATAACAATTATCTACGAGCTAAGGTCTCTCTCATTCTCTTTACACACACTATGAACCATTGAGAAATCGCATTTATATACATGCATTGTATCATTATTAATAGTTAAGCAAAATGAATGATGATGATAAAAAGTTGTTGGATGGTGCAGATAGCTGAACATGAGAGAGCTCAACAACAGCAACAAAATTTGATGCCAGATCAAACAATGTGTGATCAGTCCTTACCTTCATCACAAGCATATGACCGAAATTTCTTTCCGGTAAATCTTCTTGGATCAGATCAGCAGCAGTATTCGCGTCAAGATCAAACTGCGCTCCAACTTGTGTAAGTATTCATATTCATCTTCTAGTATATTAACTATTGGCGAATAAGTTGTTGAGTATCATTAAAATAGTACCATGTTAACTTTGATGGCAAGTATTAAATCAAGGGGATCAATGATCACTGCAAAATTTATCGTTTTACTTTTACTTTTCTTGGAAACTAATTTAGGATAGACTTCCTTCCTACTAAGAAATTCCTGACTTTTACTTTGATGGAAAGTATTAAATCAAGGGGGCCTTGTATGTGATTTGTTCCTGATTCTGCATAATGGTGGTGATGCCGAATAGACTCTACTCCTTTTTTTTAGCCTTTGGTCTTTTATAGCATAGCGTTTGTCTTTTCCGAGCCAAATATAGTTGTTAATGCAGAAGTTGTGTATCGGATTAAACTTGTGTAACCTTATGGAGTGTCTATCTAGAAAATAGCGCGCGTAGGGAGGGGTGCTAGTAGCACCGTGCTACCATTTTCTGGTGTTAGCGGTTTTGTATTTCATTGTATTGGATTGGAATATCCCTTATCTTCTGTTAGAGAATCTCTGCAGTTGCTTGGTCAGCAAGTTTGGACCATCCGATTGTCAACAAGATCAGATGATTTAAACTTGCTGACCGCACGAACTCCTACATTGGGCCAATTCATTAAACAATGGAATATAGTTTTCTTATATCAGCTAGCTTGAAATATGTTGTACCAATAGTGCTAATTAAAATGAAGTAAATTTCTGCATTCTAAGGAAAGTTGTGCTAATTAATATATCAAGAAAATTACTAGTTTTGAAATGACTATACTATACTTCATTTGTTTTCTCATAAGATTGGTATGTTATTTAATTAATACTTCCTTTTTCTACCTTTGAAAATGCAGGTGATGATATATATGATGGAAAAAGGCAATGGACGTTGTGCAACAGTCCTGAAACCATTTATTAATCTACTTGAATAGTTGCATTAAGTGTGTCTATATAGTAAAGAACCATTATATACATGCCTAGCTACTTTTACTAATTAACTATGCCTTTAAGTTAAACTAGTGTTCTTCAGAATGTGAACTATAAAAGAACCAGCATTTGCGACCATACCTAATGATAATACTATTATCGTATCTTTTAATAACAATTAGTTTCTAAACCTTGCTCTTTGTATTTGTCTGCACTAGTTTAGTTCTTTTGTCGTAAAATAGCTATTTAAAATGAATATTTGTTACGCAAGCGCAACTCATGTGTTAAAAAGTTGTGGAGGCATTTGTTATGATGGGGTGTGGGTTTGAACCGGCAATATCTCTCTTCTCCGCACTTTGTGTATGTGAGTTTTACGGTTAAACTCTAGAAAAATAAAAATTTGTACATAGTTGTAAAATTGAAATTTGAATGGGAGATTTGATATTTAAAGTCGGGGGTGTGAGATTTGGTTCGATGTGACTCGGCTGTGTTTTTATGAAGATTTAACTCAATATTTTGTTTTTTTTTTTTGTTTATGGGTGTTGATGTGGGGTTTGGTCATAAAGGATGAGGGTATTCGTGAGGGGCGGGAAAAACCGTCCATCTATATGTGGTGGTGTTATTTTG
>Ga0315914_1002452_pt1 | contig 28342 bp, 18 predicted proteins | sample MpolenodulesMG_FD_203920 | JGI IMG/M metagenome (GOLD analysis project Ga0315914, IMG submission 203920) | Medicago polymorpha root nodule microbial communities from Los Angeles, California, United States - elongated nodules | ecosystem: Host-associated > Plants > Roots > Nodule | place: USA...
TGATTTTTTTGTTATATATATATATATATATATATATATATATATATATATATATATATATATATAATCTTACCGGATCAGAAGATCAACGTTCGGTGCGGTGTGTAACATCCTGATTTTTAATTTATTATTATTTTAATTATTTATAATATAATTGTTTATTTGATGTGGTTGAGTTGATGAGTTAGTTGATTTTTATTAGGAATGAGGAGTAAAGGGTTTTTTTAACAAATTAGGAGAGAAGGGTATTTTTGTGAAGTTATTAGAAAATAAGAGTTTTAAGGAATAAAGAGAATAGGGGTGTATGAGTAAATGAGAGGTTTAAGTTAAGTCCTTGTGTAGTGTTTTCTTTGTGAAGAATGATTAGAGACTAAGCCCATTAATAGTTGTGAGAACTAAGCTCAAGAATATAAATAGATTGTAGTGTGTTGTGAATTAGGGTTAGTCCTCATTGTGACATTTTGGAGAAAGAGGCAAGAGATAGAGAAAGGAGAGAAGAAGAGGTCTAGAGGAAGAAGAGGAGAAACTTACAGAATCAAAGAAGAGAAGGTGACCCAAGCTTAAAGGGAGGCTAGCTTTGAAGAATAAGAGACGAGGGAGGAGTTATATTCTCAAATGGGTAGATTAAGGGTTTTGTATGATTCTTCTATTTTCAAGCTTTTATGATAAATTGATGATGAATTGATGTTGAACTTGTGCTCTAATATGTTATTGTGATTATGGGTATAGGATTGTTTGTGAGTTTATGAAGTTATGATGATAAATCCATGATTTGAATATGTTGTCGTGATGTTCTTGAGTCTTATGTGAAATTGGTGAAATTTCTGAAAGTTGTTGCTAGATTGTTGTTTAGATGTTTTATTACTTGAATTGGTAAATGTTGTTGTAATGATTTTGGAGAAGTGAAGATGTTGTTGTTACTATGCTTGGAGTAGAATTAGTGATGATGGTGAGTCCTACACTATTTTTAGAGTCACTTTTAGTTAAATTTTTAGTCTATTTTTATTAGTTTAATATTTAATTGAAAGTCATTTTAAATAAATTGCTATTCTTTTATTTATTGAGTCAAGTAGTGTGTTATTATTATTATTGGTCAATTAGTGAGGCATGTTTTTAAGGCTAAAGAGAATGAGATAAAAAGAAATGTGGTTTAGTGCTCTAGCTACTAGGGGCGTTGGAATCAAAAGAAGAATTGGGCTTTAAAGCAACTATTGGTGTGCTAGATGGGTAAAGGAGAAAAAGTAATCAGGAGCAATATTCATGGAGCTGACCCATAAATAACAAATAGAGGATTAAGGAGCCCAAGACCATAAAAGGTGGCGCTACACAATAGGCAAAGGGCAGGAATCACGTTTTGGAACAAGAAAGGAAGCATTTTTTGAGAAAATTAGATATACACTTGGGGAGAGTAAAACATGGGAAAGCTTAGGTATTGTCCATCTCTTTTCTTCTCCTTGTAAGGTTACCATGACAATGAGTAGCTAAACTCTTTTTGTTGGGATTAAATGAAATCAATTGTACTAGTATGTATTCCTTTTTAGTATGATATTGTATGATTTTAGTATCTCATGATATTGATGTTATTCTTGATTTATATGCTTTTAATCTTATGGATTTGAATTGTTATTGAAAAATACCTTTTGAATCTAGGTTAGAATAATGTCTATTGAACTCTAAATTCTAGAAATAGATTTAGGTTTAATATTCACATATGGTATTGAATCATAATGTTATCATATCGGTAAATAGGTTGAGAAATCGTCGATTGACCGATATGATTGAACTCATAAGCTTATTTAGACATGAATAATGTCTACCGAGCAATACGTGAAAATATCGAGTGATACCGGAATGTGCAATTTTAATCATGAGAATACATATAAGTTAGGTTGATGAAGTTTAATCCCAGCATGTTCATTTCCTTGTTAACTCTTGTCTCATTTACAATTTATAGTATGTTAGCTTACGATACAAAACACTTGATAATTCAATAGCTTAGAACGATATCGATTGTTGAACGACTTGAATATCGCACCAGCCCCTGTGGAGACAATAACAAAAATACTTACTTTTTGATACAACATCAAAATGGCGTCGCTGCCGAAGATTGGCGTTTAGATATTTTAAGCATTGCGACAATTTGTATTGTTTTGAGCTTCTGTATATAAGCTGTAAATATTTTGCTTTGAAATTGGATAAGTTGTTTGCACTTACCCTTCTTTGATATACAAAGAAAAGTTTCTTGTTAGTTGTATTCGTTTTAGATTCTCTATATAAACCAAATCATGATAGAGAAACAGGAACAATTACTTAGCAAGGAAAAATTATGTGAACAAAAGGGGAAGAAGGTGAGCAAGGCAAAAATTGACCGTGTAATGGACGAAATGTGTGCCTTGTTTAGAAAACAAGAGCTAGGGAGGGTATTGACTCCACATTAGTTTTACTTCAAGTTCATGGAATTCCTCCCAGAGCGAAGGAATACAAAGGATGATGTGTTGTCCGTGTCATTTTGGCCACCCTAACAAAATAGGCGTTGAGCTAACGACGTTAAACAAGCGCTTGTTGGGAGGATACCCAATTTTATAAGTTTTTTAGGCTTTATTTATGCATTTTAGTTAATGTGTGTTTTAAGTCCCGTTGTTTAAAGACTTGATCAAAGCTTTCGAATGTTTTGGAAGTTAATTTTTTTTGTTTCACTCTTTACTAGAATTTGAACCAAGTACTTTGCACAAAACTTATTTCATATAGTTCTCATCAAAGACATGCTTATTCATGAACCATTTAGTACTTAACCTAAAAGTGAGGAAGCTTCAAACTGTTATACTATATGCTGGAGACCGATAATCATTGTTTAACTCGGTTGTTTTATGTTAAATCCAATAATTGTTTTGAATTGTATGAAAGCAGTGAAATGATCAAGACATTTTTTGAAATTAGTTGAAACACTTGACCACATAAAACCTACCATGTGAGAAGAGTGAGCATTTGATAACCCCATCTGAGCTTAATGAATCAAAGTCCTCAATTATGAACTGTCAATATTCATAAGCACAATGCTTAATGAATTTGCCCAAAATATTTCAAAATCCAGTTCATTTTTTATTCACTATAGGACTTTGATATTTTTAAATTATTGAATCCTTAAACTTCTTTTACTTTGTCCCTTGCCTAAGTATAGGGGAACATTCAATTAGGGTGATGTTATGTTTAAGTTGGGAAGAAAGGGAGGTTAAATTATTGTGTCAAGTATCATGGTGAATTTTATAGTAATCTGACAACAAGAAATTGTGTAGAAAAAGAAACACAAATGTGTACATTTGAAAAAGAAAAGAAAAAGAAGAAAAATCAAAAATAAAATAAGTTGTCAAGATTAGTGTGTTGATTGATTGTCACCAAGGGTTCAGAATGACATTGAGAGAAATTGGTTGTAAATAGAAAGAATGTTTCTCTATGTTTGGCCTTTTGAATTCAATTATCCCACATATGACATTTCTTTTGTAGCCAAGTTATAACCCTAGAAAGACCTTTTGATCCATTTTTTTTTTATGCTTTTTGAGATGATATTTGGATGGACACCTAACTTAATCAGGATGTTAGCATGATTGTTGGATGTGTGTTCATTCCCCTCAGTCATTGTTATTGCTTTGTCTCATCTACTTGCAAAGAAGTGTGTTAGGTGTGGTTCATAGATAATCATATTTGTGTTTTGAACTTTGTGATGTATATTTTGTGCTTAGGACATGTTTCACATTCATAGTTTGTGCTTAGATTAGTGGAAGACTTCATGGTTGCCCGCGCATTTACATTTGAATCACCACCTCATGAGAAATTTTTAAAATGTTTGAACTGTTAGACACCGTGCTAAAAATCTTGTCCAAAGTCTTGTAAGTTTCCTTTTTGAATGATTTATTTGAGGACAAACAAAAAGCCAAGTTGGGGAGAGTTTGATAAGTGCTCAAAAGTGATCTAATTCATGTGTTAGTTTAGGCATTTTGGTGATTTGTTTTAAAAGTTATTGATGGAGAAGCTTCAATTATGTGCATTAATGTCATTTATGCTTTGTATGCCTTACTCAGCCCTTTTTGTATAGGAAAATACAAGCAGGGATCAAGAAAGAAGCACAAGAACCAAAGTCTGCACGCTTAAGCGACCTCAGCTCGCTTAAGCGTGCAAGTTTCAGTAGCCAGAGCCCTTCCACGCTTCCAGCAAGATTCCAGCACGCTTAAGCGTAGTCCGTCATCTGCAGTGGATAAGGCACACGTGACAACTTCTCAATGGCCAACGGAAGATTTTCCAGCTGCACGCTTTAGCGTCCTCCGCTCGCTCAAGCGTGCGCTGACAGCTTCAGCCATATAAATAGCCTTTCTCTCATTTTTGGAGGATCTTCTTCATTCTTTTTGCTATTTTTCCGATTTTTAGAGAGAGAGAGAGGGAATTTATTGAGAGAACAACATGAAACAAGAGTGTTAGAAGTGGATTCTTTCCAAGATTTGTAGAGAAATCATGAATCTTGTCATGAATCTTCATCTTTTCTTCCATTTTTGCAAAGCTACTATGAAAGTAAGTAGATAAATCTATCCTTTGGGGTTAGAGGTACTTGATCAAGTTATTATGTACTCTTTTTGATACTCAAATATATGATTCTAGTATTATTTTACTTGATGTTGATTTTATTCTTGTGTTTAATGTTATATTTATGATTTTAAATGATGTTGAAAGATGCTTTTGAATCTAGGGTTAGAATAATAATCTATCAAAACTTTAATTCTAGACATGGAATTTAGGTTTTTATAATCAATTTGAATATTAGAACTCAAAGCTTTTGTATCGTTTAATAGTTTGGGAAATCGACAATACAACGATGCAATCGACTATTGGATCGTTTAATAGTTTGGGAAATCGGCATTTAAATGATCCATTAGAAATCACGACATCATTTGGACACGAATGATGTTGAGAGATATGTGATAATATTAGTAAATCTAGAATCCTATTAAGTAATCATAAGAGTGCACTATTTAATGCGTCAACGACACTAACGCCAGGCGTGAATTTCCCTACCTCGTCTCAATTTTATTGCTATATTCCAATTTAGATTAGTTTTTAATCAATAAATCATTTGAACCATAAGTTTATAACGATATCGATGGTTGAACGACTTAAATATTGCACCAGTCCCTGTGGAGACGATACACAAAAATACTTACTTTTGAGCTACATCAAAATCAAAAGTAAAGTATTTTTGTTATCGTCTCCACAGGGACTGGTGTGATATTCAAGTCGTTCAACAATCGATATCGTTCTAAGCTATAGAATTATCAAGTTTTTTGTATCGTAAGCCAACATACTATAAATTGTAAATGAGATAAGAGTTAACATGGAAATGAACATGCTAGGATTAAACTTCATCAACCTAACTTATATGTATTCTCATGATAAAAATTGCACATTCTAGTTATCACTTGATATTTTCACGTATTGCTCGACAAACATTATTCATGTCTAAATAAGCTTATGAGTTCAATAATATCGGTCAATCGACGATTTCTCAACCTATTTACCGATATGATAGCATTTAGATTCAATACCATATGTGAATATTAAACCTAAATCTATTTCTAGAATTTAGAGTTCAATAGACATTATTCTAACCTAGATTCAAAAGGTATTTTTCAATAACAATTCAAATCCATAAGATTAAAAGCATATAAATCAAGAATAACATTAATATCATGAGATACTAGAATCATACAATATCATACTAAAAAGGAATACATACTAGTATAATTGATTTCATTTATCCCAACAAAAAGAGTTTAGCTACTCATTGTCATGGTAACCTTACAAGGAGAAGAAAAGAGATCGATGATACCATGCCTTGATGTCTCAATGAATCTTGTGACTCCACCTTCAATCCTTGTTAGCTCCTTGTTCTTTAATGCTCTCTCTAAGCTTTTCCATGTTTTACTCTCCCCAAGTGTAGATCTAATTTTCTGCAAAAATGTTTCGCTTCTTGTTGCAAAACGTGATTCCTGCCCTTGGCTGTTGTGTAGCGCCACCTTTTATGTTCTCAGGCTCCTTATTCCTCTATTTGTTATTTAGAGGTCAGCTCCATGAATATTGCTCCCGATTACCTTTTCTCCTTGACCCATCTAGCAAACCAACAGTTGCTTTAAAGCCCAATTCTTCTTTTGATTCCAACACCCCTAGTAGCTAGAGCACTAGACCACATTTCTTTTTATCTCATTCTCTTTAGCCTTAAAAACATGTCTCACTAATTGACCAATAATAATAATAACACACTAGTTGACTCAATAAATAAGAAAATAACAAATTATTTAAAATGACTTTCAATTAAATATTAAACTAATAAAAATAGACTAAAAATTCAAATAAAAGCGACTCTAAAAATAGTGTATGACTCACTGTCATCACAACCCCAAACATAAACTGTTACTTGTTCTCAAGGAACAAACTTGTTAAATGAAAAATGACAGTAAAATAACAGACTGACCCAACCAATGATAACCTCAAAGTTCATCTCCTAACTAACATTATGATGAGTCGGTTTGCTTGACCAACAACCTTATCCACAACTTCTCGCAAATGTTTGAAATAGGTTTCCCACAGTCGACATGCAGGTCTGCCATATTACCATAGGCTTGAAAAATTTCTAAACTTTCAATCAAAGTCAATATCAAATACACATTTTAAAGTCTATTAAGGTTATAACGGGGCTTAGGTAAATGTGAGATAATTTTTAGAAAAGTAGGTTTAAACAAACAAATGGAGTTACGCATATCCTACATTGTTAGAAGGGGAAACATTTTAAATCCAATTACCCTCAAAATCAACACAAGAGTACTAGAGAACTTTTTTTATTTATTTTTAAAATGAAATGAGACATTTTTACAACATTGCCTCAACTTATCACCATTTTCTTCTTCTTCTTGTTTTTTTTTTGGATTTTTTTCCTACAGACTTGGTGTGTTTATTTATCATTTTTTTTAAGAGTTTTTTTATTTTATTTTTATCTCTTGAGTTCTCTGATACCCCAACCCCAAACTTAAACATTGCTAGTTCCAACAACAACCCCAAACTTAAAACTTAGCATTCAACCTACATAGCTTAACACCAACACAAAATTGGGTCATATTCACCTACAGTCTTTAGGTTTGTAATGCAAATTGTCACGGAACAAAGAGGTCTAATCCTAAAGTCTCAATTTGGCTTTACAAAGGATAAATATAAACATAAAATTCAGGTAGGCTCAAAAAGGCTCTAGGTACCAAGGACTTTGCCTTAGTGAGCACAAAACATTACCAATCCATAAATAAAGAAAAAATTTCAAGTTCTAGAAATGACAGTTGTATGAAACACTCATATATGTGAAAATTGAAAAATAAAATATGGCTTAACCTTACAAGTTTATATTTCTGGAAGTTGTGGCTACCTAATCATTCCAAATGCACTACACTTCCCATTAAATTGCAATGCAAGCATCCACCTCCTTATGAACTTTGATGTTACCATTGGTCAAACAAACTGTTATCAAACTGGAAAATTTCAAGAAAATTCATTAATAATAAACAAGCAAACAATTAAGGTTACTGAAAAGGGAAACAAATTGAGAACTCACATAGCTGACACCTGACAAAAAAAAGTTATTGAAAAAGAAATTGATGTGGACTTTGATTTTTTTTTCTTCCATCTTTTTACTTCTTTTTTTTTACCAAATAGAAATACCTGCAAAATAAAAAACATTAGAAAAAAGGTGGGTTGCCTCCCATCAAGCTCTCTTTTAAAGTCGTTAGTTTGACGCCTGTTTTGTTAGGGTGGCCAAAATGACACGGACAACACATCATCCTTTGTATTTCTTCACTTTGGGAGGGATTCCATGAACTTGAAGTACAGCTGATGTGGAGTCCATACCCTCCTTAGCTCTTGTTTGCTGAACAAGGCACATATTTCGTCTATTACATGATCAATTTCTAGCTTGCTCACCTTCTTCCCCTTTTGTTCACATAATTCTTCCTTGCTACGTAAACGTTCCTTTTTCTTTGCAACCATCATCACTTCTTCAATCTGAAACGGATATAACTAACAAGAAATTTTTCTTTGTATACCAAAGAGGGGTTAGTGCAAACAACTATACAATAGTGAATTTTTTTACAGATTATATACAGATGCTTAAAACAGTACAAATTGTCGCGATGCTTAAAATATCTAAACGCCAGTCCCCGGCAGCGGTGCCATTTTGATGTTGTTCAAAAGTAAGTATTTTTTTGTATCGTCTCCACAGGGACTGGTGCGGTATTTAAGCCGTTCAACAATGGATATTGTTCTAAACTTATGGTTCAAATGATTGATTGATTAAAAACTAATCTAAATTGGAATATAGCAATAAAATTGAGCTGAGGTATGGCAATTCACGCCTGGGGTTAGAGTCGTTGACGCATTAAATAGTGCACTCTTATGATTACTTAATAGGATTCTAGATTTACTAATATTATCACATATCGCTCAACAACATCATTCGTGTCCAAATGATGTCGTGATTTCTAATGGATCATTGAAATGCCGATTTCCCAAACTATTAAACGATCCAATAGTCGATTGCATCATTGTATTGTTGATTTCCCGAACTATTAAACGATACAAAAGCTTTGAGTTCCAATATTCAAAGTGATTATAAAAACCTAAATTCCATGTCTAGAATTAAAGTTTTGATAGATTATTATTCTAACCCTAGATTCAAAAGCATCTTTCAACATCATTTCAAATAATAAATATAACATTAAACACAAGACTAAAATCAACATCAAGTAAAATAATACTAGAATCATATGTTTGAGTATCAAAAATAGTACATATTAACTTGATCAGTACCTCTAACCCCAAAGGATAGATTTAGCTACTTACTTTCATAGTAGCCTTGCAAAAATGGAAGAAAAGATGAAGATTAATGACAAGATTCATGATTTCTCTACAAATCTTGGAAAGAATCCACTTCTAACACTCTTGCTTCATGTTGTTCTCTCTAGAAATGTCCTCTCTCTCTCTAAAAATCGGAAAAATAGCAAAAAGAATGAAGAAGATTCTCCAAAAATGAGAGAAAAACTATTTATATGGTTGAAGCTGTCAGCACATGCTTGAGCGAGCAGAGGACGCTTAAGCGTGCAGCTAGAAAATCTTATGTTGGCCATTGAGAAGCTTTCACGTGTGCCTTATCCACTGAGATGAAGGACTATGCTTAAGCGTGCTGGAAGCGTGGAAAGGCTCTAGCTACTGGAACTTGCACGCTTAAGCGAGCTGAGGTCGCTTAAGCGTGCAGACTTTGGTTCATGAGCTTCTTTCTTGATCCTTGCTTGTATTTTCCTGCACAAAAAGGGCTGAGTAAGACATACAAATCATAAATGATATTAATGCACATAATTGAAGCTTTTTCATCGATAACTTGTAAAACAACTCACCAAAATGCCTAAACTAACACATGAATTAGATCACTTTTGAGAACTTATCAATTAGCATGTTAGAATTGGTTTGGAATGGGAATTTTGAATAATTGAAATTCATGTTAATTAATGGTAAAAAAATGAGTAAAATTAAGTTGTTTAAGACGAAATTAATGTATGATTGATTAGATAACATTAGTATGAATATTTGGGCTGAGTTTGGTAAGAATTGGATCGAAAAACGAAGTCGAATAATGATTTTTCCGCGGCAAAAATGCAGAAAAATTGCATTGTCCCTGCTTGGGGAAAACACATGACCGTGCGCCCCATAAGCACAGATCGTGCGTTTTCTGTTGTTTTGTTGTTTGTGTGTTTTTGAAAAACACACGTGTGTTTTTCCATGTGTTGTCAAACCTCATTTTTAGTGTACCCAAGGTGTAGGATTAGGTCCCTAACCCTTAAACTTGAATGATAAGAGTATAAATTGGATTGTAAGAGTAATTAATTAAGCTTATGATGAAAGTAACGTAATGATTAGATGGCTAATATTGAACTTCTGATTTGACCATGAATTAAATTGTGAATTGAATTGTGGACTTAGTGAAATGATTAGAAAGATGAGCAATTAAAGTAGGATACCTAATTATGTGCATGTTGTGTTGTGAATATGAGACAATGTGGGAATGATGATGTTATAATGTGGTTACATGTTGATATGTTTGAAGTGATGAATTGATTATGTGATGAGATTGTTATGATGACGTTGAATTATTGATGTGATTAAATGTTGATTTGGTGATGAAATAATTTGTTGATGTATGGGTGTATTGATTTGACGATGCCTTGGCGTGTGATATGCTATATAATGAAATGATCATGTAACATGAACTATATGAAGTTGTGCATTGTTGAGTCTATACTTGGTATCCTTGCGTCATGGTCAGTCCTATATGACGACGAGTATTTGATGATAAGTGGATTAACCAGCAATATACTTCTGATTATCCAAATATTTGACGATGATGGTTCACTCGTAAGCAAACCTCTGATATCCAAAAGCAGTACCACATGAATATAGTGTTGAGTTAGGAACATTGCATTACATGTGAGTCAGTGTGGAAGATGTGTATTTGACTGTGTGATTTGACGCTTATTTGATGACGTGACTACTTGGTTATATCCTTGCGATGATGATTTGAAGTTTGTTGTATCAACATAATTAATTGTATGAGAACCTATGTGAATATGCCTGATTATGATGAATACTTGCATATATGATGTATTGTTTACCTTGATACTATACATGCGTTCGTATTACTCCTTATGTTGAATATTTTTCACCCTACTTACTGCGGGTTGAACGCCTACGCCATTGTGTTGTAGACTTGTAGGTTGAGGACCCATAGTTTCCGTGAGTTTTATCGAGGATGGCTTTGGAGCCTACTCGTCTTTACTTCTTCCTTCTGGAGTCATGTCTAGTGATGCTCTGATTATGACTGTTGGGATTTTATTTATGTTATCAAATTATGTTTGAGGAACCTTGAGTTCTTTTGAGGATGTATTTATTATGAGATATTATGTATGATCCTTTATATTGTTGAGACTTATTTTCCGTTGTGATTTGATATTTATGATGGAGTTTTGACTTGTGTTGAATGATGAAGAGTAGCACCTTGATATGTTCTTTTTAATTGTTTGCATTAATATTATTTAAAAATAGCATGTGGGGTTCAAGGTGTTACATGGTGAGTTTGTTGGCTTTGTAAGCTTAGAATGAATGAGGGGGGTATTTGTAGACACTTTCACATTCAAGTCAGTAAGAGAGCAGAATGTAGGTTTAAGGTTGAAAAATATTGTATCTTTGGGGACTGTGTAAAGTCCCATTGTATAGAGAGGAGTTGTTGGTGCCATTGTTAATGACAGAAACTCGTTGCTCGGCGGTTATGAATGCGTGAACCATAACCTTCAAGCGTTACAATGTGGCAAATCATGGGGGCCATTATGATTTTGTGTTTGAATCATCGCCCCGTGTTGCTAAGAGCACCCCCACATAGAGAGGGGGCCTGACATGAGCAATTGGCCCAATATTAGGCCGGGCTTGTTTATTTGGCATGGAATGTTGGGAGCATATGCCTTTTGGCAGTCTAGAATAGTAGACCATTAAGTTATTGCTCTTATGGTAAGAGTGATGACTTCAAGAAATAATGAGATTTTATGCGAAGATAGATATTATGCTCATAGGGATTATGTTGTGAAGAGCATGGTGTTCGCCTAATGCTTGTAATTTGTGTGAAAACTGCAAGTTTTAGGAGTAAGGAGGATTGGTGGTTCGTGAAAAACCTTTCTCGTATAAAGATTTACAATTTCAAGAAGCTAGTGATTTTGATGTTTGACTTAGAACTGTAATGTGCTTGCATGGAGTTGGTTAATTCAAGAAGAGTTATGCTCGTAGAAAGCGAAGGATAATGATACTCGTTGGAGAGTTGTTTCTTTGGAGTGCTTTCATGGAGTCATTTTTTTCCCATTAGAAGGACCCTACTCGCGTAGAGCTATTAAGATTTAGACTTACGAGCAATATTTAGTATGGAATTTAACATTTATTGTTCTACTCGCGATTGGATGTGACTATTTGATGTCGTCGTAGACAATATGATCGTTAGTCCTTTTAACATTTATTGTTCGCATCTCGTGATTGAGATTGAGGGGACTTGACCTTTGGTGAATAAGCACCACGTGAAATGGTTAGTAATGTACTTGATTACATAAACCCTTGAGTGGTTTTGTTAGTGTTGGTTTTTGAGGAAGCATCACAGCCGTGAGATTCATCTTGAGGTTTGGATATTTGATGGAGTTCTCCTTGATCATTTGGATTGATTAGATTCAATGATTTGGGTCGTTGCTTCGCCATAAATTGAGTTTATATCCAGATGGTCCATTGTTTATTCTCCTGAACGTCGGGTCGAACATTGATAAGTTAAGCAATCATGTCAATTTAAAATTAAGTGACTTAGATGCTTCAATAATCAATGACCTCGGGCCAGTTGGAAGAGATCAATCAATGAAAAAGGGTTTGTTAGGAGCGATGTAGGCTCTTAGTATTGAAGTGGCCTTGAATGGCACTAACAGCAGTATAAGACCATGAATTATTGTTTGCTCGAGGAGAGGCAAATCCTTGAAGCCAAGGTGGCAAAGCCGGAGAATGACTTTGTTGATTACAAAGGCAAGTATGAAATCCAGGTTGGTTTAGTCACCGAATGTGCCAAAAAACACATATAAATTGAGGCTTTGAAGAAGAAGGTTGAAGGAACTGAGACTGCTTACAAATCCAATGAGGACTTGGCGAACAAAGTGGCTAAACTTAAATGTGAGAAGAAAGATCTTGAATTCGTGTTGAAGATAGCCTTTGAGTATGTTGATTCTCGCGGAGCTAACAAGCATGAAGATTTGGCTAGGTTGAATCTTGTCGGGCAGATTTCCAAGATTGGGGAAGTTTAGTTAGATTTCCTGGAAACTTTCCCTCACAACTTCAAGAATGCAGTGGCCCAAATGAAGGTCCTTAATCCTAGCATTGAGCTTAACACCATGGGGCTTCATTTCTTGAAGGAGGTGAAAAATGGTATGCTCTTAGCTCCCAATTGTTTTGAAATGGAAGATGAAGAAGAAGAAGAAAATCAAGCTTGTACGATTTTGTAATTTTTTTTTTTGACGTGTTTAAATTGGGTGTAATGCCGATGACATTATGTAACTCTTGTGGTTTACACTTAAATGTAATGCCCATACTTTGGGGCTTCCTCATTTGTCGTGCATGTTTACAATTATTTTCTTTTTATACTTATTGAAATGTATGTTTTATTTCAAGTATTTTTGCTCGTTTTGTTTGAGCCGAGTGAACGATGCTTATTCGATGAATTTAATTGTAATTTAGATAATCCATAGTTGTCGCAGATACGATCCCAATTAGATTAATACGAGTGTTTTTTGCTCGTTGTGAGCAGTGTAGTTGACACGTGGGCGACATATCTAATCATAGTCGGTTTGTAAGATCAACGTTTAGTCAAGCGTTTTGAAGAAAAATTATAGTAGGTTTGTATGATACCCTTCCTCCCCAAAGTCATCTCTTCGTTGGATGTTGAAGTGATGACTTGAAGTGTCTTTTACTTTGAAGAGCCTGGTGTTATCATTCTAATCATTATGCGAAATATTCATTAGAAGCACTCATGTCTAAAAGATGTAATTTTGAACATGAGGTCGGAGTTGTTGACCAAGCAGAAAACAGTGGATAAACAAAAACATATGTGCTGACTGTGTGAATGCGTTGGATGTAGTCCGCAAACAATCCAAATCTTGCAATTATATATGTAATAATATAACAATAATATCTCTCCAAAGTCTTTATGACCAAATGAACTTTTAATCATTTTCCCAACCAACAATAAAAGGAAAGAAAATGTGACCCAAACAAGGGGAAAAAGGTATAGTTCTTCTCTTATACTTACTTAAAAACATGGAAATTCAAAAATCGTCTTGGAACTTGAGCAGTGGTATAGTATATCTATTTGTTGTGAGTTTATAAATATCAATGATTTAGAGTTGAAAGGACAAAATGTGATGTTAAATGCATAGGAAATTAGCTCCAAAAGAGACGCTTCAGCAAATCTCTTTTCTCTTTCAAAGCTGAATTGTAGTATTATGTGGCAAAAATTAACATAAGAAGAGGTAATGAAATTGCTTGTATTGAGGTAAATGTCACAAAAGTAACAGGAGTTCAAGAGATAAAACAAGAAATATTTTATCATTTTTGTGGGTTGTTTAAGGACCTGAAGATGAATCGGCCTATGTTAGAAAGATTTGAGTTTAATCGAATCGAGGATGAAGAAAATTCTTGTCTCATTACTGAATTAACGGAGGAGGAAATTAAAAGAGCGGTGTGGGATTGCGAGAGTTCGAAGAGTCCAGGCCATATGGTATTGACTTTGGGTTTATCAAAGAGTTTTGGAAGGTGATTAAGGAGGATTTTAAAAGATTCATTAGTGAATTCCATTCTAATGGTTGTATTGTTCGTCGGACAAACAATGCTTTCATAGCTCTAACTCCGAAGATTGATAATCCAGTGAAATTGAATGATTTTAGGCCGATCTCTTTAATTGGATGCATGTACAATGTTTTATCCAAAATCCTTGGAAATCGATTAAAGAAGGTGGCTCAGAAAGTTATTTCAGCTTCACAATTTGCATTCTTGGAGGGACGACAAATGGTGGATGTGATATTAATAGCAACTGAACTTGTTGACGAGGTTTAAGAGGAGAAAAAAATAGAAGTTGTGTTGTTCAAAGTAGATTTTGAAAAAGCGTACGATTCAGTGGATTGAAATTATTTATATTTTATGATGATGAAAATGGGATTCAGCGGCAAATGGAGAGGTTGGATATCAGAATGTTTGCGTTCTATTTCTATGTCAGTTTTAGTTAACAGAAGTCCCACAAAAGAATTATGTGTAGGTAGGGGATTGAGACAAGGCGATCCGCTTTTACCTTTTCTATTTTTATTGGCAGTTGAAGGTCTTAATTTAATGTTGTCAAAAGAAGTGCAGATGGATTTATTTGAGGGATATCAGTTTGGGATTGATGGAATTCGTGTCTCTCATCTTCAATATGCAGATGAAACGTTGTTAATGGGCAAGAAAAGTTGGAAAAACATATGGGCGATTAAGTCAACCTTGCAATTGTTTGAATTGATATCTAGACTGAAGGTAAACTTCCACAAGAGCCTTCTAGTAGGGGATAACATTCACGGTTCCTGGTAGGATGAGGCAATAACAGTCCTAAATTGCATGGTTGGATCTTTACCGTTCAAATATCTGGGCTTACCTATTGGTGGTAATCATCGAAGAGCGGTTGTGGAAATCGGTGATTTATGCGGTTAGTAACAGATTGTAAAAATGAAATAATAGACATTTATCCATTGAATGTAGAATTGTCCTTATGAAGTCGGTCTTGTATGTACTTGTCTATTTTCTTTCTTTCTTCAAGGCTCCATCAAGTATTATTTCGAAACTTGAAACTTTATTTAAGAAATTTCTATGGGGTGGGGGAGTGGAATCTAGGAAAATTTATTGGGTCCATTGGGATAAAGTGTGCCTTGAAAAAGAGGAGGGTGGGTTGGGTATTGAAAATTTAAAGATTTTTAATTTAGCATTATTAGGCAAATGGGAATGGAGGATTCATACCCAAAAAAATAGTATGTGGGTTAAAGTCTTTCTTAATAAATATGGGGAATCAAATATTAGAATTATTAGGGGTGGGAGACATTGTTCAATTTGGTGGAAATATTTACAAATATCGAGAGAGGGATGTGGGGTTATAAATTGAATTGATTTTCTAAAAAATTAAAGAGTAATAGGCAATGGAGAAGAAACTCTTTTTTGGATAGATGCTTGGTGTGAGGGTATGACTTTGAAGAATAGATATCCATAATTATTTTTACTAGCAGGAAATAAAAGAGGTCTTGGCAAGGGAAGTGGCACATATGGAGGGAGAGGCTAGGCAATTAAGAATTAGGTGGAAAAGGAGTCAGCTAGAGGAGGAACTTAGTGAGAAAGTGCAGAGATTAACTTTGAGAGAAGAGGTGGAAGACAAATGGGAATGGTCTCGAAATTCATACTCGGTAAAAGAAGCGTATACTTCGATAGTGGATGGTGTATCTATAAATTTTGCAGGTGAACTTGCAACTGTTTGGAGTCACTTAATTCCGTTAAAAGTTTCAGTGCTAATGTGGAGGATGTTGCAAAATCGGATTCTGACAAAAGATAACTTGGCCAGAAGAGATGTTTTGAATGGAGGTGATATTTCTTGTTCATTTGGTTGCGGAGAAGAAGAAAATGTCTCGCATGTTTTTTTCGAATGTCGCATAGCAGCAGAGTTGTGGCGAGAGATTCTAAAATGGACAAATTTTTCTACCGCTTTGCATAATACAGTAAGTATGAATTTTCATCAGTTTGAAGGTTTAATTGGAGCCAGAAGCGTTCGAGCAGAAAGGTTCAGAGTTATTTGGTTTGCTAGCATTTGGATAATTTGGAAAGGGCGAAATGAAAAAACTTTCAGGAACAAAAACGGTTCAGCTGAAGCGTGGCTAGAAGATATAAAACTGTTGTCATGGAAATGGTTAACTAGCAAGGTGCCTTGGTTCAATTACTCTCAACCAATGGATTTTAAATGCCTTCATACATAGAACAACACCTGAGGTAAGTGAAGCAAGAATGATCGAGACTCCCTGCCTAGAACGCCAAAACTCATACCATGTCAGGGGTCCAGTGACCCGAACAAAAACGTTCTGAAATTGTTCATTCAAGTCATCAAGTGAACCAGTGTTGTCTATTACTATATCAGCTTTACTCTTTTTAACATCAAGCGACATCTAAGCATTAACCCTGTTCCGACCATCCTCCTCACTAGAATTGTCTCTTGCCAAGAGTCTCTGAATCTGTGTTTCAGGATCAACCTAAACAACAATTATGGGCTTCGTGAACTTGTCAATCTTGGCCTCAAATAACAAAGGGACGTCGAGAACAATGACCTTGTAACCTTTTGACCACAACTTCACAACTTCCCAAAAGATCCCCGAGGATATATAAGGAGCCAACAATCTAAAACAACCATCACAGCAGAAACTTCAAAAGTAAAAACAAAAATAAAATCAAATATAATGTAATTCCCACAACATAAATTTAGAGTACCGATTGAGAAATTGACGCTTATCAGGATCGGCAAAAACGATTTGGCTAAGTCGGGGTCTGTTAACTTCACCATTGTCTAGTAGAATTTCCTCCCCAAATGCTTCAACAACTTTTTTCCATCTACCACTTCCTTTCTTCAACACCTCCTGGTAATTCAAATCATAATAAAAACCACTGAACTTGAGAGGGTTTTGACTAAATTAAAAGCAAAATAAAAAAAAGAAGTAAAAACACGAGGAAAAAGAAACATACACGGGCAACTACATCAGAGTCGACAACAGGGATGTCATGTGACTTGAATAAATTTGAAACGGTGCTCTTGCCACTTGCTATTCCACCAGTCAATCCAACGATCCTCATTCTTACTGCACCCTTGCTACTTGTCAGCTATTAGTTCTGAATTTTGTTGTCACTTCCCCTGGTGAGCATTGACGATCATTAAAACATTACATATATCAACAAGCACACACATAGAAACCCAAATAAGTATGAAAACTTAGGGACACTTCACATAAAGGCTTAATACTATTAAGTACATCAGAGCAAGAACAATATACAACTCTGAAAATGCAGCGGTAGCAGATTAGCATATTAGGATGAAATTAGGATGGTCAAGTAACAAGTCAGCAGAATATTAACATGAATCATACCATAAAGAAAATGTCTTATCTTTTACTTATTTAACAATTGAGCAATATTGTACCTCAAGTGACTATAATAAACCTGAAAGTGGCATCCAAACCATAAACTCTTGAATCCATTACGTCCAAAACCAAAGACATTCTTTTGTTGCATAATATTTTATATAATATTGCAAACTGGTTCCAAAAGTTGAGGTAAAGTCACGACACAAAGGTTGTGTTTGGATAGACGAATAGGCAATTAAATTGCATCTATACACTGTTTTAAAAACTATCAAATTACGAGTTTGAGTAGTTATTTCAAGAATTAAAATACTGGTGTCCACTTGACCAAAAAAAAATACTGGTGTCCATGGAATGCAATATTTCTTGTTACAAGTGGTGAACATCATCACCTCAACCAGTCCGAAAACAAGCTTTCAGCAAGTCAACTCTATGGCCAAGTTAAATTTTTACATTCACATATTTGATCAAACATTTTCTGGGCCTTGGGGAAATCATCATAAACAGAAGGAGTAAATTTGGACTCAACATTAACATTCCATTCAAATACTAATAAATAAATTGAAGTTGAAGCAATATACCTTGGTCTAGATTTTGCGCCAATTTTTCTCTGTCCATATTTTGTATTTTGAGTTTTAATATGTAGTTTAAATTTAATTTTTTAATAAAGTATCTCATTCCCAGTCATATAGTATCATATCGTATCCGAATCGTATCATGTATCTGGGCTATATAGGTCAATGTCGATATTTTTGATACCCAAATCAGGGCAAGCTTTTCTCTTGGTTCTCACATAGCTTTCTGTTTCCTGTCTGTTTCCGAAATCAACCTGATGAAAAGTTTCCACCGTTCACAAATTCATATCAAACAAATACAAGCACAAATCATAGTTCACAACCTTCAATCACACACAATAATCGCACAACACTTCTCAACTATGTTTGATGAAATGCTTCATAGAGATGTTGTGTCTTGGACTATTATGATCATAGGTTATCGGATGGTGGGAAGTATGATGCATTGCTTGTGTTTGAACAAATGCAATATGGGGGTGTGATACCAAATAGTGTGTCGACGGTGAATGTGTTGTCTGCTTGTGCAGCTGTGCTAGCTCTTGTGCTATTGAAATGAGGGTGTGGTGGATAGATGATATGGTGAGGAGGAATGGGTGGGAATTGGATGTAATTTTTAGGACGGCGTTGATTGATACGTATGTCAAGTGTGGGAGTGTGGAAGAGGGGTTGAGGGTTTTCGACGATATGAAGGAAAAAAATGTGTTTACTTGGAATGTTATTATTAAAGGATTAGCTTTGGGTAAGAATGGTGAGGAGGCTCTTTTGTGGTTTAACAGGATGGAGTTAGAGCTGATGAAGTCACTTTAGTTGCGGTTCTTTCTACGTGCAGTCATTCTGGTTTGGTGGATAAGGGTTAATTGATCTTTGGTATGCTGGTTGATGGAAAGTATGGATTTTGTCCTAATGTCAAACACTATGTTTGTATGGTTGATCTCTTGGCACGTGCTGGTCAATTGCAATAGGCTTTTGAGATCATGAAATGTATGCCGTTTGAGCCGACAAAAGCTATGTGGGGATCCTTGTTGCTTGGTTTGAAATCTTGCGGTGACTTGGAATTAAGTGAGTTTGCAGCTAGAAAATTTGTTGAGTTGGAGCTAGATAACACTGCGTATTATGTTCAGTTGTCGAATCTGTATGCAGAGGTAGGAAGGTGGAGTGGTGTTGAGAGGATTAGAGGAATGATGAAAGAGAGGACCGAGTAAGGACTTAGGATGTAGTTCTGTGGAGATTGAGCATCAAAGGAATGTCAATGAACTCTTGGCATAGTTCTCACTCTCCCAATATTTTCATGCAGCATATAAGTTGACATAGAACACCAAGTTAGCAGTTACTTTTGATAGGGAGCTGCTCTGCTACAATATGTATTTGTTGACGGATATTGATGGTTACAATGTTGGTGATATCGAAGGATGGTACAAATGATAGCTCATTCACTGAGGAAGTAACTTATATGGGGTCGGTATTCGTGTTGAGCGCCTCCAGCTGTTGAGCATCCCGAAAAAATTGTCATTGATATCAATGAGCTGGTATTAGGTTATTTAGTTTACAAAAACACCATCACTAAATCAACTCTTGTCATTGCGGGAAAAATTATGATGTCTCCCTCATGGTACATGATATAAAATTTAACCGTTGAGATGAAAATCCTAATAAACCACCTAATATTCTTGTCATTGTTGTAGAGTTTTCAAATCTATTTCATTTATTTCAGTTTTCCTTTATTTCATATATCTCATGTCTCACATGCTGGACAACACAAGTGAACATCATCCCGTTTATAATGAGAACGTCATTTTATCATGACAGCACCATAATTTACAAGATACTAAGCTATTCACATGACCTGAAGCGTAATTGCACAAAAAAAGTTAGTGAATGAAAGACATCAACCTGCGATAGGAACGGCGATGCCTATTTTATCTGGCTTCTAGTTTGGTTACATAATAAATAACGACGCAAATTCCTGTGGAAAAGAATGTTTAATGCTGCATAACAGCTCCCTAGTGACAGCATGAATGGAACAAACAAATAAAATCTGAACTGAATCTGTGGTGTCAGCGTTACTTAAACCACCCATCTTTTTATAATTACACTCTCGATCTATTTCTATTATTATTACACAGTGAATATTCTTGTAGAATAACCCTAACTAAAAGATAAGCGTCAAATGCAACAGTATTTCATCTCACAAAACAGTTTCTGGAATTAGAATGTTTAGATGTTCCAGCTGGGTCATTTCCCCTCCATTCGCTACATCAAATTGGCATCTATAGAAGCTGCACAGAATAATCAAAGGTAAATCATTTAATCAAAGGTAAATCATTAAGATCATATAACATAAACATTCACCTGTATTTGGTTCACATGGTCATTCTTCAAATCCTCAACTCAGTAATACTTAAAAAGTAATAACATTTATCAATTTTTTTACTGTTAATAGAACTGACAGTGTTTTATATTAATAGAATAGCTATCATCTAAAAGGCTAAAACTTATATACAAGATATATTTTTTGTCATTTCCTGTATCATACATTCCATCCAAAAGCAACTGTGTACTGAGTACCCTCATGCAAGTAAAACCAAGCAACTGACCACTCTGAATTGAAATACTTGGGCAACACTCGATCACCCCAACACCTTGGTTAGCAAATACAAAGAAATTCTCAAGTTGAAAAAAAAGCGAAAAGAAAAGAAATCAAACGGAAGGCCCATTAGCTCAGTTGGTTAGAGCGTCGTGCTAATAACGCGAAGGTCGCAGGTTCGAAACCTGCATGGGCCATTTTAATATTTTTTTCATAATTTTTAATTTTAATTTGAAAAATAAAATATAAAAGTAAAAATAAACGCCGTTGCCGGGGATCGAACCCGGGTCACCCGCGTGACAGGCGGGAATACTTACCACTATACTACAACGACTTGATATTAACAGTTTTGTTTATTTTTTTACTAACATATGTTAATTGTTTAACACCAGTTTGTCACTCACATGCTTTCAGAGGTGAATCATGTAATGAATTTATTTTTATTTTATTTGTTGTTTTTATTGATCCAAGAATAAATTAAATAAAAAATTGACCTACATATTTGGATCAACGTTAGTTTATATAGTTGCAAGATGTAAAGAAAAATAAAAGATATGAAAGTTAGGCGATTTGATTTCTATGACATCATTAGCATTATATAAGTTTTATGATAGAGAATTTTGACATATGTACTTATAGTTCATTCGTTAATGAGAATTGAACTCACACATTTGTGAAGTATGATTAAACTTCTTTACAATCGAATTTACATCCTTTGTTTAAGTTGTGAGCGCTTTTATTTGAGAAGAATTTGAGTTTTGTTACTAGTATAATACATCTTAATGCAAAGCTTCCAATTATGTCCAAATGAGTTTTGTTGGAACATTTGAAGAACATGATGCAATCCTACAGATTTTTTTTATATAATCTATATATTTCAGTTTTATGTATATATAGCTTAATGATTATAATCAATCAAAACCCAATTAAGGTTCTGAATGGTAGCAACATTCTTTGTTCTTTCTATGCCTTTATTCTTCATTCTTTGTTTGAAAGAATGAGAGCAAATCCAATTTTGGTCAAGTTCAAGGAAATGATTTAATATGCATTAAAGAAAAGAATATGTGGACTGTGGTTGTGCCGCAAACATTCAAATAAGTTCTTCGTGCCGTTGCTTCTAGTTAACTTTTATTAACATCTCTAATTAACTTGGTTATAACCAGCTTGTTGTAGGAGTAAATAATAAAAATTAGTAGTACAACGGGGTACTTTAAAAGGAGATTCACCAGTTTAGTTTTTATTTAATGATGTACAATACTAATATATTTTTTGTGTGCAAAATAGAAATAATTTGAAATCAAGTCATTGAGTTAAAGTGATTAATGAGTTTCGTTAAAGAATGAATCATTCGATAGAATCCGAGTTCGATTCAAGTGTGGAACAATTCTTGATCAAACATTATTTAACTGTCAACCAAATTTCAGATTGTTAGGACTCATTTCCCCAAGAATTGGATGGTTAATAAAAAAAATTGAAATTAAGGTCATGTCCAAAATATTTATTAAAATCCAAATTGATATATACTATATAATTGAAAGGGAACAAATTTACATTAGATGATTTTAAAAGTAAAAATAAATGCCGCTGGCAGGATCGATCCCGGATCACCCGCATGACAGGCGGAAATACTTACCACTATACTACAACGACTTGATGTTCTTGTTGTGGATTATTTTATTCCTAGCCTATGTTACTTGTTTAACACCAGTTTGTCCCTCGCATTCTTTGAGATGAATTTATTTTTATTTTATTTGTTATTTTTATTAATCCAAGTATAAATTAAATAAAAAAATTGGCTTACATATTGCATATATTATGCATTATTATTACCAACTGAACCAAAATCACAGGGATATTACTTCTTAGGCACATACTTAAACTTTTATCATATTTTATATTTTTTTTTATGTTAAATTTGTATAATCAGCCACCGACTTCCTTGTATCTCTCGAATAAATTCTGTTTTTTAAAAAAGGAATGGAAGAAATTACCATTAAAAATTTTACTTATTCAAATTACTAAAATTAGCTTATAATTAAAAATTTACTATAAATATTTATTTTATTTTAAAATATTTTTAGAAAAATATGAATAAAGTATTATTTTTAATGTCATAACATATGAGTCTGTCTTTTGGGATTATACTATATTATACTATAAGACTGACTTATTTGGGTCCGAATTCAGTACAAAGTTGATCTATCACAATTGTTTTTTTTTCAAGATATCTACAATAAAAATGTATAATTTTTAATAAAAAATTGAAAGGATATTGCTTTTTTTTTTCCTCAAGATATCTACAATAAAAATGTATATTTTTTAATAAAAAAGTTGAAAGGATACACTAGTCGAGAATCTACAATAAAAAAATTTACCAAATTAAAATCAACCGATAAAAAACATGCAATGAAATAAGTGATAAGAGGGCAGGGGAAGTGACAATGAAGAATAGCAAATCCGATGATTTTCATACAAATTGACATTCCACTTTTACTCAAAAATATTTTAAATATGTTCCACAACTTGTTTTTTCTATATTTAAATTAAGATTTTATCCCATATTTAACGATTCGACACAACTTATTATAAATCAGTAATGAGACGTCAAGTTTAAAACTATGACAAATAAAAATATTTTTAACATTCTCGGGTACCGAGTTCATTTCTACTAATAAAAAAACGAATGACAAAAGCAAACACTTTATTCAACATTCATACTATTTTCTTCCATGTCTCTCTTAAACGGTGTTGGTCGTGCACAACAAGGCTTAGAGAGACATGAGAACATAAACTATTCATAAAAAACCGAACATAAATTAAATTAAAATTAGCTTTCCTGGTATTAAGCATCAATTTCTTCTTCTTTTCCTTTTTGCAGATTTCACTTTTATTCCCACCACCGGTTCCTGAGCAAGAATCATCATATATTCTGATATTTCAATATCACTAAGACGTAATTTGACCCAATCTTGAAGCTCTTTGTATGAATCTTTCAATTCTTTAAGCTCAGAGAGTTTTGTCACATCATTTTCCTTTAGAATCTCATCATGATTCTCGACCTGCTTTTCACCTTCTCAAATTTGTGTCAGTATTTCAGCAAGTTCTAGATTTAATTTTTCCATCTTGGGAGCATTAGAAGATGGGTTTCCTTGGGAATCGCTTGCATCAGCCTCTTGTTGGAGATACTTGGCTGCAACAACGTCAACACCCGGGTGCCCAAAAGAGTAAGGTCTGTCACCGGGAGAGAACACAACAATAGCGACTTCTGCTCCACACAAAATGGACAATTCATTTGCTTTCTTGAATAAGCCCGTTCGCCGCTTTGAAAATGTAACTTGCCTCGTGTTAGGGTCTTTCACGATCTCAATCTCAATTTTGCGACGACCCATAATTCTTTCACCTACTTTACCTACTAAAAAGAAGAACACAAGTTTAGTAATGAAGATTGATTTTAAATGTTGTGTATATGTTACATCACTCCCCTATTTATGTATACATTCTAGAAAAAGTTTCATTGTTTCTAATATTGCGTTTAAAATATCTCATTTTTCAATTATGGACATTATTATCACTAACATAGAAATATTTTATTATCATTCTAGTTTTACAAAATTGCCCCTAAATGTTTAGGAATTGTAATATTTTATTTATTTTTAATTCAATTGTACTAATAACTAAAAATGTATACATATTGGGTTTATTGGAAAACAAGTAATATAAAGCTTATCTTTATTTGATATTATTATAGTAATACGATAGATATAGAAGGACTTTATTGCGAATCGTATCACAGCTAGCGCCAACTTATGATCACATCATTTTCTAAGCAAAGTGCTCATACGTACGATGGAATCGTTTTAGACTGACTTAAAAATAAAATCAAACTTTTTTCATGAATACAAACCGGATAACCCCTAAACAACACAGTGAAACAAACTAGCAATTCACTTGGAAAACGAGTACGAGGTATATATATATCTTTATTTCTAATCTTTGTTAACATTGCAACCCTACTTCTAAACCCTATTTTTTTCCCTCCCTAAGCACACAACTTAAGTTTAATGACAGTTTTACCCCTTAACATTCTATCTCCATTTAATTTGAAATTTGAATTCTAATTGTCATAGGAAGGTTTACGGCAATGTCATCATTGTATACATCAACTATTAAAGCTAACAGATTTCCAAAGCACCATTTCATATACCTATGCACCATTTCAAGTGATTAGTGTAGACCATAACTAAAAAAAAGCCACGTGTTTAGCATGCTACAACTTTAGCACACTTCTCCATAATCACCACCACACAAATAGCCAATTAGATTCTCCATTTCATTTTTTTTTCATCTACTTATTATACCATCTTTCTCATTTGCTTATTCAATTCTCCCTAATCCACCTACTTCATTATCAATCTCTGAAGATTTGTGAATCTATGGAGCTTTCCGCCATGGACGCGGTTGGGATTTGGCGACACAAGAAACATGAAAAATATATATATTTTCACTCATCTTCAAATTATGATTTAGAGTGAGTTACTGCCTTCATCTTCAAATTCAAATTTGTATTATTTGTTCAACTTCAATTTCTTATATGACTTTGGATGAAAATAGTTTTTTTTACATAATTTTCTTCTTTCTTTTTTCAACCTTTTTAATGGTTATAAGTAAAAAAAGGTCTAAAATTGGGAGAAGGGTTCAAAGAAAGGTTAAGAAGCTTCAAAACTAGAAGTTTCGCCACCACCAACCTCACATTGCAACCTTCTTCTTTTTACATGTTTAGAAGCTTCAAAAGATAGACTACATAGAAACTCGATGGCTCTCTCTTCATATGAAATTCTCACATATTATAGAACATGTGATAACTTATAGTTAACTATCTTTGTTTTATTTCTATATGCATGATATATTGAAACTTAACTCATGGCCACTAATCATGTTTTCCTTTCCTATCGGGTTATATTTACTTTTGTATTTGATATCATGTTCAGTATTTGCCATCAAAATTAGGTCCTATTTTAGCAAAAAAATAAAAATAAAAAATTGGTTTCAATTGGAAGCCCCAAATATCATTTTACAGAATATGATATAGTTTGATACTTAAGCCAACTGCTTTATAAATCAATCTAATTCAAATTTAGATGTGAATTTGATGTTTAGGGAAACAATGATGTAGGGTATACACCATAATTGAAAGTTTTTTCAGACATACAAATTTTGTTCAAGGTAGAGGTCACGAATGTCAATAATAATATTAACAATCATTGGAGAACTTACACTATGAAAAAGGGACAGATGATTAGAAGAAGGAAGATCAAAGTTTTTTTAATCTATAAATATGTATATAGGTTCCACTAAAACGTTGTTTTTGTTTTATGTCAAGAAAGCCTTAGATTGTATTGATTCAAATGAAAGATTATTGATGTGTTGAAAACAGATAGGGAAGAAACTCCGACCAACAAACCATGTTCGAAAAGATCAGTTGAGAGCATTGAAATCATATCATCAGTCAACAATGGCAGTGAAAAATGTTCGACAAACAAGCTGGTAAAGTTGATCTGTGTGTGGAAATTGAGTGTGGCGAATGACTACGTCTACTTCGTTGATGCAGAATTTATGTTTATGGTTTTTCTAGACATCCTATTTTGAAAGTTAATCTTTCTTTGATGTTTGTTGGTTTAAAAATTGTGTAATTTCCCTATTTCTTTGACTTATGGTTATGTATGATCCTGGATAATTTTATATGGGTTCTTATGCTACTTAAATACATTGTTCATCTACTTCAGGAAAAAAATACACTGTTCATCTTAATTCTGATTTATCATTTATGTTAATTTACAATTTATGGTTGATTATAAATTATACTATATTTGTTACTCGCACCAAAGACGAAAACAAATTAGGCACTTTCCTTTTTATAGAAATTGTGTACTTCATAGAAGAACTCAGCAAATATTTTTTATAATAAAACTACCCGTTATTTTTTTAGGGAGAACTACCGGTTTTTTTTTAGTCTTACAATTTATGATATATACAAATGCAAGTATGTTTACCTTACATATTGGAACTCTCTATTTAATTGATGTTTGAACTTCGAATAATCAAGGTTTATTTTCTCTAAAAATTAGAGAATTAAATCTGGAATATAAATATACAATATAACTTATTGAATCTTCATTTTTTCATGATAGAGCAGAATTGACACCTAATAATGTTATTGTTCATGAGATTAATGATTATATGATGGAACTTATTTCTGGTGAAGAAAATATTTACCTAAGTTTTGATTCTCCTTGCTCAAACCCATCATTGGTCAATAGGTCGGATGGTGTTCATACACTAGAATTCTTGAACACAATTAATGCTTTTGGTCTCCCAAATCACAAAATAAGATTGAAAGTTGGAGTTCCTGTAATATTAATGAGAAACTTGGACCCAACTGTAGATCTATGTATCAGAACTAGGTTGATAATCACAAAAATGGAGAGATATGTACTTGAAGGAAAGGTGATGAGGTATATATACCTAGACTATCTTTGACACCATCTGAGACAAGAATTCCATTTAAATTTCAACGTGGGCAGTTTCCTATATATGTATATTTTGCAATGACTATTAGTAAAAGTCAAGGGCAGTCACTCAAACATGTTGACATATATCTTCTACAACCAAATTTCTTGCATGGTCAACTTTATGTAGCAATATCAATATTTACTTCAAGGAATGGTCTGGAAATTTTGCTATTAGACGAAGATAATCTTTGCATTGATAGTCCTTCGAATGTAGCATTTAAAGAAATATTCTATAATTTGTAGGCATGAAAAACTTCAATTATATTTGTACTCAAAATGATGACATTAAAATTATTAGTTGCAATTGTGCTATTAAATTTTGCTTTTATCCACTACATTTATAGTGTATATGACCCATGCGGCAGCACGGATGGAAAGTCTAGTATATATATATATATATCACCTAAACAAACAACATAACAAAAGTGGGTTCTAACTACAAGGAGTCCGGGTATGCTCCATTACCTTAACTCCATTTACCCCATTTACCTTTATGGATGTGTGACATGTGGCAAAACAATATCCAATGGTTGAAATTAAAAAAACAAAAATAAAGAATCATACATGTGATTATTACCTATCTCTCATATCCTTCTCCCCGACCCTATGCGGCTGCCAAACAATTGCTCCATCTCTGTTCTCCCAAAACCCATTTCTTAAATATTTAATTTCCACACAAATGCAAATGCAATGAATTAAAGGAAACCAAAGACTGATTTTGAAAACTACTCTTTTAACGATTCTCAAACTCAACCCGATTTGTTTCTCATTAACAACAAAACT
>Ga0315914_1002454_pt1 | contig 28321 bp, 24 predicted proteins | sample MpolenodulesMG_FD_203920 | JGI IMG/M metagenome (GOLD analysis project Ga0315914, IMG submission 203920) | Medicago polymorpha root nodule microbial communities from Los Angeles, California, United States - elongated nodules | ecosystem: Host-associated > Plants > Roots > Nodule | place: USA...
GTAGAGCATCAACTCTTAAAATCAACGTGTAGAGCATAGGCTCTCAAATCAACGTGGTATGAATGATTAAACATTCAACAGGGCATGAGCCCCCAACTTTATATGAGTATGCATGGACTCAACAACTCATTCAACAACAACGTACAACATCAACGACATTGACGACTTCAACGACAACGACAACGACAACAACAACAGCAACGACTCCACAATATAATTCTATAATATTCATCATTTATGAGCAACATCACATAACATCATATTAATCAACATATGCATTTACATAGTAATTCATCAATATATACATTCATATAATAATCCATCAATTCAAAGTTATTCATGACAAACAAAACCATTTGAAAGCTGACAATATTACCTAAAACTTTCATATTCACACCAAAGGCTAATTCAAAACAGAAACGTGTGAAAACGACGCAAGAGCATGAAAAGGTACATTGTTGCTAAGTAATTCGCCTCGCGGGCGGACTTACTCGTCATGGCGGGCTGGCTTACTCGCCGTGGCGAACTAGTGGCGAGCAAACACTGCTCTCTGTCACGTTATAGCTCGCCATCGCGAGCAGGTTACTCGCCGTGGCGAGTTGTGACAGGCTTCTGTCAGGAAGAACAATTTTTCACCCCAAAAACCCAATTTTCATCTACCCCAATCCCAAATTTGATAGGGAATTCAACCTGTGATGATTCTACGACATGAACATCAATTATACACGAATTCTATGGACTTTCTACACTATTAACAACCAATTTCTACCCTATGACCTAATTCCCAAATTCACAAAACAACAACAACAACAACATGCTAAATTCAATTTCAGAATTACATAACCTAAGATTAGAGAATGTTAGTCCCACCCTTACCTTAGATTAGGTGATTGCAAGACTCTACAAGCTCTCCCTTCTCTTGGTTCTCTTCTCCTCTTGGTTCTCCTCTTCTCTCTCAAAAGCTTTTGTAAAAACCTAATTTTGTGTATGGCTCTTGTTTTCTTATATCTCAACAGATTTCTAATTAACACCACATATTTCTAATTAATTCTAATTCAGCCCCCTTCAAGTCTAATTATTCTAATTTCCAACATATCCTACTAAATAATAAAATAAAGCCACTTAATAAAATATTAATACACAACAACGTGACACTTATCAACATAAATCATATAAGTCATATAAAAGACTCTAAACTCAACCAAAATAATCAAATAAATAAATAGGGCGTTACAGGAACTACCTAAAATTCCTTGCGTAGTTGGTCTGCAAAGACCTTCAAGAAGGCGGAAAACATTCTGAGGGCTGAAGGGGTTAAGGTGTGTACTTGTGAATTACACTAAAAGCGAAGGGTGACTGGGCACAAGTAGATCTTCAAGGAAGCAGGAGATGTCCTGTGTTGAAGAAGTATGGCATAGTCTTGTAGAACTACCTAAAATTCCTAGCGTAGTGGGAAGCAAGAATCTTCAAAAGGCGGAAGGCATTCTAATGGTTGAAGAGGTCAGATGTAAACTTGTGGAACTACTTGGTGTAGTGGGAAGCAAGGGAAAGAGCAGCACTGTGGTTGATGTTAAATTGGCATTATCACTAATTTAGAGTCAAGGTTGAGAATGTTATAGTATGACTCAAAATTTGATGGATGGAGAATATTGTTGCTAAAAATATAAAATATTTATTTCAAATATATTTTGTGCTGAAAATATATTTATGGACAATAAATATATTTTTGTACCGTATGAAGGATGATTTGATGCAAATATATTTTGAAAGAGAATATTATATTTTTGATGCAAATATTCTTTCACTGAAAGAGGAAAAAAAAGGAAACGTATCTTCAGTGTGATATTCGTTCCAAATTTACGAGTTATATTTCTCTATAAATATAGACCTTGTATCAGATGTAAACCTTGAGAGCGATAGAGGGGGTTGAAAACAAGGGTTTAGAAACAAACATCAAACTAGGGTTTTAGAGAGATTTCTTTAAGCGGGAGAAATTAGGGATGTTGTTGATTCACCTTGGTAAACACTATTAGGATTGAGTCTCTTTGTCACGGGAAGAGATTGAGACTTTGGGTAGAATTAGGTTTGGAGACTTATTCTTGTAACCCATTGATATCTCTTTTGTAAAGTTACTCATCATTATAGTGAAACGGAGGGCTGCTCTCTCCCCCAGACTAGGTCAATTTGGACCGAACTGGGTCAACAAATTCTTTTGTGTTCTCTCTTTCTTTCTCTCGATGTTTTCTACTTTTCTTTGTGATTATAACTTCCATACACTTTGTTTTGGTTTCTTGACTATCACTTGCTCCACCCATCAAGTTTATTATTGGTGTGATTTTTCATCGAATTCACAACATGAGGAAACAAAATGAGACCTATTGACAAGTACCCATCTGAAAATTTTCCAGTTCCTAAGACAAATATATTCTACTGTGAAGATTGTATCGGGATCACTTTTTGTTCAGCCTGGATTGTACATTCCACCAATTTTGACATCACAACATTACTGGTTGGTAAGGAAACAATTCCACAGTTACATGGATGTGTTTTAGGCAGAGTAAGATTTTGAAATGGAAACGACAATTCTTTTATGGGAGTATATTCAAGTTAAGGGTTGTTACATTTCTCATCTCTCCCAATATTTCTTGAAAACTCTCCAGACTTAGACAATATGAAAGATCGAACAATTTCAACGAAGTCAACCTGAGCGGTGGAATACTCCTAAGCATAACACAATGTTTAATACTCAAGAATTTAAGTTTATCCAACAACCCATCCACAACAATTGGAAAGCTATCAAGATTATAACAATATGAAAGGTCAAGTTTTTCTAGGGAATCCAACTTGAGAGGTGAAATACTCCTGAGATTGTGACAACTCTGAACAAGCAGAGTTTTAAGTTTTCTAAGAAACCCATCCAACACAAGTGGAAAATTCTCGAGACTAAAACATTGTGAAAGATCGAGTTTTTCTAGAGAAGTCAAGTTAAGAGGTGGAATAATTCTTAGCTTAAAGCATCTTCTAACACTCATGGTTTTAAGTTTATCCGCCAACCCATCTACTGCAGGTGGAAAACTCTCAAGACAAGAACATTGCGACAGATCGAGTTCTTCTAGAGAAGCCAAGTTGAGAGGTGGAATACTCCTGAGCTTGATGCAACACATAGCTCTTAAGGTTTTAAGTTTACCTAGCAACCCAACGGAGTCATGGACTGTGATTAAATTCACACAACCTTGAAAGGAAAATTCTTCTAAATTTACTAGACCAGATACGTCAGGTATCTGTATTAAATTTAAAACCCTTATATTTTTGAACTTCTGTAGAAATAAAAAGGATATGAACAAAAAAAAAGTAAGAAATAAAAGAAAGTGGATTTACTAATATACAATGAGAAAATAAATACATGACACTTGCCTTCTTGAAAAAGTCTCCCCACTCAAACAATGTAGAGTAAGAACGAATCTCACATATGGCTAGTTTCCTCGGATAAAATTGAGATGGTTAACCCCATGAAGGATTAAGACAATGTATGAGTATTCTTGGACTATTGGGAAGATGTTTGGGACTTTCAGTAAATTGGCCATCCATAATAATTAGTGTTTTGAGGTTTTCCATCTTCTTGAAAGCTTCTCCATCCCATTCTACATCAATCTGGGAGTTTGGACATATGATTGTTATTTTACTTGCTCCCTTTCAACATGAAAAAGCACAAATCTACCAAAATACATTTACATAATTACATATGTTTGAACTTCAACACACCCATTTATAGAGCTCAACATACAGTAAAAGAGGGGAAAGGGTAACGTAAAGCATTAATAACATTAACCCAGGTTAAAGATGAAAAGCCAAATTGTCCATATCATTATTAACTCACCGATTATATCTCCAAAGGCCCATAACCTACTATGCTTTCTAGGATCTTCTGGCGATTCTTGCCTAACAATTTCTTTCCCCATATCCGCTACCAAATCATGTAATGTCACATTTGAGGAACCTATTTTTATGAGTGATTTTTTCCACTAACACACGAATGTGATCTTTCATGCTAACACCATGATGAGCATGAAGCATTTCTTCTACCCTAGTCAAATTATATCCATTGAAGCAACATGCAATGTCAAGAAAAACTAACTTCTCTTCTTCCTGCAAAGCATCAAAGCTCAACTGTAGTATTGTTTGGATCTTTTTATCAGGAATTCTTTCATAACCATCTAGTGCATATATACATTGTTCCATTGTCTTATTAAAAAAGTGAGAACCTATGACTTCCAAAGCAAGTGGAAGGCCAGAAGCCTATTCTACAACACGTTTCAAAACATCTGCATAACCTGAAAAAACTTTGTCATTCTTCAAATCTTTTAGCCTCTGCAATTCATTCACATCCAATTTTCTTCCCTACTTCTGTACTAATAAAACATCTTTATACTTGGGACTATATTTGTTTTTTAAAGCTTTCCATCCCACCAAGTCAAAAGCATCTTCGTCATTCAATTCATTCACCACAATTTGATGATTTGGAGGTATGATCTTATATCTAATTCATTTTTTCTAGTTTTATTACTTTTTTTGGTTCCGTTTTATTACCAATTCAGTACTAAGATTTCTATATATAAATATGAATTCAATATTTCATTTTAATTCTTTTATTTCCAAAATAATCATTTTCTTTTCCTATTATCACAACAGACGTCGATGGTTAGGTGCATAATGCCGCAACCAAACTAACGCACTTGCATACAACCCCAATCTATGTGTACATAGTGATTATGAAAAGCATCATAGACCTCATATTCATGTAGGTGATCGCCAGACGTCCTCATCGACGAGATCCACTTTCAATGCTGCAAATTTCAACATACCAGAAGGTGAATGATTTACGAGAAACTTTAGTAATTATATGGATAATGCTTCGCAATAAAATCCCCAAAATATGGGTAGAGGGGGAAATAGATCATCTGGTGGGAGATAATGCTCAAATTTGCCCCAATACTATGATAATAAGTTTGGACTATTCTCTGCGATGTGGTGGTCTTAGGAACTAGGCATTGGTTTTTCTTGTTTTGTAGACTGGGTGGTTAGTTTTTATTTTGCTGTTGTTAGAACTTTTAGATTTAGCTTTAGCTTCTTATGTTATTCAGTTTTTTGGTCTCAGCTGTAACGCCCAAATTTTTAATATTAGTTCATTAATTTAATTATTAGATAATATTAGTATTATTATTATTATTAATAGTAGTTGTTGATTGTTTGACATTATTATTTTTATTTTTATTTGAATTAAATCAATTTTGACATGTTTGAGTGAGGTTGTTTAGTTAATTGGGATAGAGACATTGAATTAATAAGGGTAGTGTATATAAACTAGAGTTTTAGTTAATAATAGTAGTTTAAATTAAAAGAGAATGGGAGAAAATAATTTTTAAGAAGTAAATAGCTTTTTTGGTGAGAATAGGGAAGTGGGGGTGTAGATAGTAAATCTGTCTAATGTTAAGAAATAAAAATAAATAAAATCTGAATTTGTTAAAAAGTTTAAGTGAGAAACAAACTAAATTGATGGGTATAAATAGAAGAGAATATTAGGAAAATAGGGTTACAACAAACAAAGAAAAAAAATTAGCGGTCAAAAGAAAACTAAGGTTGCTGAGAAAAGAGGCAAATGAAGCAAAAAGAGATGAGCTTAGGAGAGATTCAACCATAAAAATTCATCAATTTTGCACACTAGAGGTAAGGGGGGAGTCTCTATTCAAGTTGTATAATCATATGGGTAGTGAAGGGCTTTGTTTTTTATTTTATTTTATTGTTTTCATGATCTTTTGATGAATTCATGTTAAATTCTTGTTTTTATATTTGTTGTAGTTATATGTTTGATTTATTGGAGCCATTTAAATTTTATCATGACTGATTTTTATGTTCGCTATCCAAATTTTATGAGTCCTAAATTATTTAAAGAAGTGTAACTATTTTAAGATGTAATATTCAATGTTGTGCTTCTATATGATTATGTGCGAATAGTTTATATTTTGCTAAATGTCTAATCAATACTCGTAAATGTTGTTTATGCTTACATGTCATTATAAGATGTTGATTGATTCCTATTGGTTTTGTTAAATGAATGTATATGTTTAAATGTGACTATTATTTGATTCTGATGTATACATGCCTAAATGTAAATTGAAGTGTTCTTTTATCTGAATTTATACATGTGTTTATGCATTTTTTATGTTGAATATATTCTCACCCTCTAGTGGCGGATTGGGCGCCTGCACCCTTGTGGTGTAGATTTGCAGGAAGAAGATCTTAGTAGCAGTGAGTCTCGGAGGATGGCGTTGGAGCCTTCTCCTTTTTGTCTATCGCTTTTGGGAGTTTTATTGAATCGAAGCTCAGATCAGTAACACTAGGGACTGGGGATTTATTTTATTTTAGATTAGGTTTTAGAATTCTTTTGAATTCAATTTTGATGTGGAATCAAAAATGTGAATATTTCTTTGATATTTTGAAAATTATTCCGCTGCGACGTTTAAAATTTAAATGAAGTATTTTTGAATTGAAAATGTGTGACACCCTTACATGTTTAATTAATTATTGTATTTTATTTTAGAAAATACACTTTGGGGTTTTAGGTTGTTACATCAGCAGTGCAGAATAAGGGAGCAAGGACTGTTTGTCTGTGCTTCCTATATGCACTGTAGAATCAGGTAGCACCCAAGGACTATTTGTGTGTGCTTAGACGTTTTTTTAGTTTATAGTTATGAATGGGTTCAAGGTGTTCTGCCTTTATCAGTACCTTTGTATATTTCATTACTTTGTCAGAGTTGGTAGTTCTTATACCTTCCTATGTTAATGAAAATTTGTTGATCCAACAAAAAAATTATTTCTTTAATTTATTTTTTCGTAATTAATTTTAGGCTTAATTGAACTTTTGCCCCATATCTTTTTGCCAATTGTGCGATTTTGCACCCCTCTTTTGCCCCCTTTCCCCTGTTTTAATGATGATTTTGAACAAACATCATTAAAATACAATTGGCAAAAGATGGGGTGCAAAATCGCTCAAAAAAAAAGAGAGGGTGCAAATTTACACAAATGACAAAAGATAGGGAGGAAAAGTGCAATTAAACCTTAATTTTATTTCATTAGGAAGTGCTCTCGAAAAAAAGAGTGGAAATTTAATTTATTTTTTAATTAATTAATAAAACAGTGGGAAGTGCTAAAATAAAGAGTATGATTAATTGAAAGTGTAATTCCGGCGGATTTATTTGTCAATATTAATGGTAGAATAATTACCGACGAAGAGAGACTAATATTTTAGTTGAAACAATCATACTTGTCTGTTGGTAACTGGGAATGTTAGCTTTTAGCATGATAAAAAATGGATTGATGATATGGCAAGGCTCACGGATGTTGGCGATGCTTCATTGCAGGGAGCTGATTTGAGGAAAGTATGCAATTTCGTGAATGATTAGGGTTTCTAGAATTTGCATGAGCTTGAGGATATTTGTGATTAGGTACTTATTTGGGTGATTTTTCAATGTTGAATGACTATACCTTTTTTTTTGTTTGACAAAAAATGACTATACCTTTTGCATAGCGATACTTTTCTTGAAGAATGTAACATACAATAAAAAAAATCCAATTCAATTATTTCTAAAACACCTCATAAAATCAAGCATGAGTAGAAGTTCAGCATGACATTTGGTGAGACCGACTTTTTTAAAAATTTCAAAAAGAGGATCTTTGCAATACCTCATTTGCGTGTATCTATCTCTCATAAATTCTTCATTTATTTTTGAGAAATGAAGAGGATCTTAAACCTAATAGGACGATTGGTTTCCGGTTTCCACTAGCAACATAGTTGAAAAAATGTATTCCACGATAATAAAGGAAATCAAGATAACTCAATCCAAAGAAACGTAAAAAATAGTGCTACTATATAAAATATAATATGTAAAACTAAAAGCTAGTAAGTAAAATTCTGTCCAATAATAGAAGGAAAACTTAAAGCATGAATGTATAAAGATTGAATTGGTGTTACTCAATAACTTTTCACATTTGGCGGTGTGATGGTGTACTTTTCTTACACAAAACAATTCCCTTGCTATGCACAACATTACCAACAATCATATTTGCAACACAGAAATAATAGTCATTTACATTCAACAAAAACCCTTCAATCATCTTCTTTGGTCACATTGCCGAGAAGTTTTAGTCAACCTGAGTCCAAATCCAACGCATTCTTAACACTGCAAATGTCACATGTTTTAGAAACTATAAGAATATGAACTTCATAAAGCATATTAATAAATAACTACTTTGGCGCAGAACAACACTAACTAATGTCATCAAAAGTTCATATATTCTATCAAACAGCTATGTTCTGCTATTCCATTATAGCAAACATAAATTCAGAATTCTGACTCGATTTTTCACGTCCATATAAGAGACCGATACTCTAAAAGAACAAAGGTTTATTAGTGAAGAAAGAGACCCACCGGTACACACTGTCTCCAGAAGAAACCACCTTCTTGACAAGCCAGTCTGGCACAATCTTTTCCAAAATCTCAACAAGTTCTTCAGCTTCTCCTATTGGGAGGAATAAGATTAGTTAGCTAGATTGTTTATTACTAAGAAATCGTGTGAATTATAATTAAATAGAATAAGAACATACCAAATAGAGTTAATCACACCAATGATGAAAGATTGTTATCCGATTCCTCCAAACCACTTTGATCAGAGTAATGACTAAGGCTTTCTTCTACCTGCATTTGAGAAACCAATTAACAAGAAAGCAATTACATAAACGAGAGAAAAAATAGTTTTTACAAAAAAATTGCTTTTGAAAGGTACAAAATAAAATAATAAGTGAATATCAAAGTACGATTTGAAGAATAAGTCCACAATTCAAACCAAAACAAGATGGCAGCTAAATCTCATTAAATAATTTGTCATTATCATCAATACATTTTCAACTAAGCATAACATGCTTACATCTACCTACCATATAGGATCTCTAATCACAACATAGATTACTATGCAGAGAATGAAAATTCAAATGCCATTACAGTAGTAATCTTGAATTCCATAATCCCTCGACTATGTTACCATAAAATTACAGTAATAGATAGTATTACATTAATTATGTAGGACCTTGTCAGATATATAACTCAGACACAAGTCACATAAGCAATAAAGTTCCAGAAGTCTCTCAGATTGGATTAGAATTGCGGACTCTGAGCATCTAAAATAACAATTCAAATCAAAGCTAATGATCGAATAAGATCACATATACCACTGTAACGATAGCATAAATTGCACCGTCAAACCCTTAAATATAAAAATGTTACCTCAGGGTGCAGATTAAAGAAATTAATTAGCCTGGAATTAAAATATCATATAAGAGCCAAATCAGTAGAATGTTCAGAGTGATCTTCTACAACTTCAAATACCAAGGTGATCTTCAAATCCGGCTTCATACATAAGCTCTTCTTATCAACAACAACCACCTTTTCAATTTCTATGTCTTCAGAGAGTGTATACTTTATCTGCGCTAGATGAGCATAGGAGAAGTTTCTGAAAATAAAACAAACTACCCTTATTCCAAAAACAAACACTACAGTCCGTTTCTTAATGTATTATTAAAAGGAAATGGATCCTCTATAGTCTAAGTGTATATCTGGTTTCACGGTGAGTTTTCCAAAACCAAGGTGACACCATGATTTTGTAGAAGATCCAAAGCGTAGATTATATGCAAAATCAGAGTGGCACAGCGTCATTCAGTCAAACTCACCATGTAAAGCGGCCGTAATCGACACAATCCATATTTCACAAATTGGTCATAACAGTTGTCAAAAAGTCTGCCAACACAATCCATATTTGACAACATTAAGTCTAAAATTACCAGCACATGGTGCACTTTTACACAAACACATACACGTATGAAGATTATTTTAACTTATGAAGCATGGACACTCAAGCATTGACATCGATAATAATTTGATAATAACTTATGTAACCACATGTGTCGGTGTCAACACAGTTCGAACACCAGACACACCTTGGATCAGAAATGTCGGTGCTACAAAGTTTTAACCATGGAAAATATCAAAATACAACCTTAAAATGGACAGTATCTTAATCATCCATAGATTAATTTGGGGGACTTAAAAAAACACCTCTTAGCAAGAACATCAACCTTGTGTCAAATATTTGAAAAGTTGGAGACTATTTACCCAGATGCAACAATCTAGTGATATGAGAGCTTTTGACAATTATTAAAACATGGATAGTTCAACCTATAACTGTGATTTGGTGAAAACATAGAAAAATCTATCACAAAATTATCAAACAAACTAACATCCTACAACACAGGAAGAAAGCTTGACACTTTGGGTAAAATGAATGATATACTTACTTCAACATCGCGAGTGTAACACAATGTTAGCATCATTCTCTGGGTTGGTGAATTGAATATCCTTCATGTTACTTTTCTCTTTCAATACATGGATCCCACTTTTCAGGAATGGTAATCCAAAATCAACCACTGCATGGTTCCACGAATTTTCTAAAAGTGCTTTGTCCATATTATCATTGAAGTTTTCCATTTTCATATGAAAAAGATGCAAATGATACGTATTCGTTTGTGATTTTGTACCCATCTTCGAACCATCTGTATAGAAAAATGTATTGCTGTTGATGATCACTCTTACAGAACGATGTCGAGAACCATCCCATGTTAATGGAGAAACAACACAGAGAGCTATGGCAGGAAACTTGTTACGAAACCAGAAAGAAATTGACAATCCTGCCGAGCATTGGTTGTCGAACCACTCGGGAATCTTTGCCCGTGGCAAACGGAACCAAGTGTTTCCAGCCTCATGTAATTCCTGTTAGTCATAAATAACTAATGTAAGCTTAACTATATCAAGAATAATATAAAATACATTACAAATAAAAACAAAATAAATCATAACCTGGTTTAGTAATTTGCTTTTGCACGACAAAATCAACGATGTGCAGTTTAATGTAGATAACATTCTTAAGCATGGAGGAATCCCTTTAATTTCCTGAAGTTCTTCACAATCATCCAGCACAAGCCTCCTTAAAACATGACAATTTTTGATAGATTTAGGAAGAACTGTGAATCGATTTTTAGTCAGGTGTAATTCCTTCACATTAGCAAACGATATGATACTTCTTGACCAATACTCATCTGAAAGTTTGCAGTTGCTAAGACAAATATATTCTACATGTGAAGAAAGCATTGGGCTCACTTCTTTTTCACCCTCGATGGTAATTTCATCCACTTTTGACATTGCAACAACTCTATATGGTAAATCAACAATTCTACAGTTACATGGGTATGATGTTTGAGGCAGAGTAAGATTTTGAAATGCTAACGGCAATTCTTTTATGGGGGTATTATCCAAGTAAAGGTTTTTTTCATTTCTCATCTCTCCCAATATTTCTGGGAAACTCTCTAGACTTAGACAATATGAAAGATCCAACCATTCCAATGAAGTCAGCCTGAGCGGTGCAATACTCCTAAGCAGGACGCAATGCTTAAAGCTCAAGAATTTAAGTTCATCCAACGACCCATCAACCATTCTTGGAAAACTCTCAAGAGTACTACAATTTGAAAGGTCAAGTTTTTCTAAACTTTCCAACTTGAGAGATGGGATACTTTTGAGATTGTGACAGCTTGTAACAAGCAGGGTTTTAAGTTTTCCAAGAAACTTATCGACCACAAGTGGAAAACTCTCAAGACTATAACAACATGAAAGATCAAGTGTTTCTAGTGAATCCAACTTGAGAGTTGGAATATTTTTGAGATTGTGACAACTATCAACAGACAGGGTTTTCAGTTTTCCAAGAAACCCATCAACCACAAGTGGAAAACTTTCAAGACTATAACAATAAGAAAGGTCAAGTGTTTCTAGCGAATCCAACTTGAGAAGTGGAATACTTCTGAGATTGCGACATCCTTTAACAAGCAAGGTTTTCAGATTTTCAAGAAACCCGTCGACCACAGGTGGAAAACTCTCAAGACTATAACAATATGAAAGGTCGAGTGTTTCTAGCGAATTCAGCTTGAGAGATGGAATATTCCTGAGACTGCGACAACCTTCAACAAGCAAGGTTTTAAGATTTCCAAGAAACCGGTCAACCACAGGTGGAAAACTCTCAAGACTATAACAATCTGAAAGGTCAAGAGTTTCTAGCAAATCCAATTTAAGAAGTGGAATCTTCTTGAGATTGTGACAACTTTTAAGAAGCAGGGTTTTAAGTTTTCCAAGAAACTCGTCCACCACAAGTGGAAAACTGTCAAGACTGTAACAATATGAAAGGTCAAATGTTTCTAGTGAATCCAACTTCAGAGGTGGAATACTCTTCAGATTGTAACAACCTTTAACAAGCAGGGTTGTGAGTTTTCCAAGAAACCCATCCACCACAAGTGGAAAACTCTCAAGATATATACAATCTGAAAGGTCAAGTTTCTCTAAAGAGTCCAACTTGAGAGGTGGAATACTCCTTAGCTTGGTGCAACCTTTAACACTCATGAATTTAAGCTTATCACCAAACCCATCTACCACATGTTGAAAACTCTCAAGACTAGTACATTCAGAAAAATCGAGTTCTTCTAGAGAAGCAAACACGAGACGTGGAATAATTCTGATTTTGGAGCAACCCATAACCTTCAAGATTTTAAGTTCTCCTAAAAATCCATTCACCACGGGAGGAAAACTTTCTAGACTAGCACTCCATGAAAGGTCAAGTTCTTCCAGTGAAGCTAACCCGAGGGGTGGAACACTCTGGAGTTTGGGACAATTTTTAAATCTCAAGATTTTAAGTTTATCTAGAAAACCAACCGATTTATCAATTGCAATTAGTTTCTTACAATTTTGAATTGAAAATTCTTCTAAATTTGGGAGACTAGATATGTCAGGTATTTCTTCTAAAACTGTACAGTGATCAAACTTTAAAACTCTCATATTCTTGAACTTCTGCATGAAAAAAAGAATGGACATTGAAAAACATGCAAATAAATAAGAAATATATGAATAGTCTTAAAATGGATTTATTAATATAAGATAATTCATATAAATATGTTTCACTTGCCTGCTTGAGAAAGTACTCCCACTTAAATTGCTTTGTTGTATCGCAACAGCGAAAATTGCATATAACAAGATCCTTCGGATGAAAATGAGATGGTAAATCTTTTTTCTTTTTGGTAGTATTACAAAGTAACGAGGCAAAACAAAAAGATAAAAAATAAGATGGTAAATCTAATGGAGGATAAATGCACCCTTCCAGTACTCTTAGACTATTTGGAAGAAGTTTGGGACTTCCAGAAAAATGACCATGCCTAATAATTAGTGTTTTGAGATTTTCCATCTTCTTGAAAGCTTCTCTATCCAAGTTTATGGGAGAACAACAACAGCAACAACAACCTTTGAAATGTATGATGTCAATTTTACTTGTTCCCTACAAACAGAAAAGGACGACAAATCAACCAAATATATTGTAGAACTTTTTATCACTTATTTAAAGATCTTTTAAATATTATATAAAGGTAAAATATATTGTAATATTGTGACAATTAATTACATTAATAATGCAGAAAGCCAAAAAGGTAACAGAAACATTAGTAACATTAAGCAAAGCTTCTCCATATCATTATTACTAACCTTATTTTCTTGTAAAACTCGAATTATATCTTCACAGCACCATAACCTACTGCGTTCTCCAGGATCAGTTGATTCTCGTTCAACGATTTGTTTCCCCATATATTCTACCAAATCATGTAATGTCACAATACCAGACTCACTTATTTTTATGAGAGATTTTTCCACTAACACATTAATGTGATCATTCTTGATATCACCATGATGAGCATGAAGTATTTGTTGGACCCTTGTCAATTCATATCCTTTGAAGCAGCAAGCAATGTCAAGAAAGACAATCTTCTCTTCTTTCGGCAAAGCATTATAGCTCAATTGTAGTATTGTTTGGATCTTTTCATCAGGAACCCTTTCACAACGAGCTAGTGCACGTTCACATTCCTCAATTGTCTTATTAAAAAAGTGAGAACCTATGACTTCCAAAGCAAGTGGAAGGCCAGAAGCATATGCAACGGCGCGCATAAAAACATCCGCATAACCTGACAAACTTTTGTCACTCTTCAAATCTTTATAGCTTTGTCTAGATTCCTTTTTAAGAGCATTCCATCTGACTAATTCAAAAGCATCTTCATCCTTCAATCCTTCCACCTCATATGGTCTTTCAACCCCATGACATTCTAGCAACCTTTTGTCCCGAGTCGTGATGATGACTCTACTGCCTGGACCAAACCAATAGGATCTTCCAGCAATAGCCTCTAATTGCCTCTTGTTGTCAACATCGTCTAGAAGCAAAAGAACCTTCTTTTTGTGCAGCCTTTGTTGTAATATTGAAATTCCTTTGCTAACACTTGCTATCTCACAGTTATTTTCTCCAATTATTTCAGACAAAAGAGTCTTTTGGAGATATTTCAACCCATGTTCGGTGTCTGAATTTTCTCTGATTTTTTCAAGAAAACATGAACCTTGAAACTGATTGGCAATAGAATTATAAACTTCCTTAGCAAGAGTAGTTTTCCCTATCCCACCAATCCCGTAGATACCTACCATGAGGGTTGTATCATCAGACCCAACATTCAAAAGTAAAATGACATCTTTCACTTTGTCTCTCAGTCCAACTAGGTTATCACCGTTATGTAATGCAATGGGTTTTATCTTTTTCAAGACTTCTTCAACAATCTTCCCAATAAACTCATGCTCATACCCTTCCCTGTCCAATAAGATAAAAAGGTCATTCAAGTACATATGTCTATGTTTTTAATACTTATTATATATTAGGCATAATTCTTTTTTTTGCCCTCCATCTATGGCGATTGTGCAATATTAACCCTCACTCTTTTTTAGGATTTTTGCCCCTGTATGTTTACCCCATGAGTTGGCCTCTCTCCCAAAATCTACGTTGATGCTAAAAGATAACAGTCAAATCTCATAGTCGTCTAAATTTTATTGATAATTAAAAAATAATGCCAAAAATCAACTTGTAAGTGTTAATGAAACTCTTAATCAAGGTGCCAAACATTTTGGAGGACTATGAGTTGGAGTTTCATTTTTTTGATTTTAAAGCAAAGTCATGAGTTGAGTGTCACATTAATAAAATATGTCACACCACAATGTAATTTTAGAGGACAATTAGGAAAGAAACTACCAAATCACAAAGAAGGAAAACTTAAGGGGCCAAAATAGCTTAAAAAAGAAAAGGGATAAAATTGCAAAATTACGATATATAAAGGCAAAAATGCAAGTAAGTCTATTTATTATAACTAAAATTGTCCTCTGCTTTGTTTGTTAGTTTCTTATCATCCTTTTACTATCTATCATATAAATTAAGCTTCTAAAGAAAAATACGGATTGAGAAAGACATAAATAATGCTAAAAGATATAATAAAAAAAATCATTAGCTCATTGATATTATAAAGGGTTAATATATGTTTATCCGTGTGATATTAATGAAATATGGTTTACCCTTGTAAACAAAAATTAGATTTCAACCATGTTAACATCAAGATTCTTTAGAAATGCACCATGACCCCATCTGACGGGATAATTAAGCCGCCGTGGCAGAGTCGGCATTTTTTTATTACATAGGATGTTGAGTGTGTATTATTAATTATTTTAGCTTTATTTTAAATAAAAATAAAACCCAGATATTCCTTAAAAAAAACCCATATATTTTTTTTTTACAAAAATCAATAGAAATAAATCGATCGAGGCTTTCTTTTCTTCTTTCCCCATTAATTATCTTCCTTCTTCCTCTCTCTTATCTTCCTTCTTCCTCTTCTCGTCACTGTTCTCTTCCTCCTATCCTTCACAAAAAAACTCATTTTCGGATTCCAATTTTTCATCATCAACAATCCCTCATCATCAACACCATTCCTTCCAAATTCCAGTCTAAACACATTTTTGATCTAATCTAAATCCTTTTTTTTCGAATAAAACGTGTTTATAGCATTTCATTGATAATCAAATGTTCAATACAACGAGGTATAATAGAATCAGTAGTGAGACTAGCTAATAATATGGCAACTCCAGTAAGAGCGTGAGCTACCTCATTTGCTTGTCGCCCATTAAACTCAACCTTAGAAAAGAGAAAATTACATTTCTAAATCTTTTGTCATCATAAATTTATTCAATTCCCTCAAAAAAAAAAAAATCAAGTTATTCAATTATATGGTCCATCTAAAAAATAAGCAAAACTTATATGGTCTATATGATAAATCAGATTTTTCAACTAATCTGAAGAAAAAATATATATTTCATTCATTCAGAAAATATGGTCTATATTTTGCGTTTAAAAAAATTCATATTTAATTTATTACTTGTTAAAAAAATAATTTTTTTTATAAAAAAAAGTTTTCTATAATGTGTAGAAAACATTCAAAAAATTATAAGTTAAAGCATAATTAAACAAATTTTAATTTAGCTTGGATTAAAACTATGTGATAGAAATTTTTATAGGGACCAAATATTTATTTATTCCTTATTTATATTTGAGACTAGACTAAGTTTAAATTTTGTTGGCAACGACAAGATAATTGTAAATAATATATAAATACTTCTATCAATTCTTCAAGTCTCTTCACATTCAATTCGTCTAATTTAAACTATTACTTTCTCTCTCACTAATTATAAGTAGAGGTGTTTGCGGTGCGGTTTGATTCGATTTTTAGATTAAAAGTCATTTGATCGTAACAGAAAAAAGCATACGGTTTGATTTGATTGTCCTTCAAAAACTGAAATGAACTAAATCAAACCAATGCGATTTGGATTAATTCGGCTTTTTGCGAAAAAAATACGCAACTGAAAGGACCACCGGTGTTTATGGTTTGATACTAGTATTAATAGTTTAACATTGATATAATTTCATATGTGAGAAATTGTAGTGATTTGATACTAGTATTAATAGTTTGACATTGATATAATTAGTTTTTTCATATTGTAAAATGTCAGATTTTTTCCCACGTTTAATATCTAATGAATTTACTAAAAAAAATAAATTATATCCAAACTTATAATTTTATCATTTTATAAATTGATAGAAAAACAAACGTAAAATACAAAACATATATATTGCTTCGGTTACCATAAGCATGTTGCGTTACATCAAAATAAGAGTGCAGATCATGTCTAAATTGCTAATTTTAGATAGCATTAGCATGTTACATTACATCTAAATAAGAACCATATCATGCACAAATAAGAAAATATCATGTTGAGTATCGGGATTGGGTCTCATATGTTGCTTTTCAGTTAGGTTTGACCCAATTGTTTAAAATAAAAAACCACAAACTGAATTGTGCAGTTGAGTTCAAAAATTGCTCAAATTCATCTGAATCAAATGTGATTTTTTGCGTTTTCGATTTAGATTGGTTCGGTAATGCGGTTTTCTATTTGGTTGGTTCGATTTCAAACACCTCTAATTATAAGTGTCCTTTTAATAATATTTTCTATCATCTATTCTTTCTCCTCAAAAAGAATATCATAAATTATTTGACATTTTAGAATATCAAGATTATATTTATTACTTTTTATTAAAAATATTACTCCTTTCGTTCCGAAGTATATGTCGTAGTTGGTCATTTCATACATGTTGATGTACAACTTTGATTATTAACATCTTTATTTACCTATATTAAAAAATATTCATCGAGACAAATCGAACAACATTGTATATACTAACATTATCAATATGTATTAGTAAAAAAAATGAAGTTAAATATGTTTTTTGTCCATATAAATATTTCAACTTTTCTTTTAAGTTCCTCTAAAATATTCCTTCACTTTTGGTCCCCTAAAAGTTTTGCATCACCACTTTTGCTCTCTAATTTTAAGTTACTTATTTGTATCATTCAAAAAATAATAATGACTTTCTGCAGGAATGTTTAGGATGTTTATAAGAATTTCTCCCCAAAATTATTAATTTTTTTTAATAAGATTATGAATTAAATATGAATTTTTAAGTGTTAAAAACAGAAAAATTCACATTTAATTCATCTCTTGTTAAAAATATATAAAATTTTTGCGATTTTTTTTTTATATATTACTAATCATGACAAAAAGAAAACCAAAATTTCAAATAATACATGTGAGTTAGCTTAAAACAGAGACCAAAAGTAGTGTTGTAAATTTTTTGGCAGAAAGGAATATTTATAAGGATAAAAATAAACATATTTAACTCTAATACATTAATATTAATATTATATTAACAATTTACATAAGAGTTTCCTTCAAAAAATTAAATTATAAACAGTTTTCAATTAGGTGATTTCGTTTATTTTAACAAAGAAAAATAAGTCATGCACCTACCTAACTACTAAACAAGACAAATGAACTGAAAACAAGAGATAGGAATATACCCTTTCTTGTAAGCAAATCCAGCCAAATTAGCAACTTGGTGAAGAGAGTCCTTCCATTTGTTATTCATGTCATGACTTGAGGAGCTGATCTCATCATGTTTTTCCATTGCTTCGCCATAATTTCTTTTCAACTTCCGCACATCGGAAGGATCCACGTTATAAAATACCGGCAAAATAGAACGATCCACCTTATTATCTTTCATCGTATCAAGGATCTTTGAAAGTTCTTTTAAGCAAAAGGAGGAAGAAGCATAATTCTTAGAGAGGACAACAATGGCCATCATGGAGTCATCAATTGCTTTGAGAAGTGATGGTGTGATTTCATCTCCTTTTTTAAGCTCCTCGTCATCCATGAAAGTTCGGACTCCTTTGTCATCAAGAGCTTTCTTGAGATAGCCGGTGAAATTATAGCGAGTATCCTCGCCTCTGAAACTAAGGAAAACATCATATTTAAATCGATCTGTGACTGTGAGGGAAGCCATGATGAGTGAATGAGTTGGTTTGATGAGTACGAATTGCTGAGTGTAGAGAGTATCTTGAATCAAATGATGAATGAGAGAGAGACAAACACGGTTGTAAGTAGTAGTGATTAATAGTATGAGTGTATGTGGGAGATAGAGGGAATTTCGGAGTACCTAGAGTCACATGACTGTGGGACACACTTGGCATTAAAGTAGGGAAAAAGAAGTTTTCGCAATGATGGAGCAATTTTCCGGTACTGATAAAGACAAAATGTTTCAATATATATGTATGTCTTCTACAGTACTTGTTAAGAAATTTCAAAAAGAGAGTTTGTTTCTTTTCTGGTGTATGTTTTTTTCTCCTTCCCTCTACATAAAAAAACAATAATAGAGTTATTAGTATGGAAAAAAGCGATTTTTGAACTTTTTTCTTTGCCTTCTCCTATTCTATGTAAAGGTCCATCATAGGGCCCAAAAAGACAGCTCATAAGTCAATTTTCGTAGAACATTGCTCATTAGACTTCAAAGATTGTTATCACACATCTAGAAATGACCTTCAATACCCCACTACAGTTTGTTGTTTAATTTTTCTCATTGAAGCAAACATTAGTTAACTACCATTGAAGATATTTTGGTCATTTTCAGGTGTGTGATAACAAATCTTTTTGTGTAAACAACAATTTTCATTCTCCTAAGGTCACAAGAGTGGGCCCAACATAGAAAGACTGTCGATAAGTCACTTAAGTCTAGTTGAGTCAACCGTAGTTGACACAACGACAGTTAACCACAGTTCGTTACCGAACAACAGTTAGCTGTTGTTGGGGTTATATGTGTAATTTCCTTGCGTGTCATAGCAATTTTTGAAGTGGGAAGATCAATTCTCAAATTTCTAAGCTATCTAGTGTTTGAAGTGGGAAGATCAACTTTCAAATTTCTAAGTTGTCTAGTGTGGTAGGACTTTCTTCGATGGTCATGTATGCTTGAGTCTTTTGTTCGGGCCCGTTTTAAAAATTTGAATACGCGAATTTTAAGACAAAATTACTATATGTAGTTCTTTAAAAAAAAAAGATTTTTTTTCTTCCTAAAAACACTATATCAAACGGGCTCTGAGTAGGGTTCTCCTCTACCTGAATTGAGAAACCAATTACTTTCACAAGAGAAAAAATTGCTTTTACAATAAAAAAAATTTGAAGGAAAATATTAGATATCAAAACCATGCTAAGAATGAACAATTATGAACACACAGCACAAACATATACTTTTTTTAAAGTGCAAATAAACAACTTAGAATGGAGCAAGAACATGGAAGAATAGAAAAAAAATATACAAAATCCATTTCTTGGGTCAATCTAGAAAGAAAGGAGCAGTCTAAAAATATAAACCATCTCCATTATAAACAAAAGGTAATTTGTGGCAGACTTTCATGTTTCCCCTTCTTGGTCATATAGGCAGTAAGATTCCTGAGATGAAAAGCTTTACAAGATGGACTCAAGTTTGTCAACAAGTTCAATTTCATTTGAAGTTGATGAAAGTTCTGTTGACAAATTTACAGGTCCATCTTTAAAGGGTTCAGGTAAAAAGACAAAATAAGGCTACGTTTCAATTTTTTGTTGGGTCGTTTTTGCAATCTGACCTTACTAATCGGACCGGAGAATTCCCATATATGTATGTGTTCTACAGTACATGTTAAGAAATTTTAAAAAGAGAGTTTGTTTCTTTTCTGGTGTTTGCTTTTTTTCTTCTTCCCTCTACATCAAAAAACAATAATAGAGTTATTAGTATGGAAAAAAGCGATGTTTGCACTTTTTTCTTTGCCCTCTCCTATTCTATGTAACGGTCCATCATAGGGCCCAGAAAGACAGCTGATAAGTAAATTTTCCAAGAACAGCTCTTTAGACTTCAAAGACTGCTATCACACACCTAGAAATGACCTTCAATACCCCCACTATAGTTCATTGTTTAATTTTTCTCCTTAAAGTGAACAGTAATTAACAATCGTTGAAGATATTTTGGTCATTTTCAGGTGTGTGATAGCAAGTCTTTTAGTGTAAACAACAATTTTTATTCTCCTAAGGTGACAAGAGTAGGCCCAACATAGAAAGACGGTCGATAAATCACTTAAGTCTAGTTGAGCCAGTTGCAGTTGGCACAACGACATCTAATCGTAGTTTGTTACCGAACGATAGTTAGTTGCTGTTGGGGTTAAATGTGTAATTTTCTTGTGTGTCAAAGTAATTTTTGAAGTGGGAAGATCAGTTTTAAAATTACTAAGCTATGTAGTGCTTGGAGTGGGAAGATCAATTTTCAAATTTCTAAGTTGTCTAGTGTGATAGGACTTTCTTGGATGGCTCATGTAGGCTTGGGTCTTTCATTCAGGCCACGTGACTTTTAAGAAAAAAATTACTATATGTAGTTTTTTAACATAAATCATTGGGACACATTAACATTTTCATTTATTTAACATTGTGAATTGAATCAATCATCTACTCAAATGAATAACCATACTTTTATACATAGTTAAATAAATGTCATGAGAATTTATAAAAAGTAATCATGATGATTCAAATCATGGATCTTTAACTCTTTTAATATTTTATAACTCAAACCAGGTGCTCAACTCTCCGGAAATGTATAAAAAGTGGGTTTAAAATATCATTATTGTTTCTAAAAAATCAAATGAGTTCATGGTTTTGTTCAATCTCTTGTTATATATTTGTCCAACCCCATGACTAGTTTTTAAATCAAAGTGGTATAAAAAATAAAAAAAAAGGTTCAAGTATGCTCCATTTAGCCGACGCTTCATTTAGGGTCTTGGATGAAAGACATGTAGCAAAAAATAATTTAAAGCCTGGGATTTATTTCAAGTTAAAAAATTAACATTTGTTTTTAATAAATATAAACTAAATATGTTTCTTTTTCCCTTTTACGACCACTCTTCCTCTCCCCTCTCCTACCATTTCCGCCAACCTCTGCCCATCGCCTCCAACCTCCTCCCACTATACTGCGCCCTCTCTCCTCTTCTTATCATCATAGTCTCGCCACAATGAATCCATAGCTCCGTCGCCTCTCTCCCTTCTTTTATTATTGGGAATCTTCTGGGTGTTTATCCGATGAAAGTAACAATGTTGGGCTATGAAAAATAGATCTGATTTGTAACATCCTAAACATGCATGCAAATAATCATGAAAAAATTCAACCTCTAAGTCACTTTTTTAGACTTCGCGTATATTAAAGGGTCAACCATAAGAAGAATCTAAAATTACAATGTTAGAATGTGTTTTTATTTTTAGAATCATTTTTCAGACTTTACAAATATTACAGGTAAATTACAAATATTTCTAGTCCACTTAACATGGGTCTATTTTAACCATTTATTTAAATTCTAGTCCACTTAACATGAGTCTATTTTAACCAATATTGTTGTTACTCCTATCGAGTGCTAGAAGGAGAGTCGATTATTCTTCCTTCTTCGTTTTAGGTTCTTACTCGCAGTGGATGAGAAGAGTAATAATATTGATCCAAACCACCGTTGAGGGTTCCAAATCAATAAATAGCAAATTCATAATGCATCACAATATCACAATTTATTATATAGTTGGAACAATCAATAGACCACAGGAGGAGGATATCCACAACACAAAAAATATATCCATCCCAGTATACTGAGCAACAATAAGCAATATAAAGTGTGCACATATTTTACAAAGAAAGAGTTTTGGAACAATAATATACTATTATTAGTACGTTGAAAAGTTGGAACTTCAAACATTGTTATGCCATCCAAGACGCAAGACCCCTTGCATAGTGCAGTGAATGTTGGCTAATTGTTATACTTAGGCCTAACTTCTATTCCTTCAAGAACGAGGCCACTCTTCCAATTAGCAGGACGGCCACCACTTGTCTGTAACAAGTTCATCTGGACTTTTTCATTTTCTATGCCTGCATTGAAGAACTCCCCCATCTCAATCTCCAACCACCCATCGCTTCTCACACTAGGACGTTGCAATCCTACTGCTCCATTGTGCTGCCTACCTTCCACTTCCACATTTGGATCCAAACAGACAATTTTATTAGTACTACTCTGGCCACCTTCGACACAAACTGATAAATCCGCACGATGGTTCTGAAATCCCCAAGCATTAATCATTTTGTACACAACATAAGCTGCATATTGAGTATTTGGGGACAGGACAATGGTGTTTATCACACCACGAATTTCAAGCAAACACACATCAACAAGCTTAGCGACTTCAGGGAACCTGTCCAAAAGTAGTACACAAAAGATGCAAAGATTGAACGTAATAACTGAGAGAAAAGTTGAAAGCGTTTTGTTACATAACAAACCGAGTATAACAAGTCTTATAGTAAAATTAAATATTCAAGAAAATGTAATTAACAGTTCAGAGAGAAAGGAGAAAATAAAGACCTAACTAACCTGGACTCAGGCAAAGGAATCCAATTCCAGTAGTGCTCGGTATCACCCCAAGTAATTACAAGAGATCTAGCAGAAAGCATGTAACAAATTTTTCTACTCTTTCTATCCAATTGAAAGCTCTACATTCATTTCAACACATTCAATTTCCATTAGCATTTTATAAACCCAAATATTCGAGAAATTGGCGGTTAATTAGGAATAAGAAGAATACCTTTCGACCATTGTTGATGATGATAGGGCGATCAGATAGAGCAAAGTAGAGAGATTTTTTGGTATGAATGTTAGCAAGGTAAGGAGTGTGTGAGATTATAGAGTCGAAGAATTGGGAATTGGAAGGGAGAAAGTGATTCCAGACATCGTCGGAATCGGACGCAGATTGGAAAGTCTTGGAAACAACGGAGAGTCTGCCGGCATCGAGTGGTGTTGTACGAGACACTATGGCGGCAATGCAGCCTTCTGGCAATTCCTCAATACCTGTCATTCTTTCTTTCTATGGCAGTGATGCAAAGCAGTGACGACAAACAAAGGACGCTAATATCTCAACGCATTAAATGGAAGAGACTCCTTTGTCTCTCTCTTTTTGACTAATCATTCATCTGTGAGTAGCAATTCCCACTCAGTTACACGCAATATCTTAACGGTAAGTTAATAGTATTAGATGGACGGTTATGATGCACAATACCCTTCCTCTTAAAATGAATGTCGGCAATGTTTTTTTTTTATAAGAGACTATCTCATGAATATTTGGTTAAAGTTTTTATAAAAAAAAAATGTAATTATTATTTGATTAAAAGCGATAAAAAAAATTAAGAAGTTAAATGCAAAATATATTAAAAATCAAACTAGTGAAGTATAAGATGTGCCTAACAGAAAAATGTATACAACGACAAAGTAGCAAACATGGTAAAGATAGAAACCACAATTACAAACTGGTATAATCTATACAAAGAGGAGCATAGAGCCATAGACCACCAGTAATGAAATTCAAAAGAGAAAATTGGTTTATGTGTCTTTATCCACCACCAAGAACGAAGCATAATACTATCGAGAAGTTAATTCTTAGAAGACACGTTGCTGAAAATTCTTGAGTTTCTCTCATTGCAAATGACCCAAAGACAGACTAGCCACACCACCTAAAAACAAGAGAGAATTTCCTTCCTAATAGCATATGCGCCAAAAAGTTGTTGTGCATGACATCAAATATCAGATGGAACAACAGTAATTATACCCAACCAACAATGGACGAGATGTCAGATGCTTCCAAAGAAATCACACTTGAGAAATAGATTTTTGATCGTATCCTATTTCTTGTACCCACCCGAACACAAAATCAAATATGATGGAATTACTTCTCTTCGAATTAAGCTGTCCTTGTGAGAATTCTCTTATTAATTATTCTCCAGGCAAAAAAATGACACCTTGAGAGGCATCGCTTTGCTCCAAATTAAGTTTGAATGGTTGTCAATGAGAAGTTGATATGTAGTTGTAAGAATATGATAAACATCTTCTATTGAGTATCCTTCAAGAAGGTCATGTTTCCAAATCAACTTGACATTTACGTTATCCTTCAAAAAAGTGTTATCAAGAAGCTTAACGCAATCTATTAATTGTTCCTCCTCCCAAGAAAAGAGTCTTCTTATCCACCTCCAACCCACCCCGTCAACCTCCCAACCATCCCTCCTCGTCGCACGCCGCAAAAACATTAGGATCCACACTTAGCTCAAACAAACGCCTAAACTGATACTGCAACAGCCCTCCCTCTAACCAAGGATCACTCCAAAAAGATGTAGTTTCACCACTACCAATTCTACGACTCACCCCATGACCCCATCATTAAACCAACTTGTGCCACTACCACCCTCACCGTAAAAATATCACATAGGTCCCTCCACCAGACAGAAGACAATCGACCCCCTTTTCTAACCCAACCTCCCTCAGTCCCATATTTAGCAGCTAATACTTTAAACCATAATCCACACTGATTATCATACAAACGCAAACACCATTTTCAAAATAAGGATATATTAAATTCCCTAATCCTCCTAACTCTTAAATCTCCATTCTCCTTACTAGAACACACTTTGTCCCAATTTATCCAATGTATTTTGCGAGCTTCCTCACTTCCCCCCATAAAAAAAGATTTAAAAAAAGATTCAATGATAGAAATTATGCATGTGGGGGCCTTGAAGAAGGAAAGAAAATAAACTGGTAATGACGACAAGGCATGTTTTATGAGTACAAGCTGACCACACATGGATATATTTTTACGCTTCCATGCAGATAATCTTTTGCGAATGTTCATAACCAATGGATTCCAGAACGACAAACGTTGCTGATTCCTGCCAATAGGAAGGCCCAAATACACAAACGAAAGTTGACCAATCTTACAATTCAAAACCACCGACGCTTCCACCAACCAATAATCTGACAAATTAACACCAACCAGAAGGATCTTATGATTATTTACTCTCAAACCTGAGATGAGTTCAAACAATATCAGAGTTGCTTTCAACCTTCGAATATTTCTCCAGTTCTTCTCTCCAAAAATCAAACTATCATCAGCAAATTAATGGTGGGAAACACAAACATGAGATGCCTTGCCAACTTTGTAACCCAACAAAAGAGATACGTCAGTAACAGCCGAAAGCATCACATTTAGACCTTCTGTCGCTAACAAAAACAAGAAAGGTGAGAATGGGTCTCCCTTGCGCAGACCTCTGCACATCGAAAACTCATTTTTGGGACTACCATTAACCAAAACCGATGCATAAGTTGTAGTAACACAGTCCATTATCCACTTCCTCCACTTCCAGGGAAAACCCTTTTTTGTCATGACCAGCTGAAGATAACCCCAATCAATAGAATTATATGCCTTCTCAAAATCCACCTTAAACATAAATATTTCCTTCTTTTTTTTTCCGCATCGTCCACCACCTCATTTTCAATAGCTATGCCATTTAGGATCTGTCTACCCTTAACAAATGCCATATGTGCTTCAGAGATCACACTATCGATAACCAACTTTAATCTGTTCGCTAGGACTTTATATAAAATCTTATACATACACCCCACATGAGATATTGGTCGATAGTTAGATAATTTTTGGGGCCTAATCACTTTAGGAATCAAAGCAATAAAAGCACAATTTGAACCTTTCACCAATTTGTCGTGCACAAAAATATCTGAAATGAACCACATAATATCAGATTTGAGGTCTCCCCAAAAATCCTTAACAAAACCAAGATTGGCGCCATCCGACCTTGGGCTTTTGTAACTATCACAATCCTAAATAGTCCTCCTTACATCATCTTAGTAAGAAGCACCTCTAGAGAACTAGGATCCACCAAACTAAGAGTCTTGAAAGAAAGTTTATGCACTCCAGTAAAAGTTATCATTTATATTTTAAGGAAAATGTTAACCATTGGAGCATGGGTTAAATAATCAAACATAGTAATATTGTCTGAAAGTTGTGCAGACAATAAAAGTTTAAAAAATGTTATTTTTAACCTTTTTCTTTCTTCATAAATGTTATTTTCAACTTAAAACTTTCCTTTTTTGGCTTCCTTAACCAATATCCCAGGGCATTGGTTAACAACCTATATTTAAGATAAAACTTCTATTTATAGATTTTTTAACCAATCTCTTTGGACACTAGTTGGCATAACTTTTTTCTTTTTAAAGATTTTTATAGTATATTATCTTTTTGCAATAAATGTTTCCACAAATTATTTTGTAATAAAAATTTCAGATGAGAAATCAATTTGAATAGGCTCTCATAAAAAATTATTTTAAGTATTTTATTCTTTTCATAATAATTATTTTCAAAGACATAAAAATATGTGATTTTTATAAAACAAAACCTCTAATAATTAATATTTAAGCTAATGGATGTCAAAATTACTCTTTTAATTTATAACAAATGTGTTTAAAATAACTTTAAATATTTTTGTATAAGTTTTTATGAGACTCGTTTTACAAATAAAATGAAAAAATATATATTTTTTTAAATCTATAACAAACGGACTAAAACTCTCACAAAACTATCCATTTCCAAATAAATGTCGGTAAAGTTCTTACTCACAAACTCCAGCTGTCCATAATTATATGTCTTTTTATCTAAAATATATGTGTGTGTATATATATATATAATACATAAGTGATTCAATAATGGTGTTAAACATTATTATTTGAAAATATCAAAGTTTTATGTTAAATGTTGATATTAACTAAGTGAGGACCATATGGTCTTGTTTTGTTATATGGAAGTGGTAGAACAAGCTGTCTCTTTCAGTTTATAAGCTTCACTTGATTCATTATTGCGCTACGGAGCAATAAGCAAATGTCGATATCAAAATTGGTTTCATTTTTGCTTGAAGAGGACATAAAGTTTGTTTCTTCAAGGAATACTTGGAATGGAGGAGTGTTTTTTGACGATTTTCTTTTTGACATTCTTTTAAGGGTTAATATGTCTTTACTCCCTGAAATTTGGGCGAGTTCCGGTTTACCCCCTGTAAAAAAAGAAGTTTAGATTCCAACCCTATAATATGGAGATTCTCCACAAAACACCCTTGTAATATGAAGATTCTCCACAAAACACCCTTGACCCCATCCAGACGCTGACGTGGCACGCCACTGTGTAATTATTTTTATTTTTTTTAAAACCTGACACGTGTGTAATGGACACTAACGTGGCACGCCACTATGTAATTATTTTAATTTTAATTTTTAAAAAATTTAAAAATAAGAAAAAAAATAAATTTGGAATAAAATTTTCTAAAAAAAATCTGAATTTTCCTAAATTTTTTAATAAATTTGTATCCAGATTTTTAAAAATAAAAATATTTTCCAGATTTTTTTTTTGTTGAGAAAATTTAAAAAACTTCTTTTTCGAAAAAAAAAATCTGTTTTAAATTGGAAAAAAATATATTTCCAAATTTTCGAAAATAGTTTGAACTTTTTTTT
>Ga0315914_1002455_pt1 | contig 28316 bp, 20 predicted proteins | sample MpolenodulesMG_FD_203920 | JGI IMG/M metagenome (GOLD analysis project Ga0315914, IMG submission 203920) | Medicago polymorpha root nodule microbial communities from Los Angeles, California, United States - elongated nodules | ecosystem: Host-associated > Plants > Roots > Nodule | place: USA...
AAACAAGCGTCATAACTTCTTCACGTGTACTCACGCGCCTCTCACGCAAGAAGACGACATTGTGACCGTTAATGCGGTTAAAGCCGTGTTAGAGAGCATGGTAAACAATAATGAAGTGATTGTGGAGGCTTCCCCGGCGCTCCCCGGGTTTGGACGGACTCCTAAGACGCGGCAGTTGAGGGTGACTGACTCACCCTACCCGCTACACGACACTGACACTGACGCCGAGGTGGACAAGGCTGCTGATGCATTCATACAGAGGTTCTACTCGCAGTTGAGGAAACAAGATTGAGTCTTGTTTCTTAACATCTCATTTATGTTAATTATGATTTTGAACGTAAAGTTTGTAAGCAATTTTGGATAATCTTATGTCTTTGTGGATGTAAGAGAGGAAGCTTGTTATTTATGTTGAGGACTAAAATTTTTGTATGTTTAGCTGTTGGATTGTATTGCTTATATATGAAAAATAAAAATGTTATAAGAAGTGTAATTAATTTAATCGCTGTCTTTCTCTTCGGTTGATTTCTATGATACTTATTACTTAAATTTCCATTTAATTTTTTTTGTGACAAATAATATATTAAGTGAAGCCAATATGATTTTCATTTATATAGCCATTTTAATTTTATATTTTTTTTATCATAAGAAATCACCGTATTTGATCTTTGGCACCCTAGTGATTCTACAGAATACTTGTTTTTTGTTCTAATTGTTCAATAGCAAAGCTCACACACACTACAAATATATTATTCAGATTAAAAAAAAGTACTTTGGATCTGCGTATAATAATTTTTATTAAGCCATTTCTGATTTAAAACTATGAGGGGTTATAGTACTCTGGAAAACATAAAGGAATAGAAATGAAATGGATGATTTGTGTTATCTTCCATTATTAATTTGTTAGGTATTTAATTAGTGTATACCTAACAAATTGTATTCGTCAAAAAAAAAAAAACCTAACAAATTGTAGAGTACGGTTGATCGAATCTTCCCGAGAGGGACGAACCTTAACGTACACACTTTGGTACTAAAAGGAATTTTTGTTTTTGCTTTGGCAAATATACTCAAAAGATGATCGAATCTTCTAATTTGGGATTAATAGTATATTCGAATATACTTTGCAGATATGTTTCGTTCATAAATCATTATAAAGCTTTCTTTCTTTTCCCTTGCACATATAACAAAATATATTATCATTCATTGTTCTTGATTCTTTGATTATGTATTTTCTTTAGCATTCTCTTAGTGAATGCTTGGTTCAACTACTTAATTGAGGAGAAATGAGGGAAGATGATAAGATAAATTTTAAAATTCGTTGTCTTTGGTTTGATGAAGGGATCAGAATAATTTTAATTTAATGGATGGAAAATATAATTATATTTTGTTACCATTGTCATATTTAATATCACATTAAATAAAAAATTATTTAAGTTCAAATATCCCCTAAAAAAAGTTCAAATATAAAATACAAATTATCTCCCCTCTTTGCCAAAAATAAAAAAATTAAAATTAGGATGAATTTTGCTTATCTCTTTTTCTCTCATCTCCTTCAAATAACTGAACTAAACAATTCCGAATTAAAATTATTTATCTCGTCTATCACTCCCCTCCAACTAAACAATCTTAGTTTTTGCATTTTTTTTCTACTTTCTCTTACACTTGTTTTGCACACCTTCAATTTTTGTTTTTCTAATCAAACATTGAACTTCGATTGATAACAAATTAGTCAAGACTCGCATGAACTAAAGTTCAAATTCTAATCGAAATAATACTTAATTAGATTTCACCAAATGATCAAATTAACTATGATCAACCCCTCCATCTCCAACAAGCCGGCCCTAATTTTCTCTCTCTAGGATTTCTTTTCCAGTTTCTTCATTGAGGGGTGGTTTTGGGTCAATTCTTGACCTGAAATCACCCCTCTTCATCTTTTTCTCTCTATTTCAATATAAATAAGTGATTTTCACATAGATCTAGGTTTTTTCTTTGTGATTTCATCATCTAAGTGTGGTGGTTTGTTGTTCGTCATCTTGTGCGGCGTTGTTTGATTTCTCGTCTTCTAGCGGTGTTCATTTTATTCATATTGAAAGACCGATTAGTCAAATCAAAGATTTGGGCGTCAACGTTGCAGATCTGGAGGCCATGGATATTCTGGTCACTTTAATTTTATCATATATTTTTGTAGGCATTATGCCGTTATATGCTATTAACTTGGATGTTGTGAGTTTGTTCGCAGATTCATCCGTTACGTTTTTAGCGGTGTTGAATGATGTAATCTCTCGATTTGAATGAATGAATATCATTTTGTTTTTTTAAAAAAAAAAAAACTATGATCAAATTATCTTGCTTGCCGTGTCTATATAAAAATGAATGACGCTCTAGAAATGTATAATGACCACAGTTGGTGACAAATTATTGTAGTATATATGCATGTATTTGTGCCAAAATACATACAGAATTGAACCTAAGGCTCTTGATTGTGTGTGATTGGTGACCCCGATTTGTTTTTAAGTTAAATAATGCTTTAAGGAGAAGACCCACCACTACATTGTCTTCATGCAATAATTCCACTAACTTGTCAAAGTGAAACCATAGCTGGCCCCTCTCCAAAAAATATTGCTACCTTTCTTCACTTTGGCTCCTTTCTCTCCTCTTTTGCTTTTGCTTTTGTTTTTGCCATTCAATGACTTTTTTAAGTTTTATAAAGATACCACTTTTCTCCTGCTTAATTAAGTTGGTTGCCAAGGAAGAAAATTTCACGCCTACACGGGATGACACAAATTAATGGGCAAGTAACAAAATTGGCATAGTTACCCTATACAAGCATAATATTTGTTTTTACTTTGATTAGGAGTAATATTTTCTCTCCTTAATTGCTCCTCTTTATGTTTTACGTTTTCTATTTATATTTCTGCTTTTCCTTCATCATTAAATTACCTATTACAATTTTTCCTTCTTTCACTTTCTTTCCTTCTATAGTATCTATTTTTTGTTGATATATATATATTCCTACTACTATACTATCACTTCCATTGAAATTCACACATTCCATAGGGCGCCAGCCAAATTTATTTTACTCAATTATGAAGTTTAAGACTTTAAGATTTTATAAACAAATTAGTCTAAATCTTCCCCTAACAAAATATAGTCTAATTAGAAGACTTTGTTTGTTTCATTTACAAAAAGAAAAATACAAATTTTAAGGTGTGTTAACGTATTGCTTAACATATTTTTTTTATACTTATTTAAAAACGATTGTTTTTCCATTTTAAATAGGGTTTTTAATTATTTAAATTTTACCTCAAAAAAAAAGAGTGTTTTTAATTTCTCGCTATTTCTCATTTCACATGCATGAAGGTGCTAGTTTCATTTGAAAAATATTCGAAAATTTCAAAAATAAATAAAAAGCTACTTGGTTTTGATATTTTTTATTTTTCTTATAGTTTAGACCGAAGGAAGTATAGTTAATTTTTTTGAAGATCCTATTAAATAGGGGCAATAACTTTTTGAAAAATGCTACCTTGTGCTCTAATAACATAAGATAAAGATCTTAAATAGAATTAAAAAATAAATATTGCATTGAAAGATAAGTTTTTAAACTTTTAAGATTATGAATGCATAATTTTCAAGATTAAATTTCTACATTTAATTTCTTATCTTTATGCCCTTAGGCACAAGTACAAGACCCTTAATCTAATTATTTCTTTTTCCTCTAAAAAAAAGTATATAAATTAAACATTGCTCTATAAAAATAAAAAAAACAAAGTCAATTAATAACAATTGTGAAGTGAGCTGGGTCTCAGAGCTGTTATTTCTGGAGCCCTAATATGTAACATTAATCAATTCAAAACTAGCTAGCCAGCAAGCTTACCATTTTAACTAGTAGTAGCTTACTAGAAGAAGTTAGTTTATTCACCATATGAAAGCTGGCAACAAATAACAACTCAAAAAGCCTGAGGCTTAGGTGAAGTGTGCCAATCAATAACTAATATAAGTTATTTTTATGACTAATATAGAATATTTTTATGACTAATATAAGTTATTGTTATTTATTATGTTTATTAGTGGAAGAAGTAAAACTTATAATCTCCTTAGTGGAAGAAGTAAAACTTGTATATGTCACTCACCAATTCACCTTTATCACTCATATATACTTCAACAAAGTATTTTTGTCTTTCACAAAAGTGAATCCTAAATTGCACTTAATTTTCCAAAATTTGAATAGCCTGGTCTAGAATTGCTGAAAAAGCATGCATGGAGTTGAAGTTTCATCAGTTGAATGCTAAAAGAATATACAAGAAAAAATCATGCTCCCTCATTACTTCATAAAAGCTTAACCTCAATGTAGTCCAGCCATATGCTTTATGCCTTTTTTTGTGGACCTTCTTTAAAGCTGATTCAATTTTGTTGTTCTCAAACCTTAAGTTTTTGTTTTGTTGTTGTGAAAAACACTCTCAAGTTTTCCTCATGAGTGTGGTTTGCATTATTTGATGGTAAAAGCTCCTCAAATTGCTCACATTTTCAGAAAAATAACCATTCAGAGGTTACAACCCAATCGAGTTTTACTCTAAAAATATTCATCAAGAGTTACAACCCAATTAGTTGAGCAATTTGAGAGACTTGTTGAACATTGCGTTATTAGATGGCTCTACGTGGTAGTTTCAACTCAAGTGCGAAGTTAACCACTCATTTCTTTTTAGACTAATTAATAGCATGAAAGGTGAAAATTGATCTAATTGGTCCATTTTGCCTTCTCTAACATTTAGTCAGATCTCCGCGGCCCTCTTGTCCACTATTTCAACAAAAAAAGTCGTCAGCCATTGCTTAAAAATTCGAGTCCGATTTCACTAGGCTCAATGTAATGTTGGTTTAACTTTAAGATTGATTTGAATCTTTACTCTAATTTTATTTCCCCGTAATATTATCTATTTTCAAACTACTAAAGAAATATTATAGATCCGTCACTACAAATTCATGCTTGAATATAATCTCATCTCAATTATAATGAAGATAACACAGACCCCGATCTATTTTATTTTCATGTTTCCTAGAGTACTATTATCCATCATTTTTTTTACGAGAACTATTATCCGACATATATACTTTAGTTTGTAATATTAATATTCTGTAAATTTACTAGGATGCCGAAGATCAAGACGGTGATTTCTTATGATAAAGAAATAGAAATGGCTATATAGTTTGTTTTTTTTACTAATGAAATGAAATGGCTATATAGATGAAAATTTATATTAGCTTCGTTATTATATCTTTGTTACAAAAAATTACATGGAAATTAAGTGAAGAAAAAGACCGGGATCAAATTAATTACTCTTGTAATAACATTTTATTTTTCATATATAAGCAGTAGAATCCAACTAATAAACATGCCAAAATTAAGTCCTCAACATAAATAACAAGCATCCTCACTTACATCCACAAAGACATAAGATTATCCAAAATTGCTAACAAACTTTACGTTCAAAATCATAATTAACATTCAAGAAATGTTAAGAAACAAGACTCAATCCTGCTTCCTCAACTGCGAATAGAACCTCCTTATGAATGCATCAGCAGCCTTGTCCACCTCGGCGTCAGTGTCAGTGTCGTGTAGCGGAAACGGTGAGTCGGTCACCCTCAACTGCCTCGCCTTAGGAGTCCGTCCAAATCCGGGGAGGGCCGGGGAAGCCTCCACAATCACCTCATTATTGTTTACCATGCTCTCTAACACGGCTTTAACCGCATTAACGGTCACAATGTCGTCTTCTTGCGTGAGAGGCGCGTGAGTACACGTGAAGAAGTTATGACGCTTGTTTAGGGCAAATTTGTAGTTGGGTGTGTTGCTGCAGCTGAACTCATACTCCCTTGTGGTAGAGAGGCGTGTGTCGTTACGGCGGCTTGAGGTGGAGCCACCGTGGTGGTGATGAAACATGAGGTTGGTGATGGCTTTTCCGGCAAGCTTGCTACGGCGTTTGACCATCATGTTAAGGTCCATCATTAGTTTTCCCTTTGATATGCCTTTTCTTAACATGAACAAGGCCACACGTATCATACTCCATACTTTCTTGGTTATTATTGGTACGTTGTTTTCCATTTTGTATAGTGATGTTTTTAATTTAATTTGGTTTTTATTTGAAGGATAGAAAGAGGTATAGCAAGAGAGATTTTCTTTTGAGAGAGAGATATATATTGAAACACAAAGAAAGGGATGAATTGAAGAGGAAGGGTAATGGGTGTATATATATGTGAATGTAATGGGGAAAGAGGGGAGAAAGAAAAACGTGGTTTTCTTATTTAGTGTTGGGTGGGTGTGTGTTGCCTTAAGAGTTAAGAGGTTGTAGTTGAATCTCACCTATCTTTTTTTTTGTCGAGGATGGAACCCTGAATCTTACATATTTTATGCATTGTCCTTACCAACTGAGTTAAGCTCACGAAGACGAATCTCACATGTCTAGTCTAAATGGAAATGTCACGTGACTTTAAAAAATCATAGATGTATATTTTGTAAGGAAAAAATTTAGGTGCATTCCTTTTAAGTGTTTTTTGTATGATTCTAAACTAAATTACTCAAAGTTTTTTGTAACTATTGAAGATGTATTTTTTAGTCAATTTTTTTTTATAGAAAAAGTCGATCAAAAATTCCGCCTATATTTTGTACATTTTGTAATACTCATTTTTTTCAAATCGTGTAATAATCAAAATAAATATAGTTTTTTTTTAAAGAAAAATAAATATAGTTTGAAAATTATTACTATAAAGTTCAATGCCATGCTAATAATGCAAACAGAAAATTAATCTAAATGATTGAAACTAATATTTCGACATTCTAATATACAATAATGTAAATAATTTTTTTTTAAGAGATGATGAGATGTCACTGATCTGATGGCAGGTTTTTGTCTATCAAGTTGTTGAAATGGTGCAAATTGAATTTAGGGTTGTCTAATATTTTGGGGTGTATAGTTTAATTTGTTTGTTTTCAAGTTTATAGAAGTTTAGTTTGACAGACTTATTCTTTTATTTCATGTAGAAACATATCATTTCATGTGGCCATAGATTATTATAGGTTTTTATTATGGATATGTATGGCACTAATTAATAGTTCATTTTTTATCTGTCTAATTTTAATTTAATATTTAGATTTGAAACAATGGCTCCTTACTACTTAATTAGTGTGTGAATTGTGGATTTTTGTAAAAAGTTTGCAATATCGTTATTGTTGTAATAGTTATAGTCGTAAATCAAAGATAAATTTTTGTGCTATTAAGAGGAACATTTAATTAAAACAATAATAAAATATTTAGTTCAACAATAATATTTGTAAGTAATAAAAATATTAAAACTAAAACATTTCTTTATGAAAAAAGAAATCTTAAACGAAATTTATGGAATAAACTCATGAATGACAATTCGATAAATCATGATAAAGAGCTCAACAAATAATTTAGTTTGACTATCCCTGAAAATTAACAAACAAAATAGAGTTGTTAGAAGACATAGCAAACGTGCTCAATTATTTAACTCATGATAGATCAGTTCTCATTTTGTAGTTTTCCTCATTCATCCCTCTTTGTCAACAACGTTTGTTTAATTTCTATAATTATTTATGTTTAGTGGAACTTAATTTATAGATGGTTTCTATATTCCCTCAAAAAAAAAGATGGTTTCTATATATGCATGCCGCACCAAAGTAAAATTACAAAAACTTGATGACTTCAAACCATTTGATGTGTGACATCCGGATTCCATGCAAATTTTATGTACTTTTTTTACTCTCAAATTTTATATAAATAATCAAAGAAAAATCAAATTGGCAACTAATAATAATACATAAAAGTAGGGACCAATAGAGGATGAGTTGGTTGGTAGAGAGTTAACTCTTATTTTGTAAGGACTTGTATAAGCTCTCTCTAAATCTCAAGACATTCCATAACCTTGTTGAACTCGATTTAATTTACTTAAACTTTTATTTTATTAAAAAAAACAAAAGTTGAGTTCACCGAAGGTGCTATCAAGACATGTCCTAACCTTGTTGAGCTCGAGGTTTAAATTACTTAAACTTTTATTTTGTTAAAAAAACAAAAGTAGAGTTCATCGAAGGTGCATGTTGTGTAATGTAATCACATGAAACATGACCATTTTGCCTTTTTTACATCTTTAATTGGTGAAATATTAAGGCAGCCATTATTAATAGGAAAATCACAGATATTCAAAGTATTGAAAGAAATAGTCTAGATGGAAAATATATAATTCTTAATTTGGCCAAAAAGAGGAACCTTTGTTCTCGGTCTCATTTTGCTTTTTTGCATGTAATAATTTTTTAAATACAAGTGTTTAAAATGCCTAAAAAAGTTGCTCACCAAAAATAACTGCCTAAAAAGGTTTTATGTATGTCTGTAAGCAATGAAAGCGGAAAGAGTTATAGCTTAATGCGTTTGGCCACTTCTAATTGTTTACTCAGTTGGCACTAAAGCAAATAGTGACACAAATCAAAATAATACTTATTTAGAGAGAATGCAAGACAGAAAAATCTGGCCACCAAAGGAAGCTTGTTGGAGCCAAAGGTAACAACATATCTAACCAAATATTTTTTGTACATGGCTGAATACGACACAGGAGTTAATTTATTATTATCATCCACACACACTATTGAGTTGAACAGACTATGTATTGGTGGGCACCTTCATGCAGATCTTACTGGTTTGTACTATTGATGACCAGTGAGAATTTGGCTTTTAAATTTAGTAGTTCTTTTTTTGACATAAATTTATATATTTTTAGTTATTATTGTTGTTATCATCATCTTGGTAAAGCAAGGTATACATTTGTTACGCCATGTAGAATAATCTATTGAGTTAAGTGTAACTCATGTGACTGGTACGATTCTTTTCGAGTAAGGATTAAACTCCAAAGAAAATTGAGACGCAGAGATGAAATATAATAAAAATACTAGTTATTTCTTTTATATATACATTCGTAAGTCTACACTAATCTCCCGAATTTATTAAGAACACAAAAAATATCGTTTGGAGGTTATCTCTTGACCAATGTGCACATTTGAGGGGTGAAAAGAGCAACCATCAGTAAAAGCGTTATCCATTTGGCCATGATTCATTAGGCTCACCTGGTCCATTTTATGGTGTGCAAATAACTCAGCATTTCACACTCAAATTCATATCATTGACCTCTACCAACATGTGTTACTTTTTCATAGTGGTGTTCAAAACCGAACAAATCTAATAGAAAAATCGGAAACCGAATTAATCCAAACTAAAACTGCAAAAAACCACATTTGATTCAGATGTATTTAGATCATTTTTTTACTCAACCGCATGGTTTGGTTCGGTTTGCGGTTTTGATTTTACCAACCGAACCAAACCAAACTGCAATATAAAAAAACACTAATTAAATATGTATCACATAAACTAATACTTATAGAAACTCAATTAAAACTTCAATAAAATGACATATTTTTTCACTTGTTATGTTTCTTCTTTATTTTTGCTTTCAAAAGTGTATTTTTGTGCTACTTAAACTTAGATAATGATAGAAAATTTAGTCTTTTGTATTTCTTACAAAGTTAGATTACTTTTTGTCCATGTTTTAATTTAGTCTATGTAATTGTGAACATTATTAGATGAAAATAAAATTGTAATGTTGGATGAAATTTAAAACGTTGGTGAAAATATATTGTGTTTTAACTTTTCAATTTGATTTTAATGTTGAAAACAAAAAAAATTATTGTTCAAAAAAACCGCATCAACCAATCCAAACCGTATTGGTTTGGTTCAGATTTGATTTTAAAAGTCAACCGAACCGAACCAAACTGCACCGTGAACACCCCTACTTTTTCATATGTGTAAAATGTAATCTCTTATTTTTCTTGTAAAAAGAGTTGAGTTGAGTTTCAAATAAGGACATTTAGAAACACAATTACTCTTGATTTCAAATCAGGCAACATAAGAATATATATAATAAAAACTTTAATTTAAAACATATATGGGCCTTTTGAATAATCCATGCGAAATGATGTTTGTATAAGATATATTGGGCTTTTGAAGGAAAAAAAAATGATTTACGGCCTTTTATGATAAAAATTAAAAGGCGCCCACCGTGGGGCTCGAACCCACGACCACAAGGTTAAGAGCCTTGCGCTCTACCAACTGAGCTAGACGGGCTACTTCTTTTTATGCCCATGTTTATGGATTTAAAGATAAATAAATGAAAGGGGAGAAACTACAAGTTATTTAGTGAAAGGATAATAAAAAACGGTTTTTTTTTCTTCATAACAAAGCAAATGTTTTCAATATTTTATTTACTGGTCTTTGAAAATTATTTAATATTTTTTTTACTTCATTTATTTTGATAATTATATGTAATTGTAAATATTTATTATCGTCACTATAGTATGTCCTTTTATTTTCAAAATAGAAACAAAATATAAAAGAAACGCTAAAACGCAAGCAAAGAAACGTAAATTTAGAAAACAAAGTTTGGCCAAATATGCATATGTCTCCAACTACAAAATGTAGTTTCATTTTATCATCGGTCTAAAAGGATTAGGGTTTACAATGTTACAACTCTTATTTAAATAGTACATACTACATTAATTAGAGTTTACACCGTTAAAACTCATATTTAAAAACTAGGTTTAGATAACAATAATCCACTTAAACCATACAATATGGCCCTTCTCCCTGCCCCCACCCCACAACAAACATAATGGTCTAGGGCAACGCTTACCCCTATCCATTTATGGTACATACGAGACATACCCAACAACAACATAACTCTCAACACGAAAAGATAAAAATTATAAATACAAAGAAATACAAAAAGGAAAGGATTAAAATAGCAAAGCTTGTCCAAGATGTTCCATAATATTTTTCTCTTTTTTGATTGATCATGTATTTCTTTCTTTTAAAGTGCTTTGATGAAAATTGATAGCAATGAGTAATAAATTTGTTGTGACTTTATTCCTGTATTGGGTACGGATGTTATTAACGTACATATTTTGAGCGATTCAGAAAAATATATTCTTATGACAATTACATTTACCGTTTAAAAACGGTGTGCCCTAAATAATATTTAACGAATAGTCTTTAAGTTGTTTCTTGTGGTAGTATCAAATGTCATCTGCATCAAGACATATTAGTGAGACCTAAATATGCATTTTATAAACAATATACATAATAGACGACATCATTTCATGAATATTAAAGACACTTGTCATCGGATGGTGTGAGCTTAGAGTGCGAATGAAATATTTACTTCATCATAGTCTATAGATTGTGTGCAGTGGGTGATATGTGTTCATTTTGTGAGTTTTCTTCTACTTTTGTTTTTATCACAATTTTTCTAGTTAATATTTGATATATGGTACACACTTTATCAAATGTTATAAAAGTTGTATCTTATGTGCTTTGTTATCATCAAAATAAGAGATTTACTTTTTCCACGTTATGCCTTTCCTCGCGCGCCCTACTTTTTTTCTTTTTAAAAATACTCCTAGTCCGAAAAATATAATCCGAACAACTTCTGGAAAATGAAATCCAGACAATTTCGTGGATGTTGGTGTCAGTGTTTAATAGATGGATTCGGATAACATAATCCTGAAAGTTCTAACAATTGTCGGATTATGTAATCCCAAATGTGTAAATCACCCCGTTGAAAGTCAACAAATGGGATGAGAAATAATGTTTTCGGATTACATAATCCAGAATTTGTTAAATTGTCCTGATTGTGTAATCTGAACTGCACAATAACAGAGGCAGAAGCCATCTATTTTGGCTGAGCCTCTATTTTGGTGCATTGTGCTTGCTTCCAAACATACATATCATGCTGGTGACATGTTCTAACAGTAAATCGAACTTATAACATTAAAATTATCAACACAACATTTTTTTTTTGGAGAGAAACACAACATAATTTTGAAACATAGCATTAATCAAATATAATTAAAATTATCCAAGATTACATAACATTAACAATTATCCAAATGTTACATCACTAAAAATTAGTCCAAGATGTTCAAACATAACATAATAAAAATCAACCCCTAATAACTACACCCGGACCACCGCCACCACCCCTGCCACCACCTCTGGCACCCCTGCCACCCTCAATAGCTCCCCGACGACGGTAAACCTTCCCATCACAACATACACATGGTCTCTTATGCAGGTCATCATTCCGCTAAGCTGTAAGTACCCATGCTATCCATCCTCCTGAGCAGCAAGCGCATCAAGGACCTCACGCTCCGGTGGCCTCGGCACCGGTACCAGGATATCAAAAAGAATCATGCGTGGATGAGACACCTAGTAAAACCACTCGATGTATCCATCTGCTGCCTCCACGCCATGAACTGCACGCTACACCAACTGGTCAACTGTCAGCCCATGATCAAGAGCATGCTGAAAGCGGAGTGAGATCTGCCCCAAATTAGTCTCAGGAGGTGCAACCTCAACGGGATGTCTCGGTATGGTCTGAACCCTCCCAAACTGACGAAGAACCCACTCCGTCAGATATCTCACTGTGCGATCTCCGTATCTGAGCCATCCAGAGAAAAGGCTAACTCGATCAAACGGACGTGCCTGACAGTGGTCTCCATATGGGCCCACGACAACACCACTCAGATCCAGCCTATCGAGATGGTTTATGTAGTTGTCTGGTGTGCCCAAAACCAGACAGTGGTATAAAAAGCATCACGCGTGGATCCCGCTCCTCCTGATATCCTACCCCGACATCATTGCTTCCCATACCTTGGAAGTGTTGATACACCCAAGCCTACAACAATGCCAACCACATATAAATATACAAACAATAAACACTTACATTTAAAAAAACAAAACATGATTTTTAATTTATACCTGCAACAAAGTCAAGTATCTTGCACCTGACCATAGTTCCAACGTGCAGCCTTGTTAAGCTTCCTATATAAGTAAACTAGTCTCGCAACTCCCCATGAATAATTAGCAACAAGATCAAGGTCTCTAAAGTACCTCAAGTAGACAACTTCCACAACAGTGGTGCTCTTGTCAGTGAAGAGCGTGATCCCCACCAAGTATAGCAAATACATGCGGACAACCTGGTCCCGCAACCTCCGCACCTCCTGAGTCACACCATACTCAGTCTCCAACGCCAACTGCTCCAACATACGGTCCTTGAAAATCCTCCTCAAGTAGCTAAATCGACAATGTGCACCTTTGGTCTGAGTCACCTCAACTAGAGCTTCACCTGGATCAGACCTCAACTGCTCCACCATCCACTCCACCGCGTCGTCCTGTGTGATAGGACTATGGGACGGAACCATGCCATCAATGGAGAGATGTAGCAAACAATACACATCATCAAGTGTCACTGTCATCTCCCCAAACGGAAGGTGGAAACTCGAAGTCTCCTCGTGCCACCTCTCCACAAAAGCACATATCAAACCGTTGTCAATCAGGTTGTAGCTGGTATCCTAAATTCAACCAAGACCGCTACCCTGCATTCTGGCTTCCCACCACCGTGCAACCATGATAAGGGTGGTATCGTCATCATGCGTCATCTTTATCTTCTTTCCGTTGTTGATGCATTTTATATTGCCACGCCACTGCAAATAATAAAAAACAATACCTAAACATCAGTTTACACTAATGGCTTCACAAACAGAGCAGTTCAACAATTTATTAAAGTAACATTAATAAACATCAATTTCACGAATATAAACATCATTTTCACAAAGATTAACAACATATTAAAGTAAGTTTAAAATTAATAAATACCACGCCATCAGCCGCATTCCTGGCCACGTGCACATGGTACCTCCACAACAGGCTAGTGTCGTGTGGGCCACCGGGGTAGTCATGAAGTGGTTCAGGGTCCACCACACGCTTCTTCTTTGTCCGCCTTCGTCGCGGCTGCGTGTCTTCCATATCCCCCTCCATTGCCTAAAGCTCCTCCTAAAACTCGTCCTCCTCCATTTGTTGTTGCTGCACGTCCATATCGTCATGCTCCTGCTCATGCTCCGGTTCCGGCTGAGGCTCGACATTAGTACGACGTCCTCTGCCACCCCGACACCTCGGAGGAACAACACCTTCCTCCTCCATCTGTTGGGTACGCTCCCTCCTACGGGAAGCATGCCCTGCCTCCCTTACGCGCCGAGTAGAGGACGAACCTTCTCTAACATGTATATTAGGGTAATGAAATTATGGTAATCAAATAAACACAAAACAGAAGCAAAAAAATATTCTGGGTGTTTCCAGATTTCAATTGTCGGACTGTAACAATCTAATTCAGAAAACGAAATCCTGATTGCTCCAGACCAGAATTCTAAAAAAAATTCGGACAAATTAACCATGCATGTATACAGAAATCGAAATAACCTTCCATGATGTTTGACAAAGGTTGAATTGCGGTCCTATTAAGCAAGAAAACTCCAAATTTGGACAAGATCTGTGGTTTACGGATTTTGGGAGAGAGAGAGAGAGAGAGAGAGAGAGAGAGAGAGATAATGATGAAAGTGAAACTGTAAAACTGTAAAAATGGGGTGTGAAGTTCCTTTTATACTTTGCAATTGTTCGGAAAACATAATCCGGAATGCATATAGTGTTTTCAGATTATATAATTTGAAGGGCATGTTGGTAATTTGCATTGGGCGCATGAGAAAGCCATAGGGGGGAAAGTAACTCTCACAAAATAATCGTGATTCCTTCCTCTTTTTTTGTCCAACTAAGTTTCAACAAACCGCTTTATCACGTATACCATTTTTTCACTTAAGGTACATGCAGGTACCAATCCAATGGAGGCATTGTTATGAAACATGTCATCTATAGAATTAGAAAAGAGAAAAGGAAAAAAAGAAATTTAATATAATTCTTATAAACAATGAAATAATATTTTTTTAAATATAAAAGTCAACACATAGCTCTTTATTTTATAAAAATAATTATTAATTTATAAATGTAGGAAGAAAGAGTTTCGATAGACTTCAATTTGCAAGTGTACTGTAGAAGTTTCTTTTAAAGAAAATGCTAACAAATGCCTAATTATATTGTTAAAGAAGCCAAAAAAATAAACTTCTACATAAAAAATTGTGTATTTGTTACTTATACAAATATTTGATTTGCATTCGCAATATGTACTCTTTTTATGAGTTGTTTAAACTTAAAAAGCAATTGTTAACATGACCAAATATTGGGTTAATCGGCTTTTACCCCCCTGTCATTTGGGGGTCTTTTGGTTTACCCCCTTATGGAAAAAACTTGAAGATTCTCCCCGGTAAAATAAAGATTCTTTGGTTTAGCCCCCACAGCCAACAATCAGCATCTGACTGAATAAATTTGATGATGTGGCATACTGACATAGTATTTCATTTATTTTTTGATTTTTTTTAATTTCCACCTAGAACAAATAATAATTTTTTTTACAAAAAATAATAATAATAAAAAAAATTAGTTTTGATTTTTTTAAATGTCCACTTGGATTAACATGTCTTTCTTTTTTAAACAAAAACCCAATTAATTTCCCTTCTATATTTCTCCATTCACGCCACCATCATCTCCCTCCCTTCCATCTCTTTCTCTACCATCTCCTTACTTTGTTCTTCATCACCATCACCACTATCTTTCCATAAAAACCATCACTACCTTTAAATATACCTCTAAATTCCCTTCCATTTGTTCTCACAATAACAAAATAAAATCAAACCAATATACCCATTCTTCACACACATTCCAAAATTCAATATCAACAACTGTCAGCAACAACATGAATGAAATCAGAACAGCCAACAACAACATCTGGATGCAGAAGGTGAAATCGAAACCAACAGCCAGCAACAACAACCATGAAACCGGATCTTGGATGACGAATTTGTGAAACCCAGCTACCAAAAAACGAACCCGTGAAATGCAGACAAGATCTGGATAAAGAAGGTGAAATTCATATGAGAAAAAAAAATCTAGCAACACCATTAGATTGTTCAACAACAACAACACCAAAAAAAACTTAAATAAATTTTGGGTTTGGATTTTAATTTATGTATATGGAAAAAAACATAGAAAGAGAAGAGAAGGGAGAGGAGAAGAGAAGAGAGAAGACAAGGAAGAACAGAAACAGAGAACTGAAGTGAAGGAAGAAGAGAGAAGAGGATTTATCGTTGGAGAAGAAGAGAAAGAAATGGGATTTTTAATTTATCATTAGGGGTATTTTAGGTAGTTCAGATTTTTAACATAATTTTTAAAATAAAAAATAAAAAAATATGATGTGTCAGTGCCACTTCACCATCCTTACACAATCAGCATGCCAAATAATCAAATTTATTTAATCAATACCAACTGTTGGCTGTGAGGCAAATTCTATGGTACACCCGATATATTTGAGTGCACCGGTACACTCACTATTTAAATTAATAGTTAAATAAGTTGTTTTTTAAAGAAAAATATTATTTTTTATCATTTATAATTATAATAACTAAATCTTATTTATCAAAAGTGTCAACGAAATAAAATTAATTTTTTTTTTGAATTTTTATCACTCATAATTGAGAATATTGATTATTTTTTACTAAAAAATTACTATGATTCTTATAAACAATGAAATGATGTTTTTTTTCTTATGAAATGATGTTATATAAAATATAAATATTGACAAATAGCTATTTATTACATAAAAAATGATCATTATTTATAAAATTAGGAAGGAAGAGTACCGGTACACCTCACTTTGTGAGTGTACCGTAGAAGTTCCCGGCTGTGAAGGGGTAAACCAAAAAATCTTTATTTTACAGGGAAAATCTCCAAGTTTTTTTTTTCCTTCTCATAGGGGGTAAATCAAAAAATCCTCAAATCGCAGGAAAAAAGCCTATCAACCTCAATTATTTAAAGAAAGAGAGACTCCCCTATCAATATGATGATTCCTTTATTGAGTGATCTACAAATACCTCTATTAACAATGTTAAATTTTTTCATCTGAAAACTTTGTTATTATTACAAATTTATCTGACCGACTCAAGATATTAGTATGTAAAGTTGCGCATAGAACAAATATTCACACAAAAAATTTAGTTTTGATATTTATGTTTTTCATTTTACACACAAATATAAATAAAAACCTCGTGTTCTGTGTCTTAGTACAACAAGTACCAAAAAGCATTTCTCTCTCTCATCGTCTTCTTCAATTCCACAGTTTCTTCTTCTTCTTCTTCTTTCACTGTCTCGTCGTGTCAGAACCCTAATTCCAACGCTAAAATTCCTTCCATCACCATCAATTTCTCACATTTTGCTCCTTCAACCAATTTCAAAATTCGTCAAGGTTTCGTCAAAACAGTACCATTCACTTCGATTGAGGCGTAAATAGTTTTGATCGGAGAAAAACGCGATTTTCAATTTTCCGGTGAAATTTTTTGATTTTCCGGAGGATGAGATTTGAACGATGAACAATGCCGGTAATGCGTAGTGGAGCGCGCCGGGGACGGCCAACGAAGCGACAATCACAGAAGAAGCAGGAAGAGGAGAAGAAAACTCCGGTTGAATTGGAGGCGGTTGCGACGAGAACGAGACGGCGGCGTGCAGCTGCGGCGGCGGCTGTTGAAGAGGAGCCGGCTGTTGAGGTGAATGATGACGTAGTTGCTGTTGCTGCCGTGGCGGAGAAGAAGCAGGAGGAGGAAGCGGGTGGAGCGGAGAAGGAAGTGATAGAAGAGAAACAGATGAAGGAATTTGATGGTGGTGGTCATAGCATTGAGAAGGCTATTGCTGGTGAAGAAGATAGCAATGGCTTTGTTATTCCTGAAAAGGTTAATTTTTTGCTTCCATGCAAGTGTTATCTTTTAATTTTAAGTGCATGTGTAAACTGTGTTAAAAAAAAGTGCATGTGTAAATTGTTGTTTGAATTGGTGTTATGGTTTAAGGGCTTTCATGTTTTAGTTACTTGTTGGGGGAAATTGCACGTAGTTCATTTTTGTTGGTAATGTGGGTTTTTTTTATGATTGTGATTTGTTTGTTACTTGTGAACTTTTTTGATTGTGAATGTGAGTGTGATCTTGTCTTGCTTGTGGAGTGAGTTTTTGTGTTACATATTTTTTAAATTAAGGAATCACGAGTTAAATTTCAGTGGCTTGGCTGTGTGGACATTTTACGTGGAATATTGGGTTCATTCCTGGTCACCACAATCCCCCTCCCCGTGCTTGTTTATTTGAGTATGTGTTGACGACTAGACCAATAGCAAAATAAAAAAAATTAAGGAATGTGTCAGAGCAGGAATTCTGCCTGTGAATTAGATCCCAAAGTCAGTCCAGTGGTTTAGACCTTAGAGTTACCTGTGGTGGTCCTAGTTTGAGGGTGGTGAATATGCCATTGGTTTTTTGTTGTTATTAGTTAGCGTGATTTGCCAGACAGGAAAAGGGACACCCCCAGTCTGTTAAAGCTCTAACTGGAGCTAATTCCAGGACCAATAATGGTCATATTCGTGATTGGGAATATGACTTATCCGGGGGGTGTCTTGAGCCATTAATGTTCTTTAATCTCAGAGGGTACAGTCGTACATCTCTTCTACTCAGTTTTAAAAACCGACATGGCATTCGGCGAGTAAAAGTGTACATAGACATACAAGTTGAAATCATGGTTGACAATGTTAGTGTCTCTACTGAACAGAACTTCCCTATTTCCCTTTACTTTATATTGGTCATAGAATGGAACTGTCACATTGTTCTTTTATTGGTTTCTAAAACACAACATTTGGATTTGTAAAGAAATCCACAACAATTTATCAACCCATGTTAGACAATCCTACTTAAAGTCATAAAATGAATATTTAGTGTGCTGGTGCCCAGTAGTTTCTATAATACATACTCTATTGATTCTTAAGGACACCCAACCTAATACTTGTCTCTACACTTGAGCTATAGTTAGCAGCACTACTCAACGTCTGTCAACTCTACATTTCGTGATCTTATAAATATGACTTTTTTTCCCTAGGATCATTTGTCTAATGGCATGCCCTTCCATTTAAAATAATATATGGAGTGATATTGTGGATGTAAGAATAAGCCTAATAGAAATATTGCTTTTGATTAACATTTGCATTTTGAAAAGTAACTCCTGAATAAATTACAGAAAAATAATAATATTGAAAACAGAGTATGATCCATGATAAGACAGTACAGCATTGTTTGTTCCCTATAGCAGTACCTTTTAACAATAATTCATTCAAACTGTTTTTATTTTCTTGCTAGTTTTCTCTCGTTTCTCTTCAATCATGTACGGGCATAAGTATGGTAATACTTTGCAAGAAATGTTCCAGTTGCCCTAATCTATAAGTCTGTTATGCTAATACTGATATCATAATTTTGTTTTCTTCTTATCACAGGTTCAAGTTGGTACTTCTCCTTTGTATAGAACCGAGAAAAGACTTGGCAAGGGTGGATTTGGTCAAGTATATGTTGGTCGGCGTGTTTCTGATGGAAATTTGAATGAGAGAACTGGACCTGAAGCTTTAGAGGTATGTGTATCCTATCAATACTATGTGATTAGTTATACTTCATATATCTTATTTTTACATGCTAAAGTATTTTAATTTCAGGAATTCACGGTTTTTAATTATTTTATCAGGTGGCCATAAAATTTGAGCACACAAGTAGTAAAGGATGTAACAAAGGACCGCCAGAAGAGTGGAAAGCGTACGAGTGAGTGTTATCATTGGGTCATTCTTATATTTTCGCTTAATTTCCTATCTATTTTTAGGGTATGTTATATACTTTCCTATAATTTTTTATTTGTGCAGCACCCTCAGTGGAAGTCATGGTGTGCCACAGGTACATTACAAAGGCAAGCAAGATGGCTACTATATCATGGTATGTTATTGGGTTTTATTTTTTAATCATTTGGGTTTGATTGTTTTTTAATTATTAATTAATTTGAATGATAATGTAACACTTGTTTTATTTGATGTAACATTTCTTTTATTTGAGTTTGGTTTGTTTGAAGGTTCCTGTTTGTCTTACTACTTTCATATGTGCAGATTATGGATATTCTAGGACCTAGCTTGTATGATGAATGGAATAAATCTCACACGTAAGTCTTTTGTAAGTTATTTGTTAGATGTGCATTAAAGTATATTCCCTGTTATTAATTTTGACTGTCAATTGTTATGTTAATGTTTCTTTTGTCAATTCCAGTATGTCCACTGAAATGGTTGCTTGTATTGGCATTGAAGCAATATCCATATTGGAGAAGATGCACTCTCGAGGGTAATTTGTTACCACTCAATTTCCGTTCATTTCTTTGGGTTATGCCTATGAATGGTGGATGGACACTTTTTGTAAAGCTAGACATTTTCTCTCATTTTCCTATTCTTCCGCTGACATTAGCAATTTACATAAGAATATGTGAATTAAGTTATTTTATAATAAAAATAATTGGAATTATGTTTCTTACACTATATGGTGATGTATACGGGTAGGTATGTGCATGGAGATGTGAAGCCGGAAAATTTTCTGCTTGGCGCCTCTGGGACACCCGATGAGAAAAAATTGTTCCTGGTAGATCTTGGATTGGGTATGTTTTTGATTGATTATTTATTGGTCACATGTAATATTTTCATTTTTACATCATTTAATTATCCTTTTGGCTTTTTCTGTGCAATTTCGGGCTTGCAGCTACTAAATGGCGGGATAGTACAACTGGTTTGCAAGTAGACTATGACCAAAGGCCTGATATTTTCAGGTATCGATTAAATATCTGTTTAAATATCTGATAATCAATCTTATAGTTTGGGATTGTGTAGAAAATGTTTAAATATCTGTTCTCCATATTATATTAACTTATATCATATGAAAAATATTTTCAGGGGCACAGTACGCTATGCAAGTGTGCATGCACATTTGGGGAGAAATGGAAGCAGGAGGGATGATTTGGAATCTCTTGCATATACACTGATTTTTCTTCTTCGAGGTCGTCTTCCTTGGCAAGGATACCAGGTTCGTCATATTTTAACAACTTTTAGTTTTTACTCTCATATTAAGAATATTGTTCTTAGACATTTTTTGCTCAGGGAGAAAACAAAGGATATCAGGTTTGCAGGAAGAAGATGGGAACACCTCCAGAGAACCTATGCTATTTTTGTCCCCAGCCTTTTAAAGAGTTTGTTGAACATGTACTGACCTTAAAGTATGATGAAGAGCCCAACTATGCAAAATACATTTCTCTCTTTGATGGGATTGTTGGTCCAAACCCAGACATTAGGCCACTGAATACAGAAGGTGCACAAAAGGTATCGATTTTGCCACCCTTTTACTTGTGTTTTTTTTTATGCATATACGAAGTTTGTAGTCCAACCTTTGACACTGCTATTTTTTTTCTTCTTGAAGCTTGTTGGTCATAAAAGAGGCCGATTGGCTTCAGAAGATGATGATGAACAACCCAAAAAGAAGGTTCGAGTGGGTTTACCAGCGAACCAATGGATTAGTGTTTACAATGCTCGTAGACCGATGAAACAAAGGTATACACTAATGAAGTATTCTAATAAAATATTCTGACTACTAAGACACCCTACTAACTACTCAAATACCTCACTAGTAAACTTAGTCGCTAGTCTTCTTAGCTTTCCTTTCATTAACCCTCCATATCCTGGGTTTGCCATAATACCCTTATTTTTCGTTAGTTGCCTTCCCATCATACACCCATAAGTCTTAAAACTTGTTATATGACATGTGTGATTCTATGTTTAGGTATTTTAAAATTGATGCAAGGGGATGACTTCTATTTCCTCATTTTTAAGATTGTGATTTTTCAACCCATACCATATGTGTGAATCTATTTACACCCTTTTGTGTGTATATGTTGCATCATATGTTTGAATTTCCTTACATTTTTTAATTTTTTGGTTACAAAAGTTAGATGCTAAGGGTTATCCGGGTTTAAAACTTATGATGTAAGGGAATTTCTATGCATTAAGAGTGGTTTTCTTTGTGTTGTAGATATCACTACAATGTGTCAAGTACAAGACTATCACAGCACATTGACAAAGGAAATGAGGATGGCTTATATATTAGCAGTGTTGCTTCATCTCAGGGCCTGTGGGCCTTAATAATGGATGCAGGGACAGGTTTCACTTCACAAGTTTACGAATTCTCCCCCCAATTTTTCCACAAGGTAAATTTAAATCTATTGCCATACATTCTTCTACTTGTGAATTATTAAAATTTCCTGTATAGCACACCAGATATATGCTTGTAGAAATTTTAATCCTAGTTTCAAGGCATGCTTATTATTAATTTAGGGTTTTCTGTTTTTTTTAAAGGAATGGATCATGGAGCAGTGGGAAAAAAATTACTATATCAGTGCAGTTGCAGGAATTGCAAATGGGAGTTCATTAGTAGTAATGTCTAAAGGTTGGTTCCTTTTAAGTTATATATATATTGGCTTATGTGCTTTGGCAATTCTCCATTTTGCTCTCCACTAACTTAGGCCATGGATTTCAGGCACCCCGTATTTGCAGCAATCATACAAAGTTAGTGATTCATTTCCTTCCAAATGGATTAGCAAAAAGTGGAAGGAGGAGTTTTTTGTAACTTCAATGGCCACAGCAGGGCCCAAATGGGGAGTAGTTATGTCTAAAGGAGCAGGGTTTTCAAAACAGGTCATCTTTGGATTGAACTTTTATCTGTCAGTACTTTAGTCATAATGCAACTTAATAGTGTGAATAAATACTTACTTTATGTTTATGTATAACAGGCGGTCGAGTTAGATTTTCTGTATCCCAGTGAAGGGATTCACAAGCGGTGGGAGTCTGGTTACCGAATCACATCGACTGCTGCAACTTGGGACCAAGCTGCTTTTGTTCTGAGTATTCCAGAGAAGAAGCTGCAGGACGAAACTCAAGAAACACTAAGGACTACTACTTTTCCTAGTACTCATGTTAAGGTGGGTCATATATATTCACATTTGTTGTCTATGCACGTGATTCTCAGTTAATTGCAGTTTGATGATACTTGATTTTACAGGAGAAGTGGGCTAAGAACCTCTACATTGCCTCTATTTGCTATGGACGTACCGTTTCTTGAGACTGCCGATCCATGGAGGGGCCGAAGGAGTATTTGGATTTCAATGAAAAAACTCCAAACATGTTTAGAACAAAAATAATTGTGTTTTTTTTGGGACAAACATACTTTTGGGCTCGATAGCATGTCAAGAAGTTTGATGGGCTGGGATACAGAAAATTTTGATGGCTTCAGTGTTTATTTTATGTATGTAGGACGGGAATGAATATTTCCAGTAAAACTTAAGTCAAACATATCAATTTTCCATTCGTATGGAAATTGATTTTATGTCAATTATTATTAGTTATTGTTTTCAAGACGAGGAACTTTTTTATACAGGTACAGACAGGTATACTCATTATTTTTTTGAAGGAACAGGTATACTCATTTTAATTTTAAGTTTGGTAGACTTGTCATATGAGCCATGTAAAAAAAAACGTGAAATTTTTTGTTTATAAAACTTAAAATAAATATAAATACCCTAACTGAAATCTAAAAACATGTAAGACGGCATGAGAAAATGTATTTTGATTTTAGTTTTATATTTATTTACAAAACTACAAATAAATATAAATATACTACTATCCTTCAGAAAAAAAAATACTAGAATTCTTCAAAGGTTTGTACCAAAAAATTGATTTCACGATTAGATTTTACTAGAAATCTACAAATAAATATATGTTTTTTGAAATGTAACTCGATTAGATTTCACGAAAGAGGTCCCAAAAAATTGATTTTGTTTGAATTTTTATTTTATTTTTATCAGTTTTTAATTGTTTATTTGAATTATTTTTCATTAAACATATAATATAACTATTCAAATTCAAGAACATTTTGATGTGCATAAAGAATTGAATTACTAATTAATAAGTAGTTACATGCATTCACACACGTACGCTCAACAAATTAAGAATGCTATACTATTCTATTTTTAGAGGCAAAGAGAAAAAATATTATTAAGAAGCAAATGGAACACATGCTGTGTTTCGGAACAAAAATATGAAGCCACGGTTGCCCATTTGAAAAATGACGACAAAGGTCAAAAATAAATGAGTTAAATGGATTACCTTAAAATTTCTTTTGTTAACCACACTAATTAATTGAGTATATACTATTTATTCCTTTAAGTTTGTTCAATTAATTAGCTAGTCAACCTTAATCTACATATCATTAAAACAAACCACATGTTAATATCAACCTTAAAAAAATTAATTTAATATCATGGCTCCACACTTACACCTATATTTACCATAATTTTGTGAAAATCATTTTCCTTACGCAAACTCAATTCAATTCATTCACTTCTCATTTAAGGTAATCAACTTTTCTATTAATTTGAGTGAGTTTAGAGCAAACTTATTCAGCTATTAAAAGAAAAATAAAACTAAGTACAAAAGAGTATAATCTCATTGATATACTATGGCAAAATTCATCACTACCTCATTCATCTTAGTTCTCCTTATTGTGGCTATGATGAATGGCCATAGTGCTGAGGGTGCAGGAAATGGTAACAAATTGGAGAAAGATGATCGTATTTACAAATTTGATAAATTTGGACCGCCACTTGATTGTTTGATTTTGTATAACAAGTGCATTTTTTTTCATATCTTGTGTCCTCTCTATTATCAGTTCTGTACTTCTAGCAACTCAGCTGATCATACTCTTAAAGCTGAAATTCTTCCATGATCGTGATTAATTGCGGCTATGGTTTTGTGTGTTATATTGATATCTATATATCTATCTATGATAATTAATGTTGTGTGAGTGTGATGTGAGGGTATATTACATAGCTAAATAACTTGGCCTCTATGTTTGGTCGAGCTAGGATAGATTTATATTTTATTTTTGTGTGCTATGGTACCATGTTATGGTTATACTTATATCCACAATATTAAAATAAATTAATTTCACTGTGGTGTACTTTCTTGTGATCAAAGTGGTGCTGTCTCATAGCATCACATATATATTGATTTTGGAGTGTTTTTCTGTCGTTGATAAATTTTTAGTCTACCAATGGAAGAAGAAAAAAAGATAAGGTAATGTCAAATACTTTGTTATTAATAAATTAAAGCTACATTTTTTTTTCTTCCAACGATTAATAGTAAATATTTGTTAGGTTAACATTTTTCTTTTTTGCTCGAGTTTGACAAATAAATCTGATTATAGTAGACCAAGACTTGCATACACATTTTAAGTTTAGTAGACTTATCAAGGTTAAAAACAAAAACAAGAGTTATAATTTTTGTGTTATATTAATAAAACTAAAATTAAATATAAATACACTACTTGAAATCTTCAAAGGTTGAGAGCACCAAAATTAACTTTGATGAATAATATCATCTTCTCACGGTTGAGCACAACAATGAAAGGCCTCCAACAAAATAAGAGTTTTTCTGAGTGGTAGTAAGAGAAATACTGCTTATATTTGACAAGGATGAGGGGACTTCTTTTTCTTATGGTGTGGTGTGAAAAGCTAGAGTGATTTTTTTTGAGAGAAAAGATTTATTGAATTGACAATAAAAAATAAAATATCATTTTAATAGTATATATATATATATATATATATATATATATATATATTTTATCTTAAATAATAATTATAAAACAAAATATTAAATAAAGATATGAAAACCAGGTCAACGGAGTTCATCATTAATTTAAGAGTCTTTTAAAAATTGGACCGGATCATTCGAATTAGTATGATCGAAAACCATACACATAGTCAATTCAATCAAGTTGATCAATTAATAAGAGATGTAAATAAACCGATGCTTACGTCATAAAATCAACTCATAATTTAGAATTGAGTCGAACGGGTCAACTCATTAACCATATACTATTGTGAACTACTAGAGGCTTTTCCCTCAAACCATCTCAAACACATATTCCCAAAACATTTTAGAGAAAAAACAAAGATGTTAAAGAAATTGAATGAAAAAGTATTAGAGAGAAAATAAAATAAAGGAGTGAGAAGAAGATGTGAAAAGAGGTGCTCAAGAGAGAAGAATCCAACGTATACATGAAAAGTAGTTTTAAAAAAAAGTAACCTAATGTCAAAGGCAAATTCTATGGTACATCCAAAGATTTGAGTGTATTGGTACACCAAATTAATAAATTAATAGTTAAAGGTGATATTTTTTGAAGAGAAAAATTGTTTTCTATCACCTATAATTATAATAATTAAATCTTATTTACCAAAAACGTCGACGATTTCATGTTTTATGCATGTAACTTGTAACTTGGTATTGTTGCCAAACTTGGAAAATCAAGCCTATTTTATTCTTTGTTGTTTTCTCTTGTCTTCTATTTAGTTTGATGTATGCATTTCAATGTTGTACTTCTTTTTTAAACTTTCAGCCATATTAAAATAAACTTACCCTTCGTTTTTTTTTATTTCAACACAATAAATAAACAGAACTTACTAAGAAGCACCGTTCAAACAAAAAAAGAATAGCATTTGCCGAGTTGCAAAAGGTATTCAGCAAACTTAAAATGCACTACCCGTTTTCCTTTGACGGCATAAGGTGTCAGGCAAGTTTTTCTTGCCGTCTCAACAAAGTTTAGGGCGGCCTTTAGCCGCGCTTTTGATACAAGTTTCACAAATTCAGTACGTTTCTATGTGCATATTTGAATTCTTTAATATATCAATCTCTAAACCAACAGGATGACAAGCAAAAGGCTCAAATGATTCGAGACAGGGCTGTTGCTTTAATTGATAAAAAATATACTGGTAAAGGAAAGGCGAATTGGAAGAAGAATCCGATCGAGAGAAAAACAAAGAGAATGAAAAAAGTACTTTTAGATTGGAATCGTTGGTGTTAGAGGGTTATGTTATGTTCTTTCAATCTTATTATTGGCCAGCGAATTGTATTGTGCATGAGCTTGACTCTATGGTGTAGAAAGACTATAATTTCTGCATGTTTTTGTTGGAGGCTGAAGCTCCAAAGTCTGCTCATGTTTTATTTTCTTAACTTTATATTTTTTTTCAAAGTATTTAATGGTCAATCTCTGAATGTTATGTTTTCGGCGATAAAATGTGTCGTGCCAAATAACACTTCTGAATCAAAATTGGTCTCGACATATTCAACCGTTATGCAACCGTCTGTTACAGTGTTACTGCCATGAAAGTTAGAGGTCATGGCTATGATCCGTAAGGTTACTTATTGAACAAACCAAAGAAAATAAATAACAGTATTCAGTTCAGTTGTTATAGTCATTGAATTACATGTGAATGACATAAATTTAATTGGTTACATACTAGAACATGTGCTAAAGTTACTTCAATTGAAGTGAAATTTAAATCCCCGTATTCAGTTTGTGCTCATTTTATTCACTGTGTGCTCACCAATATCCTTTATATGTGGTTCATCCAAGGTCCCTTTAGAGGACAAAGTGTTTGAGGGACTGCCTGCAGCTGTAAACCATATAAAGAGCTGCTTGATAATGAGATTAATAGTTCACCTGTGCCCACCAAAATAAGATAATAATAGGGTGACTTGATAATAAAGGGCACATTTGAATTGACTTATTTTTCAACTTATGAAAAATAGCTTATGCAAATAAATACACTTTTATGTTAATTCATAAGTTGTCACTAACGAAAATTGTATCTTCATAAACTACCTTGACAAACTTATAAATAACACATAAAAGCTTATTTGTTTGCATAAACTATTTTACATAAGCTCAAAAATAAATCAATCCAAACAGAAGCATACTATTTCTAGCACCAAAGCAGAAATGTCTTGTTGTGAAATCTAGTTCGTTCGGAATCACACCAATGAAAAACAAAGATGTGTGGAGCAAAAGGTAGTGGTAATCCTAGGTCTAAGTGTCTTCAAGCAACAACACACACAAGAGCTAAAACAATGACACAAACACTAGCTACCAAGCATAGAGATAAGCAAGCTTAAAAGGAAGTAAACAAACACACACAAGATGGTAACCCAGTTCGGTTCAATATGACCTACTCTGGGGGAGAGAGCAGCTCTACAATCCACTATGAGAAGATGTTACAAGAGGTTACAAGAAATCAGCCTTATACCTAATCTCTACCTTTTGTTTCCCTCACCACACTCATATGAATCTTACTAGAGAATACACAAAGGAAGCTTTAGATCCTTCCAATGATTTAATCTCACTACCCAAGGTGATTACAATGTTTATCCCAACCCTAGAGATGCTCCTTACAAAGATACTCAACCCTCAAGTTCCCCCCTTTGTGAACCCTAGGCCTCTAGCTTCAGCTCTCCTTCAAAAAACTGCAGAATCCACTTAAATACTAGTCACAGCAGTCCAAAAT
>Ga0315914_1002457_pt1 | contig 28305 bp, 18 predicted proteins | sample MpolenodulesMG_FD_203920 | JGI IMG/M metagenome (GOLD analysis project Ga0315914, IMG submission 203920) | Medicago polymorpha root nodule microbial communities from Los Angeles, California, United States - elongated nodules | ecosystem: Host-associated > Plants > Roots > Nodule | place: USA...
ATCAAATCATGTTTCTAGCTATGCTATGAGAATAGAAAATGGAAAACCTGGACGGACGGACGACGACCAGCTCCGCCTGCGTTTGTTCGCCGGCCAGTTCAGACCCGTTACTTCGTGACCCGGATCCGGCACCCGATCCTAAAAGGAAGGAGGAAGAAGACAAGGAGAACAAAATGAATATTGATTGTTCAGTTCGAACTCGGCATCTACATTTGCTACCAATTGTTAGATTAATTAATTAACTAATCAATCGATGCTGAATTTATTTTATTTTATTTTATTTTTTACTAAAACATTTATTTATTCAAATTCAATTTAGTATTTTATATTTTTTTAATTCATTTCAGTCTTTTATCTTGTACCTGCTATTCATTTTAGTCCTTAATGAAATAACAAACTTATATAATTTTGTAAAAAATAAGGATTAAAACGATTATAAGATAAAATATAAAAGACTAAAACGAAGCATAAAGGATTAAAATGAATTTAAAATAAGATAAACGACCAAAACAAATAATAGATAAAAGATAAAGGTTGAAGAATATAATTTAGTTTTTTTTATCAAATCGATCAACTACATATTTTCTTCATCCATTAAAAATGTTGCATCATTAATTATATTTATCTTTATTTTAAAATTATATTATATTGGGAAAGGGAAAATAGTGGCACTCCATTATTTTACAACCGCCTTCAAGGGAATGATTCTTGGCATTACAAGATTAAGAGTCCGTTTGGTATAGTTTTTTAGAAAAAAAATCACTTATTTAAAAAAAAATCACTTTTTAAGAGTTTTATATCTATTTGTTACAGTTTTTAAAAAAAATCAGAATCTAAAATAAATCTAAAGATAGCTTCTCAAAAAATAGATTTTTTTTGAGGAGAGAGAAAAAATGGTTTAAAAAATTAAACTAATTTTGTAACAAAAAAATCGCCTTTATATAGCTGAATCAAAACAAACTAAATTATTTGTTTAATACAGCATCAAGTGCTCTCTCAAAAAAAAAACACACCAAGTGCTTCTTAAGGCGATTTTTATAGTTTAAAAAATTTTTTTTTTTTTTGAAGGAAAAAATAATAGATGTTATCTATCACATTTTAACAAAGCAACATAGTTCCTTCCTTCAAAAAAGGAAAAAATAGTTAGCCTAGTGGCAACGATACTCACTAGTGTTTCTAAGCCACTAAGGTTGATTTTGTTGGCCACAATTTTATGAAATATTTTAAAACCAATTTTATTTTTTTGAGATGATCATTTATACCAAATTGAAAATGGGAACTTCCACCCTAAAAGAAAATGGGAACTTCCACCCTACACTTCTTACACACCCTCTACATTTACTGACAAATATTCTTCTCCATTTCATTTCAAATCAGCTTCCCTCTTCGACCACCCACACACAAACTTCCCTCTTGCTATCTGCAGCCAGCCTTCACCTCCCTCTCCTTTTCCTCCAACTATACCCCTCTTATTCTTCCTCTCTGCTGGGTGCAGAAAGTCCTCATGTCTCCTTTTCTCGATGCATTTCAAGATATGTTCCCTAGACCTATGGTACTTTTTTTTTAAACAAGCACGCATGCATAAAGAAATTGTAAAGAATTTAGCAGTGACACCAGCAGCATGCCTTGGGCCGTACAAGTAGAGTATTTGCTACAGCAATTTACAACAGTTCCATGTCAGACGACAGGATTTAACGGCCTGGCATAAATTACCCAGCAGTTCAATTTTCGTAGACAATTATCTAATATCTAATTGTCATATATACAACGGGGAACAATTACAATATAAGGAATGGAACCATCACAATATTGCAGAAGAAAAAACAATGTTCGTGAAGGCCGTATATTTACTATATCTATGATTGTAACAGTGCTAGAGTCAGAAAGGGGCTTACACCACATCAAAGAAGAAAAAGAAAGAGAACATGCACTACTCTCTGGTGTAATATTTCTATTAGTCGACCTGTATACCATAAAGGAGACCCCCTTCCTGGTACAACACAAGGAATAACATCTACATTCTGTACATCACAATTGGTTAGAGGTCAAGAAGAGAATCGCTGCACATTACAGTCTATGGGAGTAATTGTAAGAGCTTTAACAAAGTAATTGCGGATCTCTGGTATTATACGCTGAATCAGAAGAGAGTGCCTGCAAACAATTGGTGCCACACACAATCAACAAGCTGAAGATTTAAGCAGGAGACTATTTTAAATATCATATGATTTAAGCATGACACCATTCTAAATAAACTCTGCATTAAACAGCTTGCTGAAACTGAACCATTCAGCTAACCAAAGGTTGGTTTCTACAGTCACAAAAACTATCTATAATAAAGTTTAGCATCCCTTTGAATGAACTTTGTCTAAAACAAGCAGAAGTAAGAACACATTAAGTCGTTGTGGAATAAAAGAAAAGGAAGTGAGATGCCAACTATATATTGAGCACACATCATAACATGTCCCTCCTCACCCAAAAAGAACTGGAAAAAAAAAATCAGTGCACGGTACTTCACATTTAATATAAACTACCAAGGTCAAGAACACGAGTCACCAAAACTACAACAAACATGAAGAAAGAGCACTACTAAACAAGGTACCAAGTTAGTAGTTCAGTATAAATGTTCAACATCGAATAGAATTGAAGGAATCAGATCAATACCCTGGCCTCGCGCTCAACTTATCAAAGTGCTCCAAGATAAAAAGAATGCATGCATGCCTCAACGATAATGCATTGAAGGCTTCTGAAAGTTCATACATACTTGGCACGTTCTCTAGTAATATATCCTGAGAGACAAGAACATCGGGTCATGAGGCACCAATTTTTCAAACACAGATATATCAAGCAAGACTTATTTTCATGAGAAAGAGAAGAGTAAATATTGTCCATACAACCAATTTTCCTAGCTCACCTGTGCAATTGTGTACTCACAGAGTCTCTTTAGTCCATCTAAAAGATATTGATCAGCTGCTCGAAGAAGGTCTTGAGCAATATCTGGAGTGATATCAACTGATCCAGTATATATAAATCTGGACGATGGTCAAATAAACAATAAGATATGTTATTCACAGATTATTAGAAACTTTCACATTAAAACTTTTACAAAACATGACTGCAGAATTTATTAGACCTCATCATCAACTCAAAAACTTCCCATCTAATATTTGGGATCTCTATGTCCCTTGCATCCTTCTCCTGTCATGCAAATGCAATAAAACACATTCGTACATCAGTGACATAAATCAATCACTTTTTGCTTTGAATAAAAATACAAATTTTGATGGTTATACACTTCAATTCAAATCCACCATTCAACGCAACAGCCAAGTTTGCAGTAAAAGTTGTCAGGAGGTTGAAAGAGCATGAAAATAAAAACATTTTATTGAAATAAAGTAGCTAAATAAAACACGTGAAGTCAATAATCGTTTTCTTCTTTTGGACAAAATTTTTTGTAACAAGTAAAAATAATAGTTGCTTCTTGCGGTATGCTTATTGAGCTTCTTTAGGGAAGGGAAAAATATAATTTGGTGTGCAAGCTCAGCGTATACTCACCCTATAACCACCATCAAACATTGCACGAAATGCATCTGAAGATGCCAGTAGACAAATTCTATGAGCATAAAAACGTTTGCCTGCAACAAAGAAAAGAGATTAACCGGTTAACAGTAAATGTCAACTGAAGATACAGTACCATATTTTAAGAGAAGGTAGCCATGCAACAGTTTTAAGAATGAAACAATGTGGACGGAAGGGATAATCACCTTCAACCAAAAATGTAACGTCGGACAATGTAGCATTGTTTACATACTGCTCTCCTAAGTAAACCTGTAAGACGAATAGTTTATAATTATAGATAATCCAGCTTTTAGAAACACCTCACTAAGAGGGAGCTAAGCACCCAAATTCTAATGCAGGTTGGAAGGCATGGAAAATAGCAAGACATTGATAATAACGTCTGGTTTTTTTTTGGTAGAATAATAATGTCTGGTTATTAGACCATCAGATGCTCATTTTTAAATGGACCATATATTTTTATCTAGACATCATCACTCATATTCACATAAACTTAAAATGTCAACACAGCAGTCAACAAATATCATACACAAATAATAATGTAAATCCATTAAGATGTCCTTGTATCGACCACTCACTACTATACACGACATGTGACACCGATATTAGAAAAACTTAAATACCAAAGTACATAAAACAAATGGTAGGATTTCTATATACAAAATGTGTGTTGAAAGGTCATATCAGTGCAAAAAGGGTTGATATAAAAAAAAGGAAACAACATTTTTCTCGGTTGAAATCAAAAGGAAAAAAGAAAAACTGAAGATTTCGAATACATGAAGACTGATGCCTATTGACATCATAAAGACTCCTTTTCTAAAAAGGATTGATATAAAAAAAGGAAACAACATTTTCCTATGTTGAAATCGAAAGGAAAAAAAGAAAAAAACAGAAGATTTCGAATAACTGAAAACCGATGCCTATTGACATCACAAAGACCCCTTTTCTTTTTTATTAAATTTGAACATAAAGATTGTGAGGATTGGGGAAAATACAACTGGACTTGAACCTACCTGTGGTGTTGGAGAAGGAGGAGCGGCGTCTACAGGAGACAGGGCTGAGGCTTTATTGGCCAACTTGCATAAAGCCACAGCACCATCAAGTTGCTGTTTGGAGCTGGATGAGTTGAGAAGACTGATAAGCAACTCAAGACCTATATGGAAAGATGCTTAACTTTGAAATATAACAAGTACAAAAAGGAATTTGTATAGCATGAAACAACAGTAATCAAACCCATGAAAGTATTTTACGAAGCTGCGTTTACCATGGTGTTCAATAAAAATTCTTCTTTGATCATCTGCAGGGCAAAGATGTGCAAGAACCAACGCAATTCGCCTTTGAAAACCCCTTTCTGAAACTCGCATAAGATATAACAGATGGTTCAACACCTATAAGAAGAAAATTGACGGATTACAAGTTTGAACACAACAACCCATAGAACTGATAGTTGATATACTAGTTGCATTCTAATAATTTCTCATGCTAGTTACAACAAAATGCAGAAAGTAATATTAGTATGATGTCATACACGACCGTGAATCTTCTCCTCTAATCTTTTCAATGTCTTGGCAACACAATCTTTAGTCGCCTGCAATAGAAACCATATCCACATAGGTCAATATATGTCCAAGAAGAATCTATTTTCCCCCGTTTGATCCCTAATGCTATAACTATTCACATGCAATCTTGAAGTATTTTAGTTCCCTTTTATACAGGAATCCAAGGATAAAAGCAGAAAGCCTGAAATAAAAGCTAAAACTAGGAATAAAGAGAAAACTTACTTGAACAATAAACTCTCCTTCTTGTAGTCTTTGAACTCCACCTACCCTAATGAAATCCGAGACATTATCCTGCAGGGAAAAATAAAACAAAAAAGGGAATAGTTAATTACTATATTTGAAGTAACCATTATTTAAATTTAAGAGTGGAGATGTAAATCATTGTATCCCAGTGGGGTGGTTGAAATGGAGGAAGTCTTCGCATCTTTATGTGATAAAAAGATACAGCTCATGTGAAAGGGAAAATTTTGTCAAACAGTTATAAGACTGACAATGTTGTATGATACGGTTGATGGGCTGTAAAATGCCAACACGGGGATAAACTCAACGTATCAAGGATGAGAATGTTGTGTTGGGTGAGTGGAAATACTAGACATAAGGATTGGGAAAAATAACATTTGAGAGAGAGTTGGAGTAGCACCTATTTGTAGAAAATAGGTGGCTTACAAATGTGTGTAGAAGTCCTTCAGATTCAATAGAAAGAAGAGTAGATATGATGGAGCAAAGCTCAACCACTAGAGACAGAGGAAAGCCAAGAAAAACTGGGCAAAACATTGATGACTGCTCTTTTGGCCCCCCTATTTACTCTTAAAGCCTATAAAACAACGTTCGGGAGATATCTCCCGAAGGGCTTATAAACACAAAAGTCGTTCGGGAATTACAAACCGAACCGCTTTGGGGGGCCAAAAAAGCAAAATTCCAAAACATTTAAGATTTAGAGGTCAATCATTTGGCTAATATCATGACTTGTGATATAATATTATGGAATCGTTTGATCCACATAGCCGATCCCGCCTAGTGAGACAAGGCTTGGTTGTTGTTGTAAGACAGAAGATGTCCACTTCATTCGGATTTTCAGTTATAGCATACCTCATTCTCTGCAAGGCCATAAAGAGCAAAAGCAGCATTATGTTGCAAAGACCCATTTTTTGAGTCAAGAAGCTTGAGCAGTGGCACTAAACCACCATTGTGTGCAATACCAGCTTGGTTATGTGTGTCCTGAAATTGGAAGAAAAAAAAAATATCAATCATGGCAAAGGGGATGTTTATATGTTAAAAAGAACTCTGCCTTTAAATGGAAACATTGTATAGCACTAAGATGAGTTATGTTCTTAGGTATGAGCCCGCTAGATACATCAATTAACGAGAAGATGGAGGTGTACAAGATGTGTTGCAAATCTAAAAAACTATTACGGAAGGAAAGAAAACGCTGACATGTTTCCATGAATCTAAAAGAGAATCACATTCCCAACTTACACAATTGAATTATAAACAAGGAAAGAAAAAAAAATAACCTGGGCCAATCTCCCCAATGCAAAGGCAGACATTTCTCTAAGTTGTACATCAGGAGACGAAAGCATCTCTATCAAAGGTCGGACAGCACCTCTCTGTACAATGTGAACCTAAACAAACCAGGTGGAACGTATGGTAAGAACTGTGAGCAAGGAGATATAATGTATGATGCACCATCACAGGAGTAGCACCTATATAATCAACTATTCTAGAACCATGGAGTTGTTATTTTAGCAAGATGTAAAAAATACAAAACAACCAAACTTGGAATTGTAGTTGTTGAACAGTTACCCCCAACTAATGTTCAGTTGTTTTATTCAACAAAAAAAAAAGTATGTTGTTGATTCTGTTCTTTCCATCTCTCTTAACTACTCAAGATACAACCATAAAAGTGGAGTGAGGGATTCATCCCAGCTTAACTCTCTCTTTACCCCTCAAGTACAAGTACAAAAATAAACAATAAAAGAAAGTGAACCAAACTTGAAAGTTTGACTTGGAGATTTTGAAAAATTACTCCTAACTAAAAATTTTCGTTATCCCTTCCAATTGTGAAGTTTATCATTACCTTGCAGTCTGAATCAGTTGCTGCAAACTGTCCAAGTAACAATGCCGCTTCCCTCTGACTTTCAGGGCAGCGTGAGCTATTAAAAGAAACATTATTAGAATGCATTAATTGAAACATGTTGATTTAGTTATAAATCACAGAAATTATTGTCAAGAAACAAAAAAATTGGGCATATAAACAAATAAAGCCAAAACAAATTCAAGATACAGGGAGAGGGAAGGGGAATTGCAATAGAATGGACCCGGCAATAATAGAGTCCAGAGCTGATATTATACCTAAGTAATCCAATAACTGGTTGTAAAGCACCTGCAAATAAAACCTCTTTCTTTATATTAGGAGATGAGTGAACTAGATTTCCGATCACTCCAACCTGTAATACAATCCAATTCATTGCATATGCCAAATGAGAGATGTATATAGACAGCTCAAAATTATTGCAAAACCTAAAATTTATCATTACAGTTTCCTTATCCATACCGCTTCATAATGAATAGCAGCATCTTCAGAACGCAGCATTAGAATCAGAGTCGGAAGAGCATCACATTCAACAATCTGGCAAATCATCATGTTATGTAACTAATTATCATATTCAAAACTCAACTTTCAACAATGACCACTGCCTACCTGAATTTTATTTTCATCATTTTTAAAAGCTAGAGTTCGCAGTGCACCAGCAGCTGCTCTTTGCACCTTTGTATCAGCAAATTCCAGCAAATGAACAAGTGGTGGAATTCCACCTTCCATCCTACACAGAAAATCCATATAATGTTAAGAAAAAAATTCCAAACTCAGTCTAAATATACGATCATGCATGAGAGGCAAACCTGACATGGGTTTTAATGTTGCTATTCTCATGTGCGAGATTAGTAACAGCATCTGCAGCCCTACGAATGAGACTATTAATGGCACGAGAAGTCAAACCATTATTATGCCTCTTTAAAAGATCAACAAGGTGTGTTAAGGCACCACTGTCCACAATTAGTTGTTGATGTTCCGGCTGTAGAAAGCATTTCAAATAAGATGTTAGCTGAACAATTATATCTTTTTCTAAAGGGCAGCTAAAAGTTAAATGGAATATATGATATATGCCATATATATAATACAAAGTCTGGTGAAAAAGTGACACGGTCCTCATCATGGAGGATGTTGGCAAGTGAATTGATAAAGGAAATCACATTCTACTCTATTCACATCTCATAATCAAAGCTAAAATCAATCATGTCATTGACATAATAGCGTACATACATGAATGTTTAGAACTCTAAAATCCCATAGCAAGAGACACCCTCACCGTAGTCTCAGACCAGACCACCCAATTTATTATTTAAACCTATGAGACATTCACTTTAATTGAACATTTTAAAAGAATTTACTGTCTCGTAATTGGTCATCCAAAAACTCATTCGATTTTTTTGCTTGGTTAATTGACCATGGATTCTTCTTAGTATTTCAAATTTTTGTTCAATGCATTCAGATTTCATTATGACTGTATATGGTCACTTCCTTGGCTCATCACTGTGATTTAGTGTAATTAGTTTCACAAAGTAGAGTAACAAAATTAATTTCACTTCACATCAGATGTGATTTCAGTTAAAATAGTTGTTATCAGAAAAGAAAAGAAAAGATTATTGCGACTCCAAACCAATGTTTGATTAGAAGTGAAAAGAAAAGAAAGAAAGAAAAAAAAATCAGTATGGGGTTAAAAAATTTACCCCAAAGTTTACAACAAACAAACTTTCAGGGGAAAGACATGCAAATATTAATCATTTTACTTCAGACTCTATTATTACGAAATTAATTTTATAAAATCAGATTTTCATTTAAAATTATGTTTACCCAAGTACATGCATTAGTGATCTGTTTTATCCTCTCTTGAATGAAATATGACAAACCAACAGTACATTCAAAACAGATAAAACTGAAAGTCCTGACAGTGGATGTAGATGTAAAACAACATTTCCATTCACCCTCTTGATTGAATACAACATAACTGTGGATTAAAAAAAACATTCAATATGACACACTCAAAATTCAACATAGATCATTCAATACAGTATGTCCTGTTTAATAGAAAAAATAAAACAGAACGGAATAATATGCTATACTCTCCTTAGCTAAACTCTTATACTAACATATTAGAATGAAAATATATACATTTTTTTTTTTTACCTAGCCGTGCTCTAATTATAAAACAAACAAAACAACACTAGAGCCAAATTCCAATAAGCTACTTTTCCTCCCACTCTAATATGCCAACTTCTTTTTCTCATTTCTAACATGTCTACTACAAATGGCTGACAACTCACTTGCATAATATTGCTATAACAAAAATTAAATTGAATAACATTTCGAAGAAGATGCACTGCTACTCCTCAACTAAATAACTGAATTCAACATAAAGCAATTCTTCAATCAATTCATTTTCCAGAATCATACAAATTTGAAAAAGAAAGAAAAATCAAATTACCTTGACGGCGAGAAGTCCTAACGCGAACGCACTCCCTTTCTCAACTTCATGCTCAAACGGCAACGGCTTCTGAACGCAATCCGTCACCGGCGGCGCTTGAAGATGCTTAATCAAAGCCGGAATCGCACCTCCTTCCACAATCACATTCACCACTTCCTCTGCAAACAAAATCACCAGTAAATTCACACACACACACACACATGCAATTCAACCGCAATTCAACAAGATCGGAGACATAGATTTACCATTCTTCGCTAGATCGGCTAGCGCATGAGTGGCACGCTTAGCCGCGGCTCGATCGGCTTCATTCCACGTGAAAGTAGACTCGAGAACGGTGACCTGATTAGCAACTTCGACGAGAAGTGCCGCACGTTCGTCGGCGGTAGGCGGTACCGACGAGATCTGACGGTCTTCCGGTAATTCTTCGTCTAACTTACGTTTTTGCCCCTTCCTCTCGGAGAGGCAGTGACCTTGGCGTCTCTGAAACTCCATGAAAGAGAGAGAAGAAGGGTGAAGAAGAGTGTGGTGTTGGTTGGCGCTATGGTTAACAGAAATGGAATGGAGAGAGAAAATCAGATAGAAAATGGCGAGAATTGGAAATGAAGATTTGAATGGATCACAGAACTGGAGGGGTATTTTCGGTAGTTACGATAAAATTGAAACCACCGCCGTTATTACAAAAAAGAGAGGTGGGTTTTAAACAGTCTCAATCTGGATATTGAGAAGGGAAAACCAGTCACTATCTGCACCCCCTATTTTCTTTAATACACCCATTTCATATTTTGATCTTTTTTTTTTCCAAAAGCAAGACCATTTAAAAAAGGGTGAGGGTTCAATTAAGTCAATCACCGGTGGAGCACCTAATTAATTTCCTCACCGATGAAGCACAAAGAAAATACCGTTAGATTCAATCAATGGATCACATTTGTTAGAAATCAAAATGAGAGCATATATACTTCATCACACACAATCTTGTGTCATTTCTTTTCCTCTCCTTCCTCCCTGATATGACCTTTATCACCACCATCCTTCGTTTTGTTTCTTTCTCATCACTCAATTTATGAAGAAATTGTGACGATTCGTTTATAAACTAAAACACTATTTGCAACTCAAATATGACATTAATTTCTTCAACTTATGTTTTTATCCATGTAGTCTACAATCTCTCAAGCACCCTTCTCGTAACTAAAAAAATCAATGGAAGAAATCATAATTCTTAATTGCATGTTTGATCCCTTATGTTTATTTTAGTTTTCAAGTTGGTTTCTTATGTTTTAAAAGTTTCAACTTGTCCCTTACGTTTTAAAAGTTTCAAGTTGGTCCAAAACGTTACTCCTATTGGAATAAGTTAGTCCCTTCAGTTACATAACGGTTAAAGATTCGGGTTGACGATATGGTGATAAAACTTAACTTATTTAGAAAATCAGTTTTAAAATATTATTTTAATTTTTTTGTTTTATTAAACTCAATATCATGTCGCAGAATGGACTAACTTATTCCAATATGAGTAACGTGTTCGACCAATTTGAAACATTTAAAATGTAAAGGACCAACTTGAAATTTTCAAAACATAAGGGACCAAATTGAAAACTAAAATAAACATAAGGGATCAAACATACAATTAAGCCTTTTTATATATACAAAATGTTGCCATGAATATATTTCGGTTCCTTGGCCATTTTTTAATCCAATAATTTGTACACGAACATAATTCCATCCAATAAAATATGTTTTGGTTCTCTTGCAATTTGATTTTTCCTATCTTGTATTTTATTTTTTGGTGGTTAGGTTGGAAGCTTGTGGTACTTAGGGATCTGGTGAGTTTGGTGGCCATTTTTGAGGGCGTAGGTACCAGGCGTCTTCTTAGGATAGGTTCGACCTTAGTTTGAAAAGATGTTGTTTAGATTGTTTGAAAGTCTCAAAGTGATATTATCTTCTCTGGGAAACATGCTTCTTTTGAGCAGTTAATAGAGGGTTATAATTCTCATCTTGGAAGTGCTACCTTGGTAAGAACCCCTGATTATTCCTAACAAAATGCAATAGTTTGTTGAAGAATTCAAACAAGTAAAGTATGTATATTGAATACTTCAATATTATCGGCTCACTTCCTAAAAATACAGCGTTACTAGACTTTCGACGTATGCGACGCACGAATCCTATCGACTGTTATAATGATCGATAAGTTATATTTGACATGTGTCTATGGAAAAACACAAATGTGTTTATTAGATAATTGCTTCCATCATATGCAAATTTGCACATATTAAGAAGTTTAAAATAATAAATTTGTATTTTTTTTAAACAAAATAATAAGTTTGTATTGAAACGTACATTTTATATTAAATATATAATTTTTTAATTAAAAATATATTTTTCAATTTTTTTTACTTTTAATTGTTTTAACATGTGCAATGTTGCACTTGTTAGACAAACCCTTATTAGATATACAATATAGCGATAAAATGTGTCTTAATATGTCCTTCAACAACGTATGAATCGTATCAAATTTGTAACGTATTTGAAAACATCACTATTATTTTTCAAGTAATGATTGGCTGATGTAATTTTGATGACATTATTGCAAACTCTCCTCGAATATAGATATTATCCAAAGGGGTTAAATTTACAACCAATTTCAAGTAATCATATGTACGATTAGTGTTTCAAGTAACCACACATATGATTAGTTTACTTATCAATAAAACTTGTAGTATTAAAAAATAGCACATTAAAAAGGATTTCGAAAATAGTATTTAAAAATAGCAAAAAGGATTAGCAAAACCGAGACTTGGTAAGATACACAACATCTATATGAGAAACAATATAATAAAGAAAGAAAGAAGCAACTACATAAGGTTGATACAGCAAAGAGTAAACAACATACAACATTGGTATTAAATTCAGTGTGATATGTTCTATATATAAATTTCATAATGTCGATGTACTTATCGTTGTTAGGATTGATGTTGATGCTCAACGGTGCTGTCAATATCAATTAAAAACAATCATACATAAAACTCAAACAAATTTTGTGTCTGCCTTACAATCTTAATAGAAATGATTTATTTATAACATTTTTTCTCTTACAAATGTTACATAACATGAGCAAAGGATAGCAAGTATGACAAACATTAACTTTACAACATCAGGTATGTTGTCAAATATATCTCTTTTGGATGGTACTATACGTGATAGGTAGGTCATTTAAGCCTCAAGAGATGAATATAAGGTGGATATGTTGGTTCATATTTCCATAAAGTCATATTTGTAAATGCAAAAATTGTATGAAAGACACCAAAAAGCAATTGCAAAATCTCAACTCATATGAAAACGAAAATGCAGATAAAGATAGCATCTTTTAAGGGAAAAAACCTCTTTGAAAGTGAATGGGGAATTTTGTGACATTTATGGCAGATTGACTGTCCATCATGGCTACCTCTTATGTAAAGGGTGATATATTTGTTGTTATGGCAAAACAAATTTCAGTGTGTGTATATATAGTACTTGAAATAAGTCAATTGTCCATTAAGCTCTTTCCTTTCGTGTTCCTCGTAGGCATTCATCACTAATAATGATACTTAATGTGCATGTCTATTTCCAATGCTAATTAATTATTTTGTTATATAACTTCCAAAAACGGTTTGAATGTTATTAGTACACATTTATATCGAGTTTGTATATTCCAACGAACAATTAAAACACACATTAATTTGCATTAAAAGGATTTGAGAATAGGAGGAAGTGAAATCGTAATTCAAAATTGCTTTAATGTTGTTTTAACAGTCACAATTGCTTTTAAATGAGAAAGTAAAAGGATATTATGAATGATGATAGGAGTGAATTTTTGAATTTTAAATGAATGGATGTCATTAAGATAAGAGTCTATGAGCATTTAATTTCTTTTAAATGAGAAGGTCAAACAAATGAATGATTTGACTTTGTTTGTTGGCGCTGAACTGTCATTCAAATTTGAAATGAATTACCTTAAACCATTTAATGAATGACAAACAATTTGAAATAGAATGAATTTATTGCGTGTTAAAGGGATGAAGAAGTCAAAGGTGTGAATTAAATGCAATAGAATAAATTCAGATCGACTGATTAGGAAATAGGTGTGAATTAAATGCAATAGAAAAATTCAGATCGACTGATTAGGAAATGCTCTCAAATTTGAAATGAATTGCCTTAAATTATTTAATAAATGACAACAATTTGAAATGAAATTAATTTATTGCGTGGTAAATGAGTGAGAAGGTCAAACTTGTGAATTAAATGCATTAGAATGGGAGGGAAATTGCTAGGTTAGATTTAGGGTTAGGGTTAGGATTAGCTTGACCAGACAAGGTTTAGTAAGTAAGATGCGCCAACTAAGCCTTCCAAATATCTTCGTTTTAATTGTCCTTAACTAAAGAGTTAACCTTGTCCATCAGTCTTTTGGTCCTCTTCGGTTCAATTATTCGGTGCGTTTGGCCAAACTCAAAACCAAACCAAATAGGGTACTCTGGTTTGGGTGAGGTAAAATAACCACCCGTTATACTATTGAGTGGGTTTAGGCAAACCCACTGATTTTTGGGCTGGGTTAGATTGGGCAATGGGTTACCCAACTTATTTTTCTAGTTTTTTTTTAATTTTAAATGACTAAATCCCAAGTTTTTATAATTTTTATTTAAAATAGTACTCTACTTTTTAATTTTTTTAAAAAAATGTTTAACTTATTTTACTATAATATTATGCATCATAGAATATCAAATAATAAACTCATCATAAAATACTTGCAACAAACTAAAGTTGCATGACACCAAATTGCATTAGTATCAAAATAACAAAAAAGTGCAACATATTAATTTGTAACTCTGATATGTTTTGATTTTCAATATATAAGGTACAATATGTATGTTTTGGAAATATAACTTTCTTCTACCCTATGAAAATAAAGATAAAGAATATTAACATTATTGGGTAAGTGGGTCTTTTGGGTTTGAGTCTGGTTTTACCCGAAACCCATTTATTTTTATGGTTTTTCCATTTATAGAAACCATACCCACCCAATAACCCAACTCAACCCATTTTTTTGGATTTTTTGGGTGGTTTTCACCGGATTTTCTAGGTTGACCCAACCCATGAACACCCTTACAACAATCCATACAAAAAATATTCAATTGCCTTCATAATCCTGCAAATATTATCAACAAAGGGGCAAAATGTAATTGTTGCGTCCACACATATGAGCACAAGTCAAAAATCAATTTAACACACATGTGACAAAGGATAATTGTTAAAAGGCCTGTCTGGGATCTTCGATGTGTTTGCTTTTCGTATAACACTTATTCTCTCACACAACACTTTAGTATTTTAATGTTTCTATTGTCCACCCCCATTAACCATGGCGGTTGAAGATAAACTTATGCTTTTAGTTCTTTCTACTAACTTTGTAGACTGAGAACCATCACTATCATCTTTATCTTTGCAATTTGAACTTGAAGAAATCAGGGGATTAAAAAATTAGGGAGTTTAGATTTTGCTAACGGAGGAAGAAGTTAGAAATTTTAATTTATGGAAGCGAGGAAGAAGAAAGAGTTGTTGGAGTAGAAACGGCCTATGAATTATAATATCATTTTTATTTTAGTTTAGCCAAAAAAGTCTCTACATACGAGAACGGGACATGGAATGATACATAGTTGTTTAACATTGCACGTCAACATATATAACAATCAAACTTGATGTGCTTATTTGATACGGGTACATGTTAAGTAAATTGAGGGACTATCTAGCCTTTTCTAAAAATTTGAATACTAAGTTAATCAATAAACACAAATTCAAAGACTAACAAACTTATTCACTTTTAATTTTGATGCATTTATGTAGAATCTTAAACAATTATGAAGTCAGAATGGAGTGAAGAAAAGTTAAATTACCATGATAATTCAATGAATAAGGACATTGGTGGTGTCACTATTGAATCGGCCGTGTAAATATTACTCAAAAATCATCGATTGATGCATGAATATGGTGTACTCCTCCACTCATGTACTTTCAATTTGATCTAGAGATTCATCATCCATAAAAAAGTCAACAATCTCCATCTACACACGGTTAGCCATTGTTGAGGTATTAGCCTGATTCTAAATTACTAGACAAATTCTATTGTCACTATCCTATTGTTGTGTTGTCATTAAAAATGCAACTGACAATTGACAATGATTATAAAATGGAAAATATACAACAATAGTAGCAGTAGCTGCCAAGTGCCAACCAAATCAAAATAGCAAAAGTCAAAGTGAAGTAGTCTTCTTTGCCCGTCCCACTAAAATAAATGCCGTCCTTCATCACCCTTCAACCCAACCAAACCAACGGTAACCAAATCAAAGCAACAATGAAAAACCAATTCTGTTCTGTCCTTTGAACCTGTCTTTGTTCTGACCAGTAGACACAGTTTCCCGCGTCATCATTAATTATTCTTTTCTTTCCTTCCTTCTTCCCTCCCTCCCACTCCTTCTCCAAATTCTCTTTCCTCAACACCTAACACAATACTTTTTCATAACTTACTATACTCTTTCTTCTCCAAAATTTCCAACCATGTCCCTCATCTTCTTCCTCCTCCTCTTCATCTCTTTTCTATTCCACACCCCGTCTTTTTCTCAAACACCCCCCAAAGGCTTCCTCATCAACTGCGGCACCCTCTCGTCAACCCAAATCAACAATCGTACATGGCTTCCCGATTCAAACTTCATCACCACCGGCACACCCAAAAACATAACCACCCAAGTCCTTCTTCCAACTCTCAAAACCCTTCGTTCATTCCCTCTCCATGTCAAAAAACACTGCTACAATATTCCTGTGTATCGCGGTGCAAAGTATATGATACGTACTACTTATTTCTACGGCGGAGTCAACGGTGTTGATCATCCTACGCCGCCCGTGTTTGATCAGATCGTTGATGGAACGTTATGGAGTGTGGTGAATACTACGGTGGAATATGGTAATGGAAACTCGAGTTATTATGAAGGGGTTTTCTTGGCTGTGGGAAAGTTTATGAGTTTTTGTATCGGGTCGAATAGTAATACGGATTCTGACCCGTTTGTTTCTGCTTTGGAGTTCTTGATTCTTGGAGATTCCTTGTATAATACCACTGATTTTAACAACTTTGCTATTGGTTTGGTTGCTAGAAACAGCTTTGGTTACTCCGGACCAAGCATAAGGTTAGTTGTTGGACATTGTTTTCTTCAACCTTTATGTGGTTGGTAGTTATATAGGTCATTATCATTTAGCTGTGGTTATATTGTATCTCTAAAATTTCTCCTAAAGTAATGGTTATGGTTATTTAGTTGACCTATCAGTGAATCCGGTAATTTAGTGTCTACAATTAACAAAATTTCAAAATGATTCTTACAATTGAAAATCTTCTATCGTGTTTGTTCCTTTAAAACAATTTCATGGGCTAAATTAAATTGGTTGACAGATTAATGTGACGGAAGATTTTTAATTTCCAAACCATTTTAAAATTTGTCAATTTTATAGATAAAGCCTTCAAATGTGACTAAGGGTCTGTTTGGATTGGCTTATTTGAGCTTATCTACTTACATAAGCCCGTGAGATTGTTTGGAAGAGTTTACGTACACAGCTTATGACATGTTCATAGACTTTTTCCAGCTTATTTCTATAAGCTCTCCAATTAGCAACATCTACATGGGAATGTCTACAGTGAATGAGCATGTAGTAGGTTACATCAGATAAAATCCTTGAAGAGGCTTTAGATAAATTAATTAATTTCATAACATAAAATTAGAATTATAAATGTTTATTATAGTTGTATTGGATTTGCATAGCATTATTTCTTTTTTAACAACTATTTTCCTTCTTGTTCAATTTTTTTAGTCATCTCTAATATTGTGTTTGTGATTTTTTGTTATCAGATATCCTGATGATCAGTTTGACCGTATCTGGGAGCCATTTGGACAGAGTAATTCAACTAAAACAAACACTGACAATGTTTCTGTTTCTGGCTTTTGGAATCTTCCACCTTCAAAAGTATTTGAAACACATCTAGGATCTGATCAATTAGAATCCTTGGAATTGAAATGGCCTACCGCATCACTTCCAAGCTCCAAATACTACATCGCTCTATACTTTGCTGACAACACTGCTGGATCAAGAATTTTTAACATAAGTGTAAATGGTGTGCATTATTACCGTGATTTGAATGCGATCGCTTCAGGCGTTGTTGTCTTTGCCAACCAATGGCCTCTTTCTGGTCCGACAACAATAACTTTGACTCCATCTGCTAGTTCATCCTTGGGCCCCTTAATTAATGCCGGCGAAGTCTTTAATGTGCTGTCTCTTGGAGGAAGAACTTCCACTCGAGACGGTATGGCTTATGATTTCTTGTTTCTTTGCTTGTTGTATTTTAATCGTGAACATGCGAGGTTTTGATATTGGAAACATTCTCTTCTTGACAGTTATTGCTTTGCAAAGGGTCAAAGAGAGCCTCCAAAATCCTCCACTTGATTGGAGTGGTGATCCTTGTGTGCCTCGGCAATACTCATGGACCGGTATCACATGCTCCGAAGGGCCCCGTATCCGTATAGTTACTTTGTAAGCTCAGATTTGAGTAGTTATTAGCGTATGTTCCCTTTCAATTTTATATGTGCTGTCTAAATGAATTGCTTACTCATGATTTCCTGTTGTTTTCAGAAATTTGACAAGTATGGATCTTTCAGGATCTTTATCGCCTTTTGTTGCCAATATGACAGCTCTCACTAACATGTAGGTTCTTAGGCTTAAACATAACGGTTCATGAAATATAATATTTAAATTTTTTTGATCCGTAAGGTGTTTCCTTGTTGCAGCTGGCTTGGGAATAACAGTTTGTCCGGACAGATCCCTAACCTCAGTTCACTAACGATGTTGGAGACACTGTAAGTTTTTCTGTGTGCGTGTTTCTACTCAACTATGATGGTTTATCTTCATAGCACACAGTTAATCGCATTGTTGAATGTTGCCAATCTACAATTTTTTCATTCAATGAAAACAAATATTCTAGTTAACAGTTCTTTTTGTCATCAAGTAACCTCTACAGTAGTGTTTTATAGAACATCTAAATGTTTAAAATCTGAGAAAACTTCAATATATTCATGGAGTTCTGAATTTGAATATTGTTATTGTGTTGTAAGGCACTTGGAAGAGAATCAATTCAGTGGAGAGATTCCCTCATCCCTAGGGAACATCAGCAGCTTAAAAGAAGTGTAAGTGATTGTGGCCAGAAGCTACTTATATATACATTATGATTATTATGTATTGTATCATTATATGAGTGATACATATAATCTTACCATACTTGTTTAAATTAGGGAGCATCAGAGCAGAAATTGTTAATAGCTAACTAAGTTTCACGATAATTGATTCGCCGTATTTTGTTGTAAGCAGATTTTTACAAAACAACAATTTAACCGGGCAAATTCCCGCAAATCTCATTAAACCAGGATTGAGCATCAGGTAAATAAGTAAACCTTTTCACCTTGCCATCATGAGTTCTACAATTGTTGGCTTTCTGACTTATGCATATATTTATCAACAGAACTTCCGGAAACAATTTCTTGTCACCTCCAGCACCTTGAGGGATTTGCTTAGTCCCTTCTATGGTAAAGATAAAGACTTTTTTCTCTTCAAGATTTTTTTGTGCTTAGATTATTCTGATTTTGGTGGAAGTTCTTCGTTTTCAACTCATAAACCGAAGATCAAACTTCAATTCAACCTTCTCCCGCTGTAGAGCATACAGCTTTATTGTTTTTGACTTGGAGTGTACTTTCATATTGGTGGAACAGATTCTTTCAACTTTGGCTCTCAGTTCCTTGAAAGTTGGAATGTTATGTGAATTTGTATCTTACATATCATTGTATAGGCATTATTTATTATTTGATTAAAAAAAATTTAATGCTGTTTTTTTGTTTGTCATTTTTCATAATCATTTCATGTTCTGTCAGGTTCCAATGTACTTCCTCATATAATATCTGAGAAAACTCAGAATGTGTTTGAACAAGTAATGAAGTCAGATTGAAGTGGAATCTGATAGAACAAATAGAATTGACTTAAAAAAAAGAAGCTACCAATTTATCGAATATTTTTATGATGCAGTGAAAAGAATATGAATTCCATTCCATATCCTCAAATTGAATGAAAGGGAAAAGAAGCAGAGTATTTAGCAGAGTAAAACAAAATGTATTTCACTCTGAAAATATCTTAAACAAAAATGTCTTTATACATGATCAACTTTCCTATTGTGATTAAATTTAAGCCATTTTGTTCATTAAAATAAAGTCATTTAAAATGATTGACAAAAATATTCCTTGCAAGCCACATCCCAATGATTAGAATTTAAATTTAAGGCCATGCATATGAGCAAACCTAGTTTATATGCCGACCCATCCGTAAAACTAACCCTTTGTGCTATATAAAGATTGGTTCCAATTTAGTGTGTTGCTGTTGCATACTTCTCTGATGTTAGCCTCCTTTTTATTCATCTGACTTTGTTCTGATGTTAATGTATCAAACTTCATTCAATCCTATACTCTTAGTTATAGCCAATCGATTACTGTGTACATTTCTAATGCAAAATAAATTGTTACTTGTGGCATATGAAGCGCTCACATTCACATAGACACACACTAGATACGACACTCACATGTCAACAACGATCATAATTTTAACAAATGAATTAATAGACTGTAATTACATGTGTTGGTGTTGGACATTGGACTCTCTTTTGGTCAATGTTAAAGAGCATGTGGCCAACAACTTTTGTGTTTCAAATCAAAAGCATAGACATCTTCAAAATGAATTGACATGGGTTAGGTGTACCCTCAAATTGTGCTACATATCAATGTTTTAAAAATTTAACCAGATATCAAACTGACAAAATCTCTAGATCATGATTCAACTATTTTAAACCGCTTAAATTTGAACGAAATCGCCATCGATCCATTCAAATAATTGCTTATTCAATTGATTGAGCCGTTGGAATAAATTTTTAAAATATTGTTCTGTATATTCTATTTCCCTAGAAAGTCTTACCACTCATTGATAATTGATATAGCATCCTCTGATGAAATGTTAGTGGCTGATAGATGCCCATCATCATGTGGGACTCACATGCTGAGAAACTCTGCATTCATCATGTGAAATTTCTCCTTCTTAGCAGAAGTATATTATTGGAATCTAGTGAGCTCAACCACAATGCAATGCATGCACAATCCAATGATTATACAAGTCAGAATTTACATTCTAATAATTTCTCAGATCCATCCAAATTAACACCTATTCTCTTTTTTTTGGTACAAAATTAACACCTATTCTACAAATCAACATTAACATAGTTTGTTGAAATAATTAAAAACAAATAAAACAAATTAACAAAATAGACAACCTTATTTCAAAACCCTGAGAATCAAACTTGAACTGCATAATCTTTGAACTTTGTTTGAAATTTACCTCTCTAATATTTTGCCCTTCTTAAGTGGAAATAGTGGAGGCAAAGCACTGTTTTTCATCTGTGTACAAATTGGAACATTAATCATTGGTCTAATTCTAATAGTAGCTGACCTTGTTCTCTCCAACCCTTTCTTTATCCTCTTCACATGCTGATTCTCTTTGTTTTTAGAACCTTCTTTAGCAGCTACATCGCCTAGCGAACTCCCATTCGAAGAAGAAGATGATGAAGAAGAAGATGGTGATAAAGAAGAAGCTCTTTGTTTCTTCAACCTTAATAACTCTTTCCATAGGACAGTGCACTTTGGTGGCCTTGGTGATGGATCATCATCCACAAACCAATTTACTCTACTATTATTATTGTCTTCTTTGTTGTCCACTACCACCTCAATCACTTCCTCCTCTTCTTCTTCTTCTTTGAGGTTGATCTTGTTGAGTTTCTCAAGATGTTGCATCTGCCAAAAGGGAAGGATTTTTCCTTCAAAGAAAAGTTCATCAGCTGATAAAACTGTGTTTTTGTCACTCACGTTGATGTTGGACAGAAACTCAAACTGATCTGTGTTCTTTGTTTTTTCATGTTGCTCCTTCTCTTGATCTCTTTCTGTTCTGTAAAGAGGATTTGGACTAATAGAGATGAAGTTGTTTTCATCTAGAAACTCTGCTGAGAAAGATATTCTAGGGCTAGTAGGTGCATCACTGGATCTGAGGTTATTACCTTGACCAGGTTCAGGTTCAGGTTCAAGAGAGACCATGTTAAATTTTTGATGTTTTGTGAGTACTGAGAGATGAGAGGACATTGAGAGGTTCTATCATATGCATGAGACTTGTGATGGTTTATAAAAGGAGAAGAAAGTGGTTTAATATGTTATGTTACATTCAATTTTTTATTACTCTTTTTTTTAACTGTCAGAAATGTGAGATTATAAAAATGAAATGGTCTGGTTAACTAGAAACAAGTGACTTATGGTTCTGTTTAGAATATAGGGACAGCACATGTATGCCTTGGGAAGTAAAAGACAAAAGCTTTTCATTAGCTATTTTCTTTTCAAGCAAGCCTAAACTCTAAATACATGTGTATGCATCTTACATTATGCACTCACATACAAGAGAGAGAGAAATAAATCACAACCATCAGATTAAATCATACTCCACAATCAAGATATAAGCAATAAATGGTCAAGATTAAAATGGCAGAAGGATAATCATCTATTTTCCATTAGATTTTTGGCTACACCCCTTACATTCAACCCTATCGGATTTGGCGCACGGATAATTTGGTGGGTAACTCAGATGGATAGACTCTGATATTATATTAGATTTTTATATTCGGCTTAATTTATCCTTAAAAAATTAGCTTGTAAGGCGAATTTGTCACTCTTTTTAACGTGAGACTTTAGTTTTTTTTTCAATATTTGCTAGTTATTTTTGGGTGAAACTGAAAGGCTACTACAGTGGCCTTGCATCAACCTAAATAATTATGTACTTGCATTCTCTTCTCTTAGATTTAGTGTGGTACTATGGTCAATGCCACTTGCATGTTAGAATAGTTAAAGCAGTAAGAGATAGGTGGAGTAAAAACAAAGCCCTAAAACATAAATTTGAAATGTCAAAAGAAAATAGTTTGGTTAAAAATATACAACAAACATTGAATTCACTCAACTGCTTAAGCTTAAGTAGTAAAAAAAAAAAAAGACTATAGGCAAAGTCAATTTTATTTTAACATTATGGAGATCAAGTGAATGTATATAGGCCTTTCTGTCTTAGGCTCTTAGATCGCTTGGAAAGTATTCAATGGTCTGTGCATTAAAGAAGTACACACATCACAAAAGACAAGGAGATTACGTTATATTAAACCTTAATTAACAAATAAGCTTTAGGATTCTCTTTCTCTTGCTTAGTCAAAGGACAAGAATTAGATTGTTAATATGACTCCCCCTGCATGCAGGGATTTAACATGGAGGAGTCCTAAGCATGTGGCCACATGACCATAATTTCTAACCATGTGACAACTGAGGTTAAAGATTGAAGAGATATTCATGAAATGACCAAAACATCCTCTATAGAAGTTGTTGGTCACAGTTGTATGTCAAGATGAGTTGATTGTTCTAAACAAAGAAAAACCAGTTGTGTGTATCATGTTCATCTCTTAGAAAAGCTTTCGTTAAGATTTGTTCAGACTCTTAATTAATTCCTGACAGCTAATAAACATTGGAGTAAATCTTTCAATTATTACACATTGGCTACTTTTGTTAATAAGTACATTATCCTTGAACTATGTGTGGTCCTGCCTTAGACTATTATTGATCGTCGACAATAATGTTATATGACAGCAGTGTGATAAAAAAAAACAAAAACAAAACAAAAAAACTTAAACATGTGATTTCTCATTAATTTATAGTACTACTGTGTCATTATGTAAATCTTTAGCAACCGCAGATACTTCTGCCAAGTTCAATAAATTTCATGTGAGGTTAATCATCTCTTGCTTTTTCTAACAAATAGGACATCTCAAGATTTTCCTGCTAAACTCAACTACATAAAACTTAGTACATGTTTAGATGTGTGTTTTCGTCGCCAAACGCATATTTATGATTCTTTTACCACGATTTAAAGAAGCTCCAAAATCAAGCTTCTGTGGCAACATGGTTTCTAACCACGGAAATGTTAACCTCACCGTTAAAGCAAACACGTGCTTAAACCAGTTTGTAAAATGAAGATGAAAACTGTTTGGTCTTAGAGTCTCTCATGTTGAGTCACTCATTGGCAAAACACCTCAAATGTCTAATTGTGTAAAACTTCACACTCAATATTTAAATTTTGAAGTGTAAGATTAACCAAGGGAACTCTCACCGCGTTAATAATCATGGAAGATTTTTTTTATAATAACTACTACAAATTAATATTACTAACTAATTAACTATACTACTTTCGTACGTCTGAAACTTAAATAAAAAGTTAAATGAATTCGGTCTAAATATATTATATTTTTTATTTATATTTGAAATAGGAGAGAGTAGTAGCTAGCTAACTAACATTGAAATAGTCCAAAAGCTATATTCTAATCCTAGTGGATGGGCTAAGAGTCTAAGACTTAAGATTCAGAAGATTTTATCCAACATGTATGAGAATGGAAAGTCAAGGTTTTAAACTCCTCAAGCTATTATTGTCAACAACTGAGCTACAGCTAGTTATTTACGGTTAAACTTTTTCACCGTTGCAGCAAATTCTTCTGAGTCTGCAAAATAATTAACCAAGATTTTGACAAGTATCACTCATGTAGGGCCCTTATATGTACTAGACAACTTAGTCTGTAACAGACAAGAGTAAAGAGCTATGAAACAATAACTTAAATAGTACCTTCTAATTCAGCTATTGGGATAGTGAAGCATGTGTTTGATTTAAGAGAAATAGGGACCACACATTTCTTGTCTTTTTCTTGCTTTGGAACTAACATTTAGGAGTTGGAACTGAAACTAGTTGCACATTTTAAGAGGAAATAAACAGCTACTATAGTTATACAGAGAAGAAAGAAGCCAATGTGGCTGAACTGTATGTAGTACTAGGAAGAAGGGACCATAAACCAATAAGGTAGTAATTCTATTAAAGAAAAGAGGATCCATGTCAATCATAGCTGTTTTATTAATAAATAAAAGACAGAGTAATTGTTTGATTTGACTAAGATCCAAGTTAGTGTGCAAGAAATAAACTGAGCTGGATGTTTTGTGAAGGACTGAAATTAGGTGGATTTTTAATAGTAATGTTCTTTACCTAAATCAAATGTCATTTTTTTAGCCTTGCATTTTTAGCCCCAGGCTTTATTTTGATTATTGTTATTTCTGTTAATAAGTTCAAACTTTATGTTACTCTCATGCATGGTTTGGTTCTTTATTAACTTATGATAGACAAATTGGAAACACTAGGGATGACAATAGGACGTAGTAGAAATATGTAGTAATTACTCATTAAATCTGATTCTCATTTTGTATTTTCGTTTTGAAATATGATAGTAACGTTCTTTGGGGGATTCGAAAAAGGTGTTGTAATTGTGTTTTTTATTTTACTAGTTATGGGCAAATATGATGAGTTTAGAATTGATCTTTGTTAGTAGAAAATGATTCTCAGGTTGTTGTAACTTTAGTTTTCTTAGGGTTTCCGTCCATGCATCCTTGTTCTTTTGTTGATTTCGCTAATCAACTAAATTTTTTGGTTGTTAGGGAGCAAGTTTCTTTTGCCTTTTAACTATGATTAATCTCTATAAAAAATCTATAGGATATACAAGATGAGCTCTTCTCTCATAATCGGATTTTATTAATATGTAAGAGTCACATATTGAACTCCTAGCCACTCGGGGTAATACTTTTTACCACTTGAACCAATCTAACATAGCTAATATTGAAAATATTTCTGATTTCTGTTTTTATAAACAAGTGAAGAAAATACGGGCCAACAAGAAACAAGCCAACCTCAATAGCTTATTGTCTGCATATGATCACATAAATAAATGGTTTAAATTCATAATTTTAGGCTTCTTTTATAAGTAAGTGAGAAAATACGAATCAGTAAATTAATCGAACCAGGTTTTTGAAAAATAAGTAACTTTGTATAGCTATAATAATTCCTCTACACAACTAAAAACCTTTCCTTCAAAACAAAAAGGTTACTAAAACCTTATGCAATTTTCAGAATAAGAATAAGGATGTATATGAGTATGTTTTTTGTTTTTGTTTCCCATATATCTTCACTCTATCGAAAGTAATCTTAATCGAGGCATTGTCAAATATTAAATATATAGATATTTCTCTTAGTCGCGATTCAAACATTGATTCACCGTGTTGTGAGAATTTAATCAATTTTGCTAGACTAAATTTTGTTGGTGTACATGAGGGTTTTTTTCTCTTTAAATAGTCTATTGGCAAAACTCATACACATTAAATAAAGAGGAGAAGGTCATTGGATTCTGACTCGTGCCCAACACTTAAATATCCATGAAGTCTTTTAACATATGAGTTGCACTTACGAGACGGTGTATATGATATTTCATAAATATGTGATTGTAATATACATGTTACACGTATGGAGTGATGGAACTCATGACCATTTATTTAATGGGTTCAAGTTTTTTAAGACTTAGATTGATTCATTGTTGGTCAACTATGAGCGATGTGATATATCGATTATTGATGAATAAATTACATACATGGACATAAGTTTAAATTATATATACCACTTTTTTGTTTAGTTTTCAGTTTTTTAACTGATATTCGTATTGAATTTTATCGAATATAATAAACTCTCATGTCATGTTTTTTGGTCAATTAACAATTTGTTTGTTTGTTTTTTATTACTGGTGATTACCAATATGATATAGACCTGAATAAATGGACATTGACTGGTCAGTGTTTGAAGACATGGATTAGGAACAACATCCACACAATATAATTTGGACAAACCTCAACCGTCTTCAACTAGACTACCAAGTTAGGCTTGTTAGGAGTGTGTCACATTACATTGTCTTCCAGATAAGATGAACCAACAAGAAACAAATCCCACTTTCAATGGCAAGAGTCGTGAGAGGAATAAAAAGGGAGAGGCACTCTTTTTAGACTATGGGGGTGTATTTGTTGACTAACTCATACACTTTCAAAACTTTTAATAAATATAATCATGGTTTGTGTTCTTGTTACAGTATGATACTATGATTGCCAAAAACACATGGGACTAAAACACTCCAATTCTAAAGAAAATCTCATTCACTTGGAGAATATTTGGATGAGGAAATTTACATAGTTCATTTCAATTCCCTTCATTTCTAAACTTTCTTGTTTGAATATAGTAATGAAATTATCCATTCGTAAATTGTGTTGAGCAATTTTTATAGATTTAAACTTTTATAGGATAAGACTATAGTATTATGAAAAGTGATCCAAAATAGAATTTCAAAATTTTGGATCAATTTTTTTTCAAAAAATTTTTTTTGGATCAAATTTGAAATTTTAAAAGTTGAGGATCAATTTATAAAATATAAAAAAGAGGGGTCAGTAAGTAATTTAAAAAAAAGAAGGCCGTCAGTTTTCCAAGCCTAATTGTGTATTGTATAATCTATATCTATACTATATATAAAGAAAACTACCCCTTTTAGCACACTTTTGGGTTGAACTTTTTTTTCTTCCAAAAATACCCTTAATTTTAAATACAAATAACACATGTAACAAATATATAACAATAAATTTAATTTAAGGAGAAAATTTACTCACGGTTCCTTATAAACTGTACTTACTGTTAGCCAATTATAAAATAACACGTGGATTACTAATTCATCTCACTAATCATCCTCGTTAACCCTCTTTTACCCCGTAAACACGACTCAAACTCAAAAAAAACTAGCACAAAACAAAAACTCATGTTACTTTTTTATCAGTCGTTTCTATGTTGTACATTTGTGTTTCCCTAAAAACAAAATGTTGTACATATGTGTTGTTCCCCTCAATGCACTCGACAAAGATTGTCAAGTATTTTCATATCCCTTACACAAAAAACAACATTTTCATATTATTTTTTTATTTTATTTTATTAATATTATTATTTTATTTTATTAATATAAGATATTTTTCCTTAGCCTTTGATCAATTGTAACAAATGCGAGCAAAAATAATGGTAAAGATTGGACTTTAAATCCTCTAAAAAAGATTAGTAATAAACGTGAGCAAAAAATAATGTTAAAGATTGGACTTTAAATCCTCTAAAAAAAATTAGTAACAAACGTGAGGAAAAAATAATGTTAAAGATTGAATTTTAAATCCTCTAAAAAAAAATATTAGTAGTAAACGTGAGCAAAAATATTATTAAAGATTGGACTTTAATCCTAAAAAAAAAGATTAGTAACAAGAGCATTGCTATATGCCGCGATAGTAAATTTCACGACTTTTTCACGAATGGGTTCTAACTTCTAACTTGTTTTGCCTGCTGCCTAAACAAAAACCAATCAATATATCCATGCACTCAACTTTTCTCCATGTCCTGCCATTAAATCTAAAATGAAGGTAACAAATACACCTCAAAGGATTTGGCTGTGGATATTATAGATTTATAGTCAATGGCCAACTGGGTCAAATTCAGATACATATAGTGCAACCGATGGAACCAAGTGT
>Ga0315914_1002460_pt1 | contig 28297 bp, 19 predicted proteins | sample MpolenodulesMG_FD_203920 | JGI IMG/M metagenome (GOLD analysis project Ga0315914, IMG submission 203920) | Medicago polymorpha root nodule microbial communities from Los Angeles, California, United States - elongated nodules | ecosystem: Host-associated > Plants > Roots > Nodule | place: USA...
TATTGTAAGAATAAATTACAATTTTTTTGACAATGTATACATTGCAATTTATTATATAAGACACAATATAGTATAAAATATGTTTCAATATATTATATTGTGTGCGTCGAGAAAGAGTATTTATGAGAGAGAGTATTTAGTGAGAAGAATACTAAAATGGATGACTTTTTTTTTTGGTATTATATATGTTTTTTTTAGTGATATATATGCATGTATAATATGATTATTCTTTTTTTTAGCAATATAATATGATTATTCTTGGTGAAATGAAATTATAAATTAAACCGATATAAAAAATGATTAAGTCATATACACGTCATTGTAAAAGATTCATTACACCTTCAATAAATTATAGCTATTTTATTGTACAAATTTTTTTTGAGAGAATTTTATTGTAAAAATTGTTTAACTTTTATCGTAACAACTTCGAAAGTCCATGTATAAATGATTGTGATTTACTGACACCGTAAACTCTTTACTTTGACGATATATTAAAATTAAACTCTATGAGAAAAATGTGACAATTTTATTTTTCAAAGGAAAAATAACACTAAAAAAAAGAATAAAAGTGAAAAACATTTCGCGGAAATAAGTCACATATTTTGTGACATTTTAAGCAAACCTTAGTTTTTTAGTGAGAGAAACTTCATCATCTCTCTAAGTTCTTTTTCTCCTTCATTCGTTGAGGAGAGACAGATTTACATCATCCTTTGACATAAAATCACGCATCTACGTATTTTTCTCATTTCTTTCAATTTAAACAAGTGGTTTTCACATGTATCAAGTTTGTTCTTTCGTGGTTTCTTCGTTTGAGTGCGGCGTTGTGTTGTTCGTCTTTTTGTGCAACAATGTTTGATTTTGCTTCTTGGTGCAATGTTCGTTTGGTTCATATTGAAAGATTGACTTCACTTAATTACATATTCAATTAATGATTTGGTCGTCAACGTTGCAGATCTGAAAGCATGAGTATTTCAGTGGCATAAATTTTGTCATATTATTTGTAGTAGGGCCGACCTAACATATTAAGAGGCCTAAAGAAAAATTTCAATGTGGCCTTTGAAATTAATTTTTTATCAGAATATTTATATAAAGAATCAATTTTGTGGAGACCAAAATTTGGATTCATAACCAAAAGTAATCGAAGCTTTTTTTGGTAATTAGTTAAGTTATACAAATATTTGTAATTTATATGTAATATAATATATTTATAACCAAATTAATTTTTTAGAAGTTTTTTTTTATCAAAAATATTGAGGCCTAAAGCTCTTGCTTGGGTTGTTTGACCCTTAGGCCGACCCTGAATTTTGTAGGTATTTCGTTGTTGTATGCTATCAACTTGAATGATGTGGGTTTGTTTTTAAATTAATTTTTAATGTTTTTAACAATGCTGAACAGGCTATTGTATCTGATATATTTTATCAAATTTGAATGAATGAATATCATTTTGTTTTTGTAAAAAAATTAAATTTGTGAAATTCATAGTTTGGTTCACTATCTCTCTTTTTGTCATTACAGTGGTTCATCCTCTTTAGTCCTAAAAATCATTCACGTTTTATGGTAAGAAAAAATATATCCTTTAAATAAATTCATGAATCATTTTATAAAACATGATTTTAGCTTTTTCTAGAAATTCACAAATGCTATGTTTTTAGTTTACCTTAATATAAAAATACTCATAATTACTTACTTATATTATAAAACAAAGAAATGGAAATAATAAATGGAAAAAGAAAATAAAAAATAAAATCAAAAAAATATTAAATAGCATAAATTATCCTTATATTTTCTCTCTCAATAAATGATCCTAATCCTAACATCAATAATAAAACAAAAATACTAATAGTTTATAAGATGGAAAATGTACTATTTACTATTTAGTACCCAAAAAAAAAAAAAAGAATATCTGAGATATTGTTGATAGAGCAGTTAAGTAAGTTTCCGTTAAAGAAAAAAATTCCCTGTTTTAAGATTCATTGCACTCACCACATGATATGCATCACCTACACACATATCTTGTGATAGAAACAAGATTCTTCCATCCAACGGTCAGATCATGACCGCTAGACAGTTCACGCTTCACGCGTCACACGGAATCTTTCATTTTTGTTTAATTTTTAATATCCAATTTTATTAATTAATTTCCCACTAAATTTAATGCTTGAGAACAAAAAAACACACTAAAAACTGTGTACTGTTTTTGTGTTTTCTTCGTTTTCTCATTTCACATTCTCCTCTTCTTCTTCATTTTCCATCCTTTGCACATTTTCTTCGGCTTTTCAACTTCGCAGCAAAACGTCGTCGTTTTCATTTCGAAGTAACACACTGTGAGTATATGTAGGGTTACTTACACAGTGTCTCTGTATGTGTTTTTTTTTTTATGCAACGGTATAATTTTTTTTTTGTCATGGTTTAAACATTGTGTGTGATTTTAAAACCTATTGACTTTAAGAATCATTTGCATGTTTTTAATTTCATAATTTGAATAATCTGTGCACAAGAATTGTAGTTTTTGTGTGTGCATTTGCTGATGATGTTTTGTGAAGTTGCTTGAGTTTGTGATTTTGACTAATTTTTTATTTTTATTTTTTGTAAATTTTGTTTTTAAGGTTACCATTTGAGTTCTATGGTGTTTGTTAAGCAATTGGATCTGAGTTCAATTTTTTCTGATTTTATGTTGTATATGAAATTTGTCGAAATTTTGACATGGTTTATGCTATCTGGTTTACAAGATAAAAAATAGAGACAAATGGATGAAAGACCTAATTTTTTTGTGTTTGTTATGCTGACAACTTTGTTTTCAAGAAAGGGGTGGTAATTAATTAGTTATGATTCTGTAGATTTTGTGTTTAAAGTACAATTATGAAAAGGAGTCTTCAAGGGTTTTGGCAAATGTATATTACATTTTGATTCTCTATTTTTGACTGCATTGGTAGAAAACATAGTTCTGTGGGTGAAATACTCAAATATTTCAAATGCCAAGGTATCTGTTGAATTATCCAACTTTAGGTTTGTGTGTGTGGAAGTGTGTGTTTTGTTTCATGTTGGGGTGTGAATCATGTCTAAGTGGACTTTGTCTAGTTATTGATTTTGAATAAACTTAGTTAATAAGTTATCTTCATCACTTCGTTGCTAGTGGTTCACTCTTTTATTGTTCTGAATGTGAAATGAGTGAGTGTTTTCAAGAACAAGTTCGAGCGATGGTTTCCATGGTATCATGGGACGCTTCAGTATTAACTGTTTTTAACTGAATTTCTAAATCATCTAACATTAATGTTTGGCATTGAAGTTGTCTTATACGCTTTAAAACCATGATATTCTTAGCATGCTTTCTAATTTTTAACCGGTGGATTTTCCTGGTTTATTGGATTTTTGTTTAGGATTTGAAAGCATAATGTATGTTGTCGTGTAGCGTGATCCAATTATTGCCACAGTCTACAACATAAATAAAAGACTTATTTAAACATAGATGAGTTGTATGATGTCTGTCGTGTAGTGAATGCAATAATTGTTGTAGCCCCATAAATCATAGATTGCGTAAACATAGATGATCTGGGATTTGATATTTGTATCTGTCGTGTAGCGAGATTCAATAATTTCCATATAGATATGTTATATACATGATATCTCTATCTGTCGTGTAGCGAGATTCAATAATTTCTATATAAATGATCCGTTAAATGATGTTTGTATTTGTCGTGTAGCAGAGTTCAATAATTTCCGTATAGATGATCCGATACTTGTATGTGTCGTGTAGCGAGATTCAATAATTGCCATAGTCTACAACATAAAACAAAGACTTAAATAAACATAGATGATCCGTTATAGGATATCTGTTACTTTGAAATGACCTCGTACTTTTGTGTCGTTACTTTGTTTGTTATATGTTTATTTTTTGAGGGAACAAACTGACAGTGGAACTTTCTATTGCAGGTTGTTATTGTGTAACGGACGCCTCATCTATGATTTACATATTTTATGTCAGCGCGCTTCAGTGGAATTTAGCCGGACACCATCTACCGAACTCAGTCTTCCAACCATTTTCATAGACTTCGCTGCAGTATCAATTGTGAATTTACACCCACTTTTTGCTTGTATTTCCTGTTCTCTCTTTCTCTGTGTGTGTTTGGTGCAAGCTTTTCTGAAGACATGGCGCCATGGTGGGGAAAGCCTTCGTCCAAGGAGGTGAAGAAGAATAAGAAGACAAACCGGGAAAGCATTTTTGATATGATACAGCGAAAATTAAAAAATGTTTCAGACGAGAAGAGCAGCTGTAGATTAATAGGATTTAGGAAACATCGTGGTGGCATTGTCTCAAAGAAGGGATCTAGATCCTTCGGACCTTCTACAAGATCGCCGTCACCCTCTCGAAGTGTGTCCCGCTGCCTAAGTTTTGCAGACAATCGTTATTGTCGGCCACTCACAGTGCCAGAAACGTCCTTTCCTACTGTTAGTAATGCAGACTCTGGAACTACTTTAACGTCAAAACTGGAAAGAGCCGTAGGCGATCCTACATCTAGACCATCTATATATTTCCCCCTGCCAGAACCTGGTTATATAACTATAAGGGGTGAATTTACAGATGTGGAAGGAGATATAGTCACTGCATCTGTTTCCAGTGACAGCTCCATCGACAGTGGTGCCTCATCTGATTCGCATCTTGTTAGTCCTCTGGTATCTGACTGTGAAAATAGAAACAAAGCCACCATTAACAATTCTTTCAGGTCAATTTGTTTACCTTGATACATATTTTTAAATGCTCTCAATGTGTTTGCCTTATTTTCTGTTCATTCAATTACTAAATTTGTTTCAATGTTTGTTAAGTGTGGTGCACAGAGATCAATCACATATTACTATCGAAAGAAACTCAAGAGCATCCTCAAAACCAGGTCATAAATTGTGCAACAATAAGCACTTGTCTACCTCACCAAAAAGGGCTCCTTTGCATCCGAAAATAGGTTGTCCGGGTGGTTTATGCAGTGCTCCAGATAGTTCAATGTCTAGTCCTAGAAGTCCAACGCGAGCGTTTGGTCCAGAGCAAGTGTTAAACTCAGGATTATGGACAGGAAAGCGCTATCCAGATATAGCTTCTGGGCTCTGCTCTAGTCCAGGTTCAGGCCATGATTCTAGTAATAATTCAGTTGGCGGGGATCTATCAGCATTTAGGGCACACAACAAGTGTAGCACTGAGTGTTCACCAATACCGAGTCCCAGAATGACAAGCCCTGGTCCCAGTTCCAGGATACAGAGCAGTAATGTCAGCCCTCTGCATCCAAAAGCTGGAGGTGCCGCGGCAGAGTTGCCTGCAAGACGTCCTGATGTCACTAAACAACAAAGTTATCGGTTACCGCTTCCTCCAATAAAAGTGACTAAATCTTGTCCGTTTTCTCCGACTTATTCTGCGTCTTCAACTCCTTCAGCCCCTCGAAGTCCTGCCAGATCAGAAAATTCTACGAGCCCAGGTTCACGCTGGACAAAAGGGCATATGCTTGGAAGGGGAACATTTGGACATGTTTATCTTGGTTTCAGCAGGTCTGTTAAGTGGGTTCCAGACACATTAATATGTATTATGCTGTTATTGTCGATATTCATACCCTTTTTTGTGTGCATGATTCATATTCCCATGTTTAATCCTTTATCTGTTATGTGTGTATATAATACGGATATAATTTAATCCTTTATGCTGTTATTCTCACCAAGCAAATAGCATTTGAATTTGCATCTGCCCATGTTTAATCCTTTATCTGTTATGTGTATTCTTGCCCTGGTTCGAAATTGATATTTACTGTTTTTCAAATGTCCTTTATCCACATGTTTTTTTAATTAAGCCCCTTCAACTTTTAAGTTTAACTTGGTTCAACTTTGTGATCTATGTAGAGAAAGTGGCGAGATGTGTGCAATGAAGGAGGTAACCCTTCTTTCAGATGACCCTAAATCACGGGAATGTGCGCAGCAACTTGGCCAAGTAAGCTTGCTGGTGTAAACCGGGTGAAACACACTTTATTCGTTTTATGCACCCCACAACCCTTGCTTTTCTTTTGGGAAGTCCAAATCACATGCCTAGTTTACAATTAAGAATAAACATTTACTTTCCTCCAATTTCCATTGAGAAAAACATTGTTTTTCTTTGAGAAAAACCCTAGGATAGTTTTGGACCGAGTATGTGTGTATATAATAATAAATATTCATATGTGCGTGATGGCATTTGCAGGAAATTGCATTGCTAAGTCAGTTGCGGCATCCAAACATAGTCCAGTATTATGGGTCTGAGACGGTATTTATTCTGTTATTGTTGTCAACTTGTCATTCAGTAAATGATTTCACTTTCAAGTTTGCTTGCTTACAATCATGATTCAAAAGTTCAGATTGTGTTAACTGCTTTATAAAATTTTATACCTAATAGGTAGATGACAAACTTTACATATACTTGGAGTACGTCTCCGGTGGGTCAATCTATAAATTGCTTCAAGAATATGGACAATTAGGTGAAATTGCAATTCGGAATTACACCCGGCAGATTCTTTCAGGACTTGCATATTTGCATGCAAAGAACACTGTTCACAGGTGAGTTTAATTGATGGCAACATGTTTTATGTACAATATGATTCAACTAGCATATTTCATTGATGTTGTCATTTGTAAAACAATCTGTGTTGGTTTGGTTTTGATCAGGGACATCAAAGGAGCAAACATATTGGTGGACCCTAATGGACAGATAAAACTAGCAGATTTTGGGATGGCGAAAATTGTAAGAGCGTTTATAAGATGTCTTCATGTGTATAAGATGAACCTCTTTGGGATTGGATAACTTGACTTGAGTAAAATATCTCTGCCTAAACTATTATGAGATGGTGTCTAATATTGCTTATCCGGGATATTTTGCAGATAACTGGGCAGGCTCTTTCATTTTCTTTTAAAGGAAGTCCTTACTGGATGGCACCTGAGGTAAGTATAATTTCTGCGTCCACATGAATCTTGTCAGTGATTTTCTGTACGTAGTAATCTCATTAGTCGCTTCCTCAATTATATAGGTTATAAAGAATTCAGATGGTTGTAATCTTGCTGTTGACATATGGAGTCTGGGCTGCACTGTTTTGGAGATGGCAACAACAAAACCTCCATGGGGCCAGTATGAAGGGGTGAGTGAATTTGAAGAAATATTATTGTCATTATGGATATTGTTGCATGTCCATTTCAAATCTATTTTCTGACACAAATATATGAATCTTAGTTGGAGTACATGCTTGTATAGAAACAAATCATTTTGATTGAATAACCCGTTTCTACTGTTTCACACTCAATGCTTCAAGGTTGCTGCTATGTTTAAGATTGGGAACAGCAGCGAACTTCCTACAATTCCAGATAATTTATCAGAAGAAGGGAAAGATTTTGTCAGGCTTTGTTTGCAAAGGGATCCACTTGATCGTCCTTCGGCTGGTCAACTTCTACAGCACCCATTTGTTAAAAGTGCTTCGCTGGAAAGACTCATTCTGAATGCTGATTCTTCAGAATCCCCATCTGCTATTATAAATGCAATGAGATCTCTGGTAAAAAGCAATTGAAATGTGTTTGACCACTTGTGTATTCAATTCCTTAATTTATTCAATCATCCTTTGCATAGCTGCATTTTTTTTTCTGAGGAGGATTATATCTATTATGTTGTTTAGGTAGTTTCGCTGAGTTGTGTGGTATCTTAAAAATAAATATAATAAAATATATTGGGTAGCCATAAATTGTATCTGTCTTCATTTGTATTTGCATTTTCACAGATTGCACAAGTTCTTTATTGATATTTCAAATTGTTCTTTTAGGCCATTGGACAGTCTAAACATAATTCATGTTTAGACTCGGAAGCAGCTGGTATCTCCGGTATCCCTCCGACTAGAAGCTTCAGAGCTGGTTATGAATCAAGGTCTTTCTCTGTCAAACTCAATTACACACACACACACACACACACACACACACACACACACACACACACACACATAAGCATGAGAAAGGTCACATGAAAAAGAAATGCAATGGTTAAGCTTCTACTTTGTAATTAGGAAAAGTGATGATTAAGACACTTTGATGTCATGGCCGTATAGAAATTTTGGTCAAATTGGCTATGCTATTTTTTGTTTAAATAAAATTTTATGGAAAGTTCTTTAATATGAAAGGAGATGTTGTACTCAGTTTTTTTTTGTTGCTCCTCAGTGATGCTCATAAAAAAGGGATCGTCTCATGTCCCGTTTCTCCATCTAGTGGGCTACGTTTGCCTTCTAGATCAATGAATTCAAGTGGGATGATATCTCCCTCTCCAACATCCAGTCTTCATACTGCATCTGGCTCATCTACTCCGCAACCTAGAAGTGGGAAAATCTTATATCATCAAACAAAGCAACCTATATTCCCACAGGAAGCACTGGGTACAATCCAAAAGTCTCCAACTGGTTTTCAGTCAAATGGAGGCACTGCTTATCAGGAGGGTCCAAAGCAGGGCCAGTTTCAGAGAAATATGCAGGCTAGACGGGATATAATTTCACCTGAATATAATGCTCTTGCAAACCATAATAGGAGGGCCGTTGAGGGAGTCCGAAGAGAATTTCGTAATGAGAAGGCATGTTTGGCTGATTGTGCATCTCAACAACAGCTGGTGAGGGATAATACGAGGCCAAATGCACCTATAGATCGTAAGTCTGGTGCACCAGTGGCTGGTCGCATGGATGGCTTATGATTATAGCAGTAGCATGATAGAAATTTGTGTATTTTACAAAGTGGATGTTGCATGTGCATTTATAGCAGTAGCATCCAGTCCTGTTTAAAATATATATTTAGTTTTTTAGGCAAATGTACATTACTAATTTTGCGCTGCAAAGGGTACAAATTTTAGCTGCAAAGGGTAGTAGTGCCAATACAGATACAAATGTCTTGAGTAAAGATGGTTACAAACTCAATCACAGTTGAATGCAATATTTTTCTCAGTAACTGCATATTTTGAATAAACTAATTTTTAAAAATAAGAATGCACCCCGGCTTTTGCTTTTAAAATAATTTGCTAATGATCGAGTGGGATTATGGGTCTACAAGTTTGAGAACTTTTATTCAGAGTTTGTGCTTGGCAACTCTAACAGTATACAATGCAATGGAATGCAACAATGGATCAAGTCTGAAACGAATTATATACTGCTTGATTTGAACAATAACCATCTCAAACCTGTAATGAATGGATACTCTGAGCTATTGATTACTAAAACGCTTCAAGATGTAAAAGTTTTCATCACTAGGCATTTCTAAATCTTTGTAAGGCTTTTTCTAATACAAATAGTTGTTTTTTGCACATATGAAGTTTGCTCTAGCACAGTGAAGCAAGAGTCGCGTCAAACAAACCTCAAAGCTACTTTGTATTAGACAAACTTACACTTAATTCCCATAGTTTATGTGCCAGCTTTGTATCATTGGCTAAAGAAGTTGGGTTTGCCTTATTGCTATCTGTAAAGTATTCACCAGATATTCCCTTGACCTGTGGATGCAATGCAAGGTAACATTGAGTTGCAGCTCCCTACAAAAGAAGTGGCCACCACAATTCAATTAGTAAGAATCTGGTCTAACAATTAGTCTTTAGTCTACTAGCAGCAGATGACATGCATGCATGTTAATTAACCCTCAAACTGCTCTATAAAAAATTGTGAGCCTGTGACAAAATACCTGTTGGACATTTTTAAGGAAGTACTTGCCCACCATATTAGCAACAGCTGCAAAAATCGAGTGACACATGAACAAAAATCCAAAACAAGTTTTTTTTTTTGAAGAGGCTAAAATGAATTTGTATTAACACCAAAAAGGCCTTCCCAGCACAAGGTGTGCTAAGGAAGAAACACCAAATCCAAACAGTAACACAAATATATTTACAAGGCAAAGCCAAACCGCTTCAGCGGAAGAAAACAAAAAAGAACTCAACAATTAACCAATGCCTAGAGTGGTGAACGGACAAAGCCACCAACCATGATAATTGAGGGGAAGATTGATGAATTTTCCTTTCAACCACATGAAAGTTGTCGACTTAATCTTGCCAACCACCTGATGAAAACAGTATTACTACATCCATCTCTATTTGTAAGATCCTATTGAAAAATTTGGAAATATCTTGATTAAATGAATAGAATTACAAGACCAACTATTTATTTATCTTAATAACTGAAGGATAATTTTGGAAATAGAGTATACATTATTGACAAATTTAACACAAAAATTACTTTTCTTAATTCTTGTGGTTTGGTCAATGGAGTCTTACAGATAGGGATAGATACATTACATCAGTGTTAACCAATATGACCAACCAGAACCGAATAGGACATCAGACCTATTCCAAACAAAAAGGAAACCTAATCAGCAATAGTTGAAAATGGTATATATACTAACCATTAAAATAGCCATGGTGCCGCAGAATATTTGTAACAATTGTACCGGGATGAAGGGAGTTAACAGTTATTTGCACTCCTTCTTCCTGTCAAACAGAGGAATATGCAAGGGTTCAACATCAAACTCAGCCAATAAGTTCACCGTCTAGTCAAGAAAATCCATTACTGAAGCAGGCTATTTACAATGGTAGGAATCTATGCAGTAGACAAACGAGCTATTTTCTTCCGCTTGGATTTCAATAAACTCGATATTAATATGTTGGTTGTCCCAAAAGACTGCTTTAAACACAATGCTAAATTTTCTCAATCCGTAAACGAGTTACCATCACGTTCCTCTAACGGTTGCACTAAATAAGATTGAATCTTATGAAATTGCATAAACAATTTTGTGTGACTATAATACCTTCAAGCGCCTTGAAAGCTCATTGGCATGCAAAATATTTGCAAGCTTGGATTGTCCATAAGCAAAATAACTGCTGTATCTGTAAAGAATCAAACAGGGAAGTGGGAAATTATAAAATTCTGGGAACTTAACACTGAACATGATGATTAACATTTAATAAAATAAAAAATTTAATAGAATGAGCCTTGTAGCAGATAAAGAAAAGAATAATTAAAAATTAAACATTTCAACTAGATAATTACTCTAATTCGTTGTTGATCTTATCGAAACGAATCCCTTCACTGTATGCAAATCTGTGAGCCTCTGATGATACAATAACTATCCTTCCTTCCTGGTTGCATTCCTTCACAGTTTTTGTCATAGTCTCTAATAAAAGGTTTGTCAACAGAAAATGGCCTACAAAATACTATCAAATATTACCTTCAATTTTTGTTTTGTACATTATCAGAGAGTAAATAACAACTTTCTATCAGTTATATCATTTAGAAAGATATATGTTATAATGTGAGGAAACATATATTAATTACCTAAGTGATTGGTTGCAAACTGCAATTCAATATTGTCTTGAGAAAGCATGAATGGAGTAGCCATTAGCCCTGCATTGTTACTTGAAAAGAAAAAGACTATATTATTCGATTCAACTTCCAAATCTGCAACCTATACCTACATAAAGACATATAGTAGTATTTTTTTGCTGTTCAATATGAAATTTAAACTGTGAATGACCAACTTGGTTCTTGAAAAAGTTGGATCGTACCAACCTATCATTATTTCAAAATGATCTCTAGAATTGCTAAATGGTAATCAACTTCATCCATCTATCTAGATCTTCTGACATTAGTCACTTAGTTTCAAATTCATCTCTGATATTACACACTTAATATCATTCTAGTCCCTACAAATTCCAATGGATGCACAGATTTTATTAAAATTTTACAATTTCAAAGATCATTTAAAGATTTCGATAACCCGAGGGACTAGATTGATACAGCACGACAAATTTCAAGTACCAATTTAGGTATTTAGTGGAAACTTAAATAAAAATTTAGGTATGGTTACATTAGAATATTGAGTGGAAGACCGGAGGAATTAAAATCTGCTGCGAATTTCCTAACAGAAGCGAAAGAGCTAAGATCTAAATCAAAAACATCAATCTTAGCAGCTGGAATTTCCTTAAGTAACGTTTCTTTGATATCTATACCATTTTTCACATTCCTAACTGCCATAACAACATGGACACCACGCATAGCAAGAATCCTTGTTGTTTCAAGACCAAGACCACTTGATGCTCCTGAAAACAATAATAACACTCAATATTCATAATTCAAATCAAAAAAATCATTCAGGAAAAATTGAAAAGAAAGAAAGAAAGAACCAGTGATGATTGCAGTGAGAGAGGTTCCATCAATTCCATGAGTGACTTGTTGAGCAGTTGATGAAGCTGAGAATCCAGATGGTCCTTTCCAACCAATAAACCACATTTTTACAGTCAAAACCACAAAATAAGGTTTGCGTTGGAGAATGAGATGATGATGATTGATTATTAATGTTTAAGATCTGATATTTTAATCATCGTATTTTTCTTAATGGATGCTCCACTGGAAACATTATTACTGGTAACTGTTCTTTGACCAGAAACATTACATATATAATTATTTAATTACTTTGTTTAAGGAATTTTTTTTGTAATAACTTTAATAATTTAATATCTCGTTTTATTTTATAATAAATAACTAAAGTAATATTGACAAAAATGAACAAACTTTAAAAGTGATAATTGAATATGAACAATTTTTTTTTCTTCTATAAATGCAACAGTTGAAAATTATTAGAGGGAGAACTTATGGTTATGGATGAATAAAATGAAGGATTGGTTTAGTTAAAAAAAGAAATGAAGGACATGGTTAGAACATATCAAATAAGAATCGCATAGACATTTCTTAACAATAAAATATTGTTTTGGTGGGTTGTATAGGAATTTTGATTCTATAGATGTAGTCAAAGTTTCATATTTATTTAATCTTTTACTATATAGAAGGTATTTATCCATTTAAATTGATAAAATATACTAATAGCACTTAGATGGGATAACACATGTCTCTTCTAGCTTAATTAAAATTATGAGTTCGAATTCAGCTTTAGACATGCTAACAATATAACAAAATGCATAGAAATATGACAAAATTAAAGGTCTACAATATTCATGTCTTCATATCTGCGATGTTAAAAACGTCAAAGTCATCAAGAAGACCTAGCTCAACTGGCAAAATGCCGAAATTGTTAGGCCGGATGCCATGACCGGGGTTCGAACCCCGGTACCTCCACTTGTGTGTGTGAGTTTATCTATAAAAAAAACGTCAAAGTCATTGATTGAATCTGCATTGAATCGAAATTAATCCATCAATCCAAGCTAAATAAACATGATAACATTGCACTAAGACGCGACGAATTCACGAAGAAACAAAACTAAATATACATGAAAATTACTTATTTAAATAAAAGGAACGAAAATTACTTCTTGAGTGGGTGAAGAAGAAAAAAAATATGAATTTTATAGGATTAAATATTAACTTTATGCATTTGAAGGTGTAAAAGAGAGATAGAACATGAAATGCAGAAGAGAGAAAAATGATATTTGTTAGTTCACGAGCTTAAGGATAAAATTTCTCATTGGAGTAAAATAATACAAGAGTATAAAAAAATTGCTTGAGTTAGCACGAATAAATCCACTTAAAACAATAAAACGGGTTCTTTAAAATTCCATTAGAGATATTCTTACTGTCTTAAGAGTTTTAATTTATACATCACTTACATGTATAGGGGTCGGAGTTTGAAGCACAAACACTCCACTTATTCATGTTACAGGTGAGTTTTTATACGATAGAATACTTGACTAAATAAAAATTAATTGTATCATTTAATCACCCAATAAACTGAGTTTTAAACAACTGTTTCACTTTGCTCTTTCATGTTCTCTCCTTTATTTTCTGCCAGGCAACTAAGAGTGAGCTGTGAGATAGAACATGAAATGCAGAAGAGAGAAAAATGATATTTGTGAGTTCATGAGCTTAAGGATAAAATTTCTCATTGGAGTAAAATAATACAACAGTATAAAAAAATTGCTTGAGTTAGCTCGAATAAATCCACTTAAAACAATAAAACGGGTTCTTTAAAATTCTATTAGAGATATTCTTACTGTCTTAAGAGTTTTAATTTATACATCACTTACATGTATAGGGGTCGGAGTTTGAAGCACAAACACTCCACTTATTCATGTTACGGGTGAGTTTTTATACGATAGAATACTTGACTAAACAAAAATCAATTGTATCATTTAATCACCCAATAAACTGAGTTTTAAACAACTGTTTCACTTTGCTCTTCATGTTCTCTCCTTTATTTTCTGCCAGGCAACTAAGAGTGAGTTGTGAGGGAAAATTCTACTATGGACACAAACATAAATAAACAGTGTATGGGCGGGCGCACACACATTAAAATATTTTTTTAAATAATAGTTGAATTTGGTTATGCAAAACATGATATCTGCACCCTTGGAATTTTGAAAGGTAGAAATGAAGTAACAAAATTAATTAATACTCCCTCCGTCCCAAAATGTATGACGTTTTGGGCATTTCACACAAATTAAGAAATGCAATTAATATTGTGTGGAAAAGAGATATTATGAGTTGTTTTACAAAATTGCCCTTAATAAATAATATGGGAAAGATAAATGAAAAAATTGAAAGAAGAGAGAGTAATAAATAGTTAAGGTTATAATAGGCATTGGTATTGTAAAGCGACATATAATTTGGGACAAATTTTTCCCTCTAAAGCGACATACATTTGGGACGGAGGGAGTAGTAGAAAAGAACAATTTACACCCAAATCATAGATTAACATAAAAAGATTCAGAAGAATGTCCCTTAATGAAAGACGACACAAAACTCAAGATGATTACAAACAAACATAGATAAGAGCCTCATGTCCTTGTCTTGAAAGGAATGGCTCGGATGACAATCTGGTGATACACAGCAGCAAGAGCAGCTCCAATAAATGGTCCAACCCAGAATATCCACTGCAAAATATCATCAATAATACAGTATTAGTAATTCATTATTTAATCTATAGACAAAAATTAGAGTCTAAATTTTGTTCATAAAAATAAGGTGATAGAAAACATACATGGTCATCCCAAGCAAAGTCCCTGTTAAAGATGATGGCAGCTCCAAGACTCCTAGCTGGGTTAATGCCTGTTCCTGTGATTGGAATGGTAGCCAAGTGGACCAAGAACACAGCAAACCCAATGGGAAGAGGAGCCAAGATCTATAATTCCCCAAAAAAGAATAACCACATTGAAATTAGAGTTAGTCAAGCATAGAGAAATTAATTCACAAAATAAAACCATATAATACTAGTATATGTGCAGAAAATAGATCACCAATATTTTAAGTTCATTGATTAAATAACTTCATATTATAGAGAAAATACCATACAGATCTTGAATATTTATCTATTGTTATATAAAATTTACAAATTACAAAGTTTGGTCGCAGCATAAAATTTGTTCAATTTTAGTCTTTATTTACTTTTCATATGTATTAAATGTGGCCTATAAAGATAAAGATTCATTTTTTTTCTTGTAAAAAATAATAAATGTGTAGAGTAAAATTAAATAAAATTGATGTAAAGACTAAACTTAAAAAGTCCTATTTGGAAGAGAAAAAAATGTAGAGTAAACTTATAATTTATTTTCCTAAGGAAAAATTTCAGCACACAATCAAAAAATAAAAAAGGAAAGGAAGACATACAGGAACATGAGAGTCTCTAGCATTTCTCTTGGCATCAGTAGCAGAGAAAACAGTGTAGACAAGAACAAAAGTACCAACAATCTCAGCTCCAAGTCCATCTCCTTTAGTGTATCCAGGATTCACAAAATTAGCACCCCCTTTAAACAGTTCATACCTAGCATTACCTTCAAAACCCTTCACCACACCAGCACCACAAATAGCCCCAAGACATTGCATCACAATGTAGAATATAGCTCTTGTAAGTGACAGTTTCCTTGCCAAAAACAGACCAAATGTCACAGCAGGGTTTATGTGTCCACCTATCAAAAACAACACACAGATCTATCATTTATCTTGGCTATTAACATTCTCAAGAAAAAAAAATTAAATAATATTGTGAGGTTTTGACCTGATATTCCAGCAGTGCAGTAGACAAGGGCAAAGATCATACCCCCAAAAGACCAAGCAATACCTTGAATGCCAACAGAGGAACATTTGGAGGTTGATCTGTTAACACCCATGACAGTCAAAATGGTGATGTAAAGGAACAAGAAAGTGGCTACGAACTCGGCTATTCCAGCTCTGTAAAAAGACCATGATTTGAGCTCACCAGGCTCAAAGAATGGAGCTGGTGGTGGCTCTTTGTAGTCTTTGCTGTCACTTTGGGCTGCTGTCCCTAATGGCTGCCTCTCTGAGAATTTGTTTGCTCCAACCTTCACATCTTCCTCCTTCTCCATTCTTACTTACTCTCTTCTTTTTTCTTTTGCTCTAAGTTTTAGAAATGCTAGAATGAGAAGAGTCTTATTGTTATATAGTGGAAAGAGGAACTAAAAAACAATTATTTGCTACATAAAATAATGTTATGTTATGTCTATTAATAGCATTATATTATGGAGTAATATACATTGTAAGTCTTTTTGTTTTTACTTTTTCCTACTCATCAAAAAATAAGGTCAATGGAAAAGTTCTATTGTACTTTACTACCATGATTTCAATTTTGTTTTGATTAGGAGATATCTAGAAATAAAAAATGAGTAAGATCAGGTTTAAGTAAAAATTAAAAAGAAATCATCTTTTATTTTGTGGAAAGTGTGGAGGGACATGTTGGTTAATGGTTCCCCCTTGTGTTGTTATTATCCGCTGCAGAATTTCACTATCCAGTATGTCCTATATACAAATTTTATATTCTTTTTGTCTTTTTAATGATTCTAAGTTTTTACATAAAAAAAAGGTTATTACAGTGCGTGCACAGTTCACTCCTGAGCATTTCCATATACCTGAATCGGTGAACGAGCTCTGCATACTGGTAATTCCAATTTAAGTTGATTTCAACTTTGAAAATAAAAACATGATAATCAAATGACGTTAACGGTAACAAAATCACAGTCACGGAAGAAATGAGAGAGAATCCAATGGGCTAGAAAAAATGACCGTTGAGAACCGAAAGGGACATATGGATGGGATGGGCAACTAATTTTGTTTCATTCTGTTCTGTTCTTAGGTGGTCCGGTCCTAATCAAACTGTAACTATTTGTACCTGTTGCAAAAGTTGACACAATTCACGTTATTCTTAGTTTGTTACAGATTTTGTTACAAATCCATATTAGAAGTTTAGAACTTTTGTTACCTGTCCTCTATGGCTCTTTGCCTGATTGCTTGTTGAATTCAATCAAGACTACAAATGTGACTTGTATTTTCTTTTCTTTCTTTGTCCACGCTAAACAGTGTTTATGCTAATTGTTTTATGATTAGACACACAGCATGTGTCTATTTTATTTTCATAAGAAACATACAGATGTACTATGTCTTTATTTTTTTGGTACAAACATACTATTTGTCTTTATTATCATTACTATACAATGACATATACATGCAGACATGCATATACAAAAATAAAATAAAGTCAGGGCTCCCCTTTTGTATTGTGCAAGACAGGCTGTGTTGTTGTTATTGAGTTTCACATGTGATAAGTACAAATTTAAAACTATTTAAGAAATTCTTCTTTATTCCAAAATATGTTTTTAAAATTTTATTTATTTTTCCATTAGGCAAAAAAATATTTATTTTTAAAAATTGGTCTTTTAAGTTTTAATCTCTCTCAAATTGATAGAACATTAAAGCGTAATTTGATCAATGTAACTTAATTTAATGGGATAAGTCTTGATTGTTGTTGTTACAACTTAATTATGGCGGACAAAAAAAGACGAATCACATTCCGTCCGTAAGTTTTATCTCCCGTTTTGATTCGTTTTTTCAATAAAGTAATTGATCTATATTGGTTAATGAGTTTCACTAAAAGGCAAATCACATTTTTGTTCCTTTAAAAATCGTTTTTTTCAAAACAAAATTAACACGATGTTCAAAAAACTGTCATTCATTCTAGTGTAAATAATTGTCTTTATGAATTAAATTCTTCATTCTAAATTAATTCATAATCTCTTTCTTATTTTTTTGAAAAAGAAAATAGTCTACCAGCTGACCCCAAAATGCAACAATCTCTAATGATTAAAAGAGGATAATGATGATACCAATATAAAACTATATATATATATATATATATATATATATATATATATATATATATATATATATATATGAAATAAATATTTTATGATGGAGTAACATAACAACAAAGCATATTATCTCTGCCAGAAAGAAAATTGGGAGTATGTGTTCATCGCTGTCAGGATTGGTTTCACACAACATTTTGGTGACAACCGCTAAGCCTTTTGACAGGGGGGATTTGGTTTCTATTCCAAGAGATCAGCTATGTATGTATATTCGTTAGATACAATACAACGAATACATAATATTTGTATCTTGGACAGGTTGGAGGCTGAGAGTTAGTATCCTTCAACTTCAAGGGTACAATCTTATGCGTTCAAGTCCGATATATGAACATGGTCTTTCTGGCTCTCCTTTTCTCCACAAAATCCTAGTGTATCCATCCTCCTTACACCCCCATTGTCAGAAATCCCTATCTTCATGCTTGAACCTATCAGATTCAGTCATCTAATCTAACTAAAAAACAATTACACGTTTTCTAGATAACATTATTCAATAAACATTTCTTTTAAATACTAGTTTTCCTTATATAAAACTAGAGAATAAATGGAAAACGTGTTGTAACAATGATTGGCCTCGCCTGTTTGTTCATGAGGGTTGAAGCCATGTGCTTGATTCTAAAAGCTACCACAACAAGAATAAAATATGTGAATATGTGCTCAATAGACCTTCCTCTTGAGTTTAAGTGTGAGTGATTAGTTTCACATCAATTATGATAAGGCTAAGTGTAAGATATATAATAGATGTGGTGTCCAAGACTCGTGGCGGTTGTTCATTTAGAACATTGTTGCTCTCAGCACTCTTCAAACTCCCTTACAAGTGGTATCAAGGCTTGGTGGGAGAGCATACGTGGATCTTGAAATATTAAATTCATGTATGGAAAGTCTTTTTAGTTGTGTAGTTAAAAGATATATTTCGTTGGTTGTAACTTGTAACAACGGCAATATAGTAGGCCCCTTTAATGGGGAGACTGTTGGGTTAAGTGGTTAGTGTCACATCAGCTAGAAATGAGCTAATGTCTTAAAAAAATTGGACGGTGAGTAGCGTCCAAGTCTTTTGGTGGATCTTATCGCTTACCTCGTTGTTGCTCCTAGCACTCTCCAAACTCTGTAACACAACCAACCATTATGTCTGACCACTTCTCGATCTGCATAATTTGATTTTAATCGTACAACATGATGTAAAAGTTGTCTACGGTCTTTTACATACTGAGCCTAGACCCACAACAATGGGTCAAATTTGGCACGAACCCCATTCGAACTTATTGAGCCAGAAAAATGTGGACAAGTTAGTGTTTAGATTCCATCCATTTACCTACCATACATTTATTGTTACAAGTGAAAGATCAGTGAGATCCGCTTAATAAATAGGTCACACTAATCTCCACTTGTGTTTATCTATCTCAAAAATGGACAATGTATGAAGAGCATGTAAATGAAGGGAATCCAAACTCAAGTCAAGTCACGGTTGATTACAAGGGAGGAATATTTTTCATGCCCCAACATAATTTTGGATGTACACACTTGTTAATAAAATGTTTGTTTTGCCGTTATTTTAAATTTTTTTTTGCATGTACACATCTAAAAAATTGCAAATTTTGCGTCTCCGAAAGTACACCAAAATATGTTGTTCTCGAGTACACTTCTAGGAAATATAGGCTGGGAAAAAAATCCCTGCATGTGAAAGCTGGGAGTACTATCTTTCAAATTTCTCATACAGTTACACATGGCGTTGGATAATTTAGCCTGCTTGGTTGGACAAGTTCAGTTCAAGATTTTCTGTTTATATTTTTTTATATTTGCCTAGGAAGCAGGACTATCGTGTCACTCTACAACAAAGAATTACAATTACAGTGGCATGTCCGCCAGGGGAAAAAAGGAAGAAAAAAAAATAGAATTGGCTATATAGACAAAAATAAGAGGTTGGATAAAAGCGTACTGCACGGAAGTTGCAACTTATACTGGACTCTGGAAGACGTAGCAATTCAAACTTTAAAGCCCATCTTTAGCAGATTGATTCCGATGCTCCTGCAAAGAAAGGCCTCTATCATAACCGAAAGGCCCGTTTCTTTTGACCTACTTCATTTGTGTACTCAGGTGAAAAGGTGAAGCTGATCTATTGTTAGCACAGCAACCTTTGGTATCAGTGGCTCTCTGGTAACCTGAAACAATAAATGCAAGAGATAAAAAACAAAATTATACACAAGACATTAATTTTTATTTTATTTTCTAGACTGAGAATTCTTATTTTTCTGTGTTTTACTTTTAGCTAGCCATGCCAGTCATAAAAAGACAACAAAAGCAGAAAACATTTGACATTACCGCCATGGAAATTCACTTGTATCTACTCCAGCTTGATGAAGCTCGTCAACATACTGCAAAGCCTCCCTGCACTCTTCTCGGTCATCGAAGAAATCCTTTTTCTCACCTTCTATTTGATATGTTTCATGGCCTTTACCAGCAATCACCTGCACCATGCACATAAAAGTGTACCCTTATTCACAAATCACAGTCCAAAAATAAACAATTCCTTCTTGCATATTAATATTTTGGTGAATTATTCCGAAATAATTAAGGGGGTTAGTTTCTGCAGTTGCGCGCAAAGGATACCAAGTTCATACCCAAAAAAAAAGACGTCCAAAAGAAGTGAGGAAATCATTAAACTCCATTTGTAATGGCTTCAGTATTTTATTTAGTCGAAAAGTCAATCTAAAGCTTAGAAGATGAGTTGGTCCAAGTGTAGACTGACAGTCAAATGAATTTTCTCAGATTCAATAAACACAATCATAAAGCAGAATTAGTTTTGCCATTCACCAAGTAAGATTTAATGAGAAAAAAATAGAAAAGGATTAGTTAAAGCTTCATAGAAAGCAAGGCTACTTAAACGAGACAGATTAGGATTCCAACATTTAAGGGGTACAGGGAAGTCAGCTTATCATGGCATCCAAGTTGTGACTTCATAAGATCACTAAAATGTCATGCATGAAACTGAACGTTGGTGGAGAATTTATCCACGTGAATACGAATTATAATTGTGGATGGCCAATAGTTATTCTATGTTTGTTTGACGCATTTAAATTTAAGCTTCTTCTAAATTTGTCAACAGCTTTGACTATGGTAATTTGTTTCCATTGCTACTTAATTTAGGGAAATATGATGGTTTATGATAGAACATATGGTGTAATTTGATCCATGTAGCTGACCCCACTTAGTGGGATAAGGCTTGGTTGTTGTTGTTGTTGTTGCAACTTATTTTAGGGAATCTCCTTAGTTGAAATATCACTTTGATACACATCTTAATATTGTTGAACTTTTCCACAAGAAATACCAAGAACCAAAATGGTTTAAATTAAGCAACTTTTGCATCATATCAACTAAGCTAATTTTCATATTATAAGATGCAATGTAAAAAGAAGCTTCAAAACTTACAACAACATCACCCTCCTCCCCCATTGCAACCGAAGCTCGCACAGCTACCCTCCTAATGTCATGGAGAAAAAGCCTGTGACCATTTGGAAGAGGAGGATAGTAGTCATTCTCTCCATATTTCAGGTACTCTTGCATTGTCCATCCTACCCCAACCAACATATCGTCCAAAATATCCACTGAATAAAAAGTAAAAAGTATGTCAGAATTAGGATTCACAAACCCTGCTAGAGACATTGTGAAATTTGGGTGTAAGCATGCACAAGAATTCGTATATTGCTCTTAACAAGGCCATAGCTTATATTCCAAGGTCAAAATACATACATGGATCTTCACCCTTGGGGTTGTCAGATGTCAGCATGGTCACTTCACTTTTATCTGTTGCAATCTTTGTAATCAGGGGTCTCTTCCCCCTTTCATCCTCACCACAGCAACCAATCACTTCAAAAGAAGAAAAAAGACGGTCGGACATTCAATATGATGAAAGTATATTCCAGCCAAACAACATAAATCTTCAAATTTCGAGCATGTGAATAATTATGCAGTTTCAAGCTTTAGCAGAAAATGCCTTGTTTTAATTAGTAACCCAAAAAATTTCTCCAAGTTACAAAACAAAATTGAGAAGGAAATCTTCCACATCAATTAAGAGAAACACAAACATACCAGTTATAATCCTGCGAGGTTGAAGCTCTCTTACAGAATCAAGTAATCTAGACAAGGCATCGGGAGTACGAGCATAGTCCACTATGACCCCAAATGCTTGTTCCTCATCAATTAACTCACACCTACCAGGAACTGCATCAACCTCTTCAATCCCTCTAACAATATCCTCCAAGGGTGCCCCAACAGCAATGCCAACTGCCACAGCAGCAAGAATGTTGTAAACATTGTGCCTTCCTAGTAAACCGGACGAAATTTCCAGTATCCCAGCAGGTGTATTAACCAACACCTGTGTCTCAAACAAAGAGAGTTCAAACTTCAAGGGATGAACATCTGCATTCTTATTCTCCAATGCAAACGTCACAACAGGAACTTCTGGACTCCCCATTGAAACAAACAAAGGGGCATTCGGATCATCAATGTTAACAACTTTCCTATGCCGCTCAGGATCCACCATCCTTGAAAACAGCTTAGCCTTCGCATCTCTATCCTCTTCCTCATCCTCCTCACCCATCAAATTCGTAAAAACAGCAACATCAAAATCAACCTCAGCATATTTCCCCTGAGCCAGTCCATGCGGAGAAGCCTCAAAAACCACAGATTCAGTTCCATTATGAAGCATCTTAGCCATCAAATTCTGAACCAAAACAGCGTCCAGCACCCCATAAGACGAATCCAACTGATTATCCCCATGAACATAACAAGCAATCGAGTTAAACATCCCGGTACGTAAACCCATCGCTTCATACATACTTTTAATCAAATAAGTTGTCGTTGTCTTACCATAAGTCCCTGTTATCCCAATAAGAGCCATGTTTTTCGAAGGATACTTATAAAACGACGCAGCCAATGTAGCAAGAACAGCATTCGTATCCTCCACAATAACCAAAGCCTTACAACCTAAAGTATCTTCAATATCAATCTCTTTACTTGCTACAACAGCAATAGCTCCTCTCTTATCCGCCTCACTCAAAAACATGTGTCCATCGTTTTTTCTTCCAACACAACACACAAACAAATTACCAGAAGTAACAAGCCTAGAATCATGTTGAATTCCATTAATTTCAATTTCCAAATTCCCATAAACCGAAACAGGAACCACTTTACTCTCATCCAAAAGCTCAGCTAAACTCATCTTAAACTTAGGTTCAACAATTCTAGCTTTATTACTTTTCCCTAAACTATCAAAATCTAAATCAAACGAAGATTCGGATTTCAAAGATAAATCACCATCTTCTTCAAAATCTCCTTGAGATTCGTCAGAATTCAAAGTGAGTTCACGGAGACGTTCAATTTCTTCTACATCGTCGACTTCATCAGGTTGAAGCTCTTCAACGGCTTCAATTTCGGATTTGGCGGGATTAGGTTTAAGAAGACCTTGCTTAACGAACTCTTTACGTTTAAGAGCGATAGCTTTATCGATTTCGCCGAATAAATCATCTTCAGCGGAATCAATGGCAGAAGGTTCGTCGGGAGCGTCTTGGGAGTCGGCAATGGCGGCAAGGTAAGTGGCTTGATTGTTTTTGAAATCTTCTTCTTCACGGAGGCGAGCACGGTCGGCTTGGAGTTCAATTTGTTGGTATTTTGTGAAGCCGTGAGCGGAATCTTCGGCTACTTCGGGTGGGTCGTCGTCGGCTGGGTTTGGATAGAATTTTCCGTCGGGTGCGATGGCGGCGGGAGGGCGGAGAGGAAGTAAGGGATAAGATAAGGGACGAGAAGGGAATTGAAGAAGGAAGTGTTTGGGTTTTAGAGTGGTGGTGGTTGAATTGGGTTTAGTGATTGTGGGAGAAATGAAGTGTGGAAGAGTAACAAATGGCAAAGCCATTCAGACTGTGGAGCAAGCTAATGGATTATGTGAACTAAAGAGAGAGGGAGTGAGGTGAGTGAGGTGAGGGGTTTGTATGGGGTTTTAGTTTCAAGTTTTTACTTGTTATTATCCTTATCAAACTTCACTTGTTAACTCACTCATGCTCTATTCCACCAGCTGTTTTTGTTATGGGTACCACACTTCTCAAGGTAAAATTCATCTCCATCTTACCATGAGATTTATTTTCAGAATATAGTATTGATGGATTTTATCTAATAAAAGAGCATGTGTATAAGCCAGTGATAAAAAGAGAGTGTTTATATCACTTGTCTTTCACATGTTACAAATTGTTGTTGTATTGTAGCCACTAAAATTAAAATCAACTGAATGTCTCAAACATGCTCACTTATTTGAGAGTTAACTTTGTGTCATTCAACATCTCCGAATTATCTTCTCCAAGGCCACCACATTTTATCACACTTTCATGAGCCAACTTCACAATACTAAATTCCCTTGGAGTATAAGATAACTCTTCTAGAAGTGACATAAACTAAAGTACCACTATCAGTATTCTAATTGTATGGACTATCAACAATGTTAGTAGTATCATGTCCCTCAAGTAGCAAACCTAATGTTAGATTAATAATATCTTCATCATAGTCTTCTTCTTTCTTCTTACATCTACCTTTGTCCTCATTCTTATTCTTCAAAAAATAACTTTGTTTTAATATGCTATTTTTACCACATTAGCAATCAATAACTTTGTACCTGATTTTGAAATTGATTTTGTTTATCTCTATTACTTGTATATTGGTTCTTGTTTGTTCCCCTTATTCAGTGACCAGTAACTCTAAATGTGAAGTGGAACCTTGATACTTTCTTCTCATTCATAATATTACTCTCAATAAGGTCAATTGACAACACACCATGAACATAGAATAACATTCTCAATTTTTTCACAACTCGTGCAAGGAACCAAGAAGAAATAACCCCTGAATTTCGTCATCATACTTAATACCCATAGCAGAAAGTTGATTCATAGTTCCTTGGAAAGAAATGAAATGATATGTCTAGTCCATCTTGAGGCGTCAAACTTAACATCTTCTTTGTCAAAGACATCTCGTTATTACCCGTCTATATTGCATATATCCACACAAACTTATCTCATGATGATTTTCCATATTTCTCCTCACGCATGTGGTTCAAAATGCAAACATCATCCCGCTGACGAATGTATCCACATACATGCATATATAGTAAGGTATGTTGATCAAGAGTCTTATCACCAGGATTCTCTACATCAAACACATGTTGGTGAAAACTCTTCAAATAAATGAGATCACCCATATTACTTTTTATATGACATAATTTGACTCATTCAATGTCATCATACAAGTTGTGTTGTTTTTCATGGTTTACCACAAATTAAATACGACAAGATAATCCAATCTATCATGCTAGTTGATGGAAGTAGAGTGTACAACACAATATTTGGACACCTCAATCCGTGGCGGATCTTTGGTAATTTTGTCGGGGGTGCCAAAATATTTAGAAATATATATTAAACAATATTAAAGAATGAATAGAAATTGTTAGGTGGTGTGGTGATTAATTTTGCTTGGATATTTCCCCATTGACAAGGGTTCAAGTTCAAGTCCTCACAAGACATCTCTTTTTGAATAAAAATACTAAAAACCAATGGAAAATAGGGAGAAAGGTCACCAAAAGGACTTGAACTCATGACATTGTGCTAAAAATGTATGTAGTTACCTCCACGCCAATGCAAACTACATTATAAGTTATGCCCAATATGGTATATATTAAATATATGGGGGGAGCCATGCTACCATGAGCTCCAAAGAAGATCCGTCACTGACCTCAATAGAAAACTCATCTCAATGTGACATAATAAAATCATGGGATCTAGTCCAACAAGAAACTTCAAGCGTATATATCTATTTATACTTACGTATAAAGAGAATACGAATTTTGATGTGGTTTTTGGATTTGCAATTTTACTTTCTATATGAACTATTTAATTTACAATTTAATCCTTATTTATTTGACTATAAAACTAAAATTTTCAAATATTTATGCTTTTGTATGAAATGATTATATAATTTTTTGTGTAACTCCAATTTTATCCTTCATTTATTTATTTTTACAATTTTAACCTTCATTTTTTTTACAATTTTAACCTTTCTTACCAATCAAATAACTTAATTTTTTAAGTATACCAATAAAATCTTACAACTCTAATTTATTTTATCGATAAAGCTGAAAGACGAGTAAGATAGTGTATGTCTTGACGTTAACAAAGATAAAAATTGTATTATACGTATCTGGCAATTTGTAGTTAACGATGTACACTATTGACCAACCAATTGACCATACTTTTTTTTTAGAGATAGTACTGACCATACTTTTTGTAGTTCGATGCTGTGTAATAAATTTCGATAAAGAATTTGTGATAGATAAAACATGGTAAAGAATATGCACTTGTTACTCTCTCTCTTCTCTCATTCTCAAACCCTATTCGTCACCCTTTTTTTCTTCTTTTTGTTAGAGGGGTGATTTAGGGTCAATTTTGACCCAAAAATCACCATCCGAATTGTTTTTCCTTCTATCCTAATTGAATAAGTGATTTCACGTATTTTCTGTTTTCTTTCGTTTGTTTTTGTGATTTCGTCGCCTCTGAATGACTCTGTTTGTTGTGATTTCCCGTCTTTGTGCGGTGTGTTTTTGATTTCCCGTCTTAGTGTGATGTTTATTTGTTTCAGGTTGAAATATTAGCTTTGAGCAAGTGCATATCCGATCAATGACAATGACTTTGGCGGCGTCAACTTTGTAGATTCGGAGACATGAATATAGTCATATTTGTAGATATAGGTACTTTGCCGTTTTATGCTATTAGCATGGATGCTATGAGTTTGTTCACAGATTCATCATTTTTGTTTTTAGCGAATTTGGATTTGTATTGTATCGATGTACAATGTCAGTTTGAATATCATTTATTTTTGTAAAAATAAAATAAAATATGCAGTTATGTAATGACGGTGGCCACACCTCATAACCCTATGCCCTACAATGATATAGTACAAGAACAATGAATAATGTTACTATGTAACCATGCACCAATTAAAATTCGGAAATTACTTTTTCCACCCTATGGGTTTCCTCGCGCGCTCTATTTTTTTTCCAAAAATGCCCTTGAGTTATCGGATTTTATAATCCGGAATGATGTTTTCTTTTGTTAAAGGGTGAAAAAATGAGTAACGGATTTTTCTGGATTTTGTAATCCGGAAACTTCAAAAAATAGGGCGCGTTACATGATGTTTCCGGATTACATAATCTGTAAACCCCCTAAACACCCTTTTTCAAGGTAAAACAATTCGGGTTATATAATCTGAATTATATCAGCACAAATTCTAAACATGTTTGTAACATGGATAGTCATTTTAGGGACAATATTAATCTTCCTAACTCTCTCATCCTTCTGTTTTGGGTCATTGTTACCTATTCATAATCAAAAATCGGGTTTTCGGGCTACTTGATCGGATTACTCCGAAACTTCCTCAGAAAATCAGAAAAAATTCAAGGACCATGACCTCGTAGAAGGAACTTCTTACGGGACTCCGCCCCTCAAAATCCAAAATTCCATCGTTTAAACCCATTTTTCATATTCTCAGAAAAATCCGAAAAAATTTGCATTAGTTTTATTTGATTTTTAGAATTTTTTGGTGCTATTTTTATATTTTTATGATTTTATTTAACAGGTTTTGGCATTTTTTACTTAGTTTTTTTGTTGTTTTTGAAAGCAAAACTCAAAACTGTTGAAATGTGAGAGAGTCTGATGGCTGATTGTACATAAGAATTGTCCGGATTATAAAATCCGAAATAGCAAACATGAATCCGGATTGCACAAGGGCATTTTTGGAAAATTTACAGGACGCGAGAGAAGGCCATAGGGTGGGAAAAGTAATTCCCTTAAAATTCAGGTGAGAATAGATGTGTACGTATTGCGTTAAACATCCGTAGAAATTAAAAGGCTTAATAGTAGTTTTAGCTCCCTAACTTTTCCAAAGTTGCGATTTTGGCCCCCTAAGAAAAAAAAACTACAAATCCGCCCCCTAAGTTTTGCACCTGTGGCAATTTTGGCACCCAAGACCAATTTTGACTCGGTCTACGCTGATCTGACACCCCAAGTGAGGTGCCACATGTTATTTTTTATCTTTATTTTTTGGTATTGG
>Ga0315914_1002461_pt1 | contig 28295 bp, 13 predicted proteins | sample MpolenodulesMG_FD_203920 | JGI IMG/M metagenome (GOLD analysis project Ga0315914, IMG submission 203920) | Medicago polymorpha root nodule microbial communities from Los Angeles, California, United States - elongated nodules | ecosystem: Host-associated > Plants > Roots > Nodule | place: USA...
TATATGGGAATTAGGGGATTACATTGTTCAAAAACCTTGTATGAAATACATAGTCATTGGATTGCATACTTTTATCTCGATCATGTACGTTAAACTTTAGATAAATTGAATATCCAAAAGTATGTTATAGTCCACATGTACTTGTATTTTAAAAACAGTGTGCCATAGTATCAACTAGATAAATTTAATGAAATATAATTGATGAAATCCAAAGTCTAAAAAGTTATTCAGTAGTGTATGAAAAAAGGGTGAGCAGATCCTCCCAGCAGGTCAATATCACACCACTGTGCTATTGTTTATCAACCAGTTGATTCAATAGCATCAACCCATAATCTAATTGTTAGTAATGGGGCAGATAAGATGACCATTTAATTTAACTTTGCAGGTGAAAAAAAAATGCAATAATTTCATGGCTTTAGCTTCTTTCATTGCAGAAGTAAAAGACAGTATAGTATGCCAAGGTAAACACTAAACACTGGATACATAAATATTGTTTGTGAACTTACCTTGTGACAATATATACCAACAACCCAGTTGTTTAAATATTTCAGTAAAAATGCTTGCAGGTTTCCATTCTTCTCTCTCTTCACATATGCTAAATAATTGGTGTGAATAATTCCTATAACTAACTTGAATTTAGTTTTCCATCTTTTCCCATGATGAAACCACGTCAGGTGCTCAGGCTCTTCAAGAACAGCAATATCTGCATCTTTGTCGGGGATAATTTCTGAAATATCGCCAACAGCAAGAATGCTCCTTTTATCTCTAGAAAACTGCATTGTAAGCACATCATAAATTAGCACTACTTATATAACAAAAGGTATCATGATGTCAATTGGAAAACACTCAGGTCTCATATAATTGCAAGTAAACAAAACTAAATAAAACAGAAATGGAGAATTTTGAAAACCGGTAAATGGCTCAAACTAAGGACCCAAGTATGTCAAAGAAAAACATATTACTATTCAAACATTGGCGACTCGAAGTTGCAAAATCTCATTCATTAGCAAACCATTTTTCCAAAATAACTTTTTTTCCATGATGGCCGAACTTAAACTTCAGTATTCACTTTCATGTGTGCATATTTCAGTGGTTTTGTGTAAGTTTACAATATTTCCTGTTAATGGCAAACATACAAACAGTGAGAAAAGTTATCACCTTTCCTGGATAAAACTTTATGCTGAAACCAGATGCAAATCCAACTCTATCCTCAAGCCATTGGCGAATATATTTCTCCTGCTCTGCAGGAGAATCAAATGTAATATTGTTCGGATATACTACTTTTTGATCTTTCAAAGATAACCAAGGGACCACCAAGGTGACATTCCTTATCCCAGCTTTGTGAAGATACGCCGCACGAAAGAGAGGATTCACTGCGGTTCCGGTCAACCATGGAAGGCTGGCAGTAGTAAAAATCGCAATATGGCGTTTCCGATCCATCTATTTAGTTGATTTAAAAGATAAATCTAACGGCACTTCAGAACTCCCAAAGAACATGTAAATTACCAGCTAAAAACAGCTTGAGAAGAATAACTAACTGATCACTTTAACTGCATTATGAAACAAATGAGAATAAAAACTAAACATTAGCTGAATAACTTTCAAATTAAAACAATCCTAGTCCAAAAAAAACTACTCTGTTCGGTCTCATATATAAGCAAAGATTCTTTTTTTCAAATTCATTAAATAATTAATGTATCTGGTTTATAATATAGATCAGTTATTCAATGAATCTGAAAAGAAAACAACAATCTTAGCTTAAATTGTAATTATTTTTATTAAACAAAGTTACAGAATTGAATCTCATATACCCTTTAAACATCTTTCTGTTATTTCAAACTTGAACACTTAAAAACTCAAACTTTACAAAAAAAATATAACAAAAAAGAAAGATTAATAATGAAATCAAAGGCGTAAAATGGGAAATCGTTGAGTATATGTACCTTGAAGGAAAGAAGAGGAAAGAGTGGTGAAGAGAGTGAAACGAAGGAAGATGAGGAGAAGGAATATTATTCTGTGTTTGTCTGAAGTAAACGATGTCGTTTCGTGTACGCAAGTTCCCGAGGTTTTCTGGTTTGATACTTCTGCGACCAATCTATGAAGAGAAAAGAAATGACCAATCTGGTGAGTCAAACAAAAAATGTAAACGACTTAACGACCAATCCAATTTTAGAATCATTAATTGTCAATTTATTTTTTTCTTCTTAAAAAATGGTTTCTCAAAATCCTAATTTTATTTATGTGTATTATGAAAAACACGTTTCTTATTTAAAAAAGTTTGTGGATTTTAAAAGATTTAAAGGTTTCAATGAATTTTAAGATTTTAAAATATCGTTAAGATTTAGGATTTAGATTTCACAAGATTTATACCATACGATTATAAAAGATTTGAAACGACCTTATTTTATAAGATTTTAGAGGATTCTATGAATTTTATGAAATCGTTGAATAACAGTTATTATAATAAAATCTTTTTCACAAATTCGCGCTATTTTATTTGTTTTCTTTTCTTTTTTGAGAGAGAGTAAAATCTTAATAAAAATAATAATTTATAGAAATTTCATGTTGAAAATATAATTTATTAAACAATCCTTCAAAATTATAAAGTTATTGAATATCACATGACTCTTTTTAATTACAAAAAATCATGATTAAATACCACAAGATTATTTTTAAATTATAAAAAGAAAACATTGATTGAATACCACAAGACTAATTTAAATTAAGTAAAAGACCAAAAATCTTAATTGAATAACCTACGACTTTTTCATCATATAAGAAAATCTTATAAAATCATAATTGAATACACCTTTGGGTCGGGGATGATGCCCTAACTCAAGGCAATATTAATTTTCACGCACATCATAATTAATTTATGAAATTTTTTGTGAATTGGAAATCTCGTTGTATAACTGTATAGATTAATCTTTTCAACCGAGTAGGACCGCAGTAGATGACAAAGATCTCTTTCAATAGATTTAGCTCCATTGCATTATCACGATTGAATTCGACCATAGAACCTCTCGTTAAACTCAAAGATATATATTTTTTTTTACAAGCTAAAAGATATCTCTTAATACCTCATTCAAGTGTTTTTGAATAATCAATCATATGTATGTATGTCATCTGATCACTATTATAAATAAAAATCTATATTTTGGATTCATTTAATCAATGATGTATGTGGTCTATAATGTTGAATCTAAAATGAATGAATTTTAGAAGTGACTTTTACGCTTCAAGATCCCAAGTCAAATACAAATGGGTTTAATTTTTCTCCTTTGTTGAGATTTGAACTTATAATCTCCAACTTTTTATCCTTTTAACTCAACCCAACTTTTCATATCCATTTATTATTTGATATATGGATTGTCGCATAATCCAATGACAATTCAAAAACAAAAAACCGATTAAGATTTTGATTATAGAATGACTAAATTGTCGCGGTTTAGAGACTAAAATTTTTCCTTTTTATTCCATCCGTCTCTATGTATAAGCATCATTTGCCTCTAATAAAATGGTACTTATATATAGGGACAGAGAGATTAGCCAACTATTAAAATTTTATCCGTATTTTTTGTGAGAGACCAAAACCCAATTTGTTTTAGAAAAATGATGGTATTTTTTATATTTTCATTATTTTTTAAAGAATGCATGTAATTATTTTTTGACCAATAAAAATGCATATTTATCAGTAAAAAAATATGATAAGTAATTGTCAAACAAGTGAGAGGGAGGGAGTATAGTCCAGAGTGTGTTGATCAGCGAAAATAGAAAACTGTCCCGGAAGGTTGTTGACCATCCCTTGAATTGAACGTTTGGTGCATTTTCAGTGTTTTCCACTTTCTACAGCTACCATTCACATACATACCCATCAAACCATTTCGTCACATATCTTGCAAGTACGAGGTAATAATTTCACTTCATCTTATATTTGATTAATCTCTTCTGTTTCCTTCAACCTTCGTCGCATGTTTTCAAAAGAGATATTCGGTTTTGTTTTGTTTGGTTCCTTTTTTTTCTTCATATTCTGCTATTTGGCAAAGCTGAATACTTCATATGTTTGATTCTATGGCGACTAAAATTGATTTTAAATGAAGTTAAATATAAAGCGATTCATGTTTGGAATTTGAATATATTTAAGTAAACATGGCTCGAGCAAGTGGAGAAAAGACATGTAGATTTTGTAGTAAGAAGACTAGATCAGATTGATGGTATTCGAATTGTTGGAAGTAGAGGAAAGACTAAAAAAACTATAAGATAAATTATTAAGAAAGACCTAGAGATCAATGACTTAGAGATATGACGCATGAAAGAATGTTTCGACATTATATGATCCATGTAGCTGATCCTGCTTAATGGGGTAAGACTTGGTTGTTGTTTCAATTCAACCCACATGAGTTTTGATATTTCGCTGGGTTGAGACACAAAAGGAGCTCGGGGATCATCCACATTGGGCTCAGAGCAACAAGAGAAGTGAGAGACACGCTACATCTTTACCCAAAACCTCAAGGCATTAGATTTACGAGTCCTCTCACTTATAAAGTGTTCAACCTTCACTTTTCCAAACAATGTCAGACTTTTAACTCACCTCACACTTGCCACAACACGGTGAAAGACTTTTTTATGTCAGTAGTATTTATTCTAGGATAAAGGCTTTTAATTTTATATTTTGGGGCTAATATTGTTATTTGTGTTTTTTTCTTCTTGAATGGTTTGTAGTTGAGGGATGTTGGGTCACACCGATCGACTATCAGAAGAACTGATATCATCAAATGATCAAATACTTGCAGACCCCGTGTCTGAATTTGGCGAGGATGAAGAGGAAAGTTGTTCTGAACAGATAGTTTACTCAGCTTCCTTTGAAGAGCTTGCAAGCAGTAGTATTAAATATGATACAGTCATATGGCTTTCTATATCATTACTTCTGGTTTTAGCTTGGGGATTTGGTCTTTTAATGTTGCTCTACCTTCCCTTTAGGAGATATGTGCTTCGAAAGGATTTGTCTTCTCGCAGATTATATGTTACACATACTGAAGTAGTTTGCAAGGTACATATGAATAGTTCTGTTTGTACATGGTGCTGTATTATGAGTTTGATCGAGAAGTGATTTTTTTATTTCCCTTTCTCCCTTGGTCAAGGTGTCAAGGCCATCATATATACCATTTTGGGGGACCATAACAATTGAGAGGTGTTTACCTCTTTCTTTGGTGATTGATATTATTATTGAACAAGGTACTGATGCAGGCCTTACAAGATTATTTTCTTGCATCCTACTCCAACATTCTTTCTTAAAGTAATTGTATTTAATTATGTTTTTCCTTGAGGATTGAGAAACACACCTGCACATACTCATCTTCTGTTTAAAAGTTTAAAACCTCGCCTTATGATGTTTGTTATGTCTTCTTTGATTTCCTATTTCCTTTTCAGGTTGTTTGCAGTCTATATATGGTGTCCACACTTTTCGGGTTGAAAGTATTGCTCATGGAAAGGCTGCTCCAGTAGATGTACTACAAGCTCAAGGAATTTCTGACCCTGACCTTTTGAGAAAGGTCTGATCATAACAAAGGGGATGTTTCTTTACATTAGTGCTAGCAAAGAGGATGTTATCATCATACAAAATATTGCAATTGATTTGCAGGTGATCATAACAGAAGCTTCAAAGATCTCAAGAGATTTAAGGAAAAGTTGGAATCCTATGGCTCCAAGCATAGACGTGGAAAACACGGCTCGTATGCCAGCAACAACTGAGGGACCAGCTGTCTTGAGATCATCATCAAGAAGTCATAAGGTAATAATAGTCCTCCTCAATGCATCCTAACAAAGATCCACTCCTAGTACAGAAAACGTTACAACTTGTAATTCTAAGAGACATACTATCAATGATCTTTTCTAGAATGTTGTTATTGCTATACGTGTGAAGTAACCCGTGTGAAGGAAATTAGGTTCCACTTGTGTGCGTTAAAATGGAATCCCAAATTTGATGAAAAATAACTATATCTCATAATTCAAGGGATTGTAGTCGATCGTTCTGTTTTATTATTGTTGCTAATTTTTAGGGGTTCCTAATTAATTATAGGAATATTTTTGTTTCCTTTTCCGTTTCTTTGTATAGCCTGTATATGTACTGTTAAATCCGTTGAATAACTGCAGAGCAGAAATAATTTCTCCATAGTCTAATCTTAGGGTGCATATGATTTGCACCCTAAATGTAAGGGACTGGACAACACAACTCTAGTTGTACCATGTTTGATTTTAAAACTGGTCATGAGACTGGACAAATGGGGGACAAGGGACTAGGCAATATGACTTCAGTTAGAATATATCATAGATTGATTTTTTTTTCTTTGACCATTAAAAAGTTTAGCAGTTAGTCTAAATCATCATCCCAGAGCTACCTGAGCTTGAGGTGGTACAAATCGAACCTAAGGCCCTCTATTAACATAGAATAATTTGAGGCCTTGTGATGGTCTTTGTAAGAAGCATGCTCGAGTCAGTACAAATTTAACCTATGTTTTTTGCAAAAGTTTAAGTTAGAATTTTGTGGGTTTGTTGAAGGTAAACATCCAGTTTTGACCTAGTGGATAAAGCAATGCAATTTATGAATTCTAGTGATAGAAGTCCTATTTCCTAGCATTCTCATGTTTCTTTTGTTGTTGTTGTGGTTGATGAGCATTCCTGGCTTCGAGCCTAGAATTTCAAAGAATTTTAGAATAGTTACTAATAGGAAAACAAGTTCGACTTGTTGACTCCTAGGATTAGAAATGACAACATTAGCGAGAGATGGGGTGGCACCTAGTAGAAAACATGGTGGAAACTCAGGTTAGGTGGTTTGAGCATGCAGAAAGATGACCGGTAGATTCTATAGTAAGAAGAATAGATTTAGATGGAGTATTGTCAAATCACTAGAGACAAAGTAAGACTTAGAAAAACTATAAGACAAACTATTAAGAAAGATATAGATATTAATAAGTTGGATAGAAATATTTTATATGATAGAACATTATGATGTCATTTGATCAATGTAGCCAACCCCACTTAGTAGCATAAGGCTTGGTTTTTGTCGTTGTTGTAGTTGCGGTTTTAGGTTATCATGGCCCAATGATAACTGATCTGATAGTAGGACGAGTCTTTCTACTGATCTAGTTATTGAGGGGCACATAAAATGATCACTTACCTATGGGAAAGTGTACTTTCAAAAGAAAGCAGTCCATATATGCACCTGCTACAAGAATTAGAAATTTCAAAATATAATGGAGGACAATCACAGTAATGTGTTCATATTATTTATTTAAAAATTCTATAATCATTTTTTGAAGTATGGTATCACTTAGGTTAGGTGGTAGATTTCTAATTGTGCTGATCAGCTTTTGATAGAAATGAAATATATCTATTTTAGATTTCAAGGTGGTAGATTTCTGGTCATAAGATTGATAATAATACATCTATCATTTAGAGAGAGACAGATAATTCATTATGATATTTTGCTGTTAAAATTCAAGCCGTAAACAGATGGCAATAGTATCAAATGCATTTCTTGAATTTCAGGCATATAAACCTGTCTTACTCTAATCTGCAGATGATAGGTTCACCACATTCTTCCTCAGTAGAGCGCAGAATAGGCGGAGGATTGATTCTTAATAAACTCGAAGAAGTCAATAAATCAGTAAAGGTTTGCATCTCAGTTTAATAGAATATCTGAACATGGATTCTATTGTTGAACTTGTATATTTTCTATTGGCTCCAAATTCTTGGCTTGCTCCTGTTGAATATATTTATTTTACACAACAGAACAGCGGGCCTGTGAACTACGCTATTCAATTTTATTTTTGACTAATTTGCATTCGTACTTTAATTGTGTTTTTCCTTTATAATAATGACCAGAGACTTGAGCTGCTTATTGAGAAGTCCCATGGTTCTCTCGCCGCCAGCTAAAGTACCACAGGCCAGCCCTGCAAAATTGAAATGGAGTTTTCAAATCAGTAATACCTTGTTTATATCTATGGAAATATGAAGCAATATTTGTAATTATTTGTGTTCATTAGTCCCAATTTTGATTGATTGTATAGAATGATGGCTTAGGAACTAGATGTTTGGAATCTCAAGTTGTGATAGCATAATAGTTGTCCTAGTTCCATTTTTCTTATTCTGTGTTGTGTTGTATGTGGTTCATTTGATATACTTAAGTACTTAACAACCGAGTTAACAATGGTTCCGAATGTGATCACTGCCATATATATTTTGAAAGCATGGTCAAATTAATTTCATTTCTGTGCAAAAATGATCATAAGAAACTCTCTCTGAGAGATCAAATTAAACAAAATAAAGTATATGCTTGGTAACTTTGAAAACTTGTCCAAAGACTCAAATTTTCAGAAGTCGTATTAGAGGTTGATCCTTAATGTGATTCTTGTGACACTAATAAAAAATGCTTAGATTCAAAGACGCTCTCATGCAAGGTCAAATTTTCAGAAGTCATATTAGGCAGTTCTATTTGACCTTGCATGAGAGCGTGTCTCTGAATCTAAGCATTCTTGTTTTTAAAAAGTCATATAAGACTCCTTTTAGTTGATTTTTTTTTTTAAAAGTTTCAACCATTAGATTAATCCAATGACTGATTTTACCAGAGGATACGTGTGCATCATGTTAATATTCTTTCCAACAATTCATTCAACTTTTGTCCACTTCCATATTTTGGATAAATGTAATCAATGACAACCAACCACCTATTGGATGTACCATGTAAGATATTAATTTGTGGTTAGAATTAAATGAGGAATCTATTCATCAAGATATTTGAACTATACTTCCAAGACTCATTAACATGTTTAAGGATTACATCAAAACTCTTCCCTTTTTGCACCCAACTTCACTTCCTCCTCTTGCTATAATCACAATGGTTTCTTTTGCTACTCTTCAAGGTCTACATGGCTCTCTTCTACGATCCCAGTTTCTAGGCCAAGATCACCACTTCACTCTCATGAAATCTTCAATAACACATCACAGAAAACCAGCTTCTCAACTACAACCACGTGCTGAATTCAACATACTAAAAATAATGGGAGGAAGAGGACTATGCAATGGAGAAAAAGGACTTGAACAAGAGCTGAAAAGGCAAGTTGATAAAGATGAAACAGGATCATCTAATGAAAAAGTGCAAGAAAACTTAGATGGATCAGAAAAGTTGACTAGTGATATTGTTGCAATTCCAAAAGATGGTTTTGAGAAGGAAATGATGGGGCTAACTGGAGGGTTTCCTGGTGGTGAAAAAGGGTTGATTAAGTTCATTGAGAAAAATCCACCTAGGAATTCTTCTCAACCTTTTACTATTGAAGAAAGAAATCAAAGTCTTGTTGAAGAATCCAAAGCAACATAGTTCAACTTTCTTTCTGTCCACTTTTATTTGATGTATATGTTTTCCAATATGATTTCTGACAATTCAAACATGGATGAGGTGAGACAAGATTTTTGTGGAGCGTAATACTCTTTTCTCTTTAATAGTATCTAGGCCAAATACTTCCGTGCGTCCTTTAAGTTTTACGTTTGTTTCACATAGGTCATTTAAGTTTCTAAGGTTTCAGATATATCTTTTAAGTTTCGAGTTTGTTTCGGATAGGTCCTTTAAGTTTATAAGGTTTCAGATAGGTCTTTTAAGTTTCGAGTTTGTTTCAGATAGGTCTTTTAACTTTGGCTTAACGGAGGTTGATAGAAAGAACCTATCTGAAACAAACTCGAAACTTAAAGGACCTATTTGAAATCTTATAAACTTAAAGGACCGATCCGAAACAAACTCGAAACTTAAAGGACTTATCTGAAACCTTAGAAACTTAAAGAATCTATCTGAAACAAACTTGAAACTTAAAGGACCCAAAGGACCCGGGGAAGTATTAGTATCTATGTTTCTAGGTTTCTTCCTGATTATGTATGTTATGTTTTGCTTATCAATGTTAATAGGACATTTTTTAATGAGGCCAGTTATAAGTAACTTATTAAATTTGTTTTCAGAATATCTTTTAACATGATTGTAAGATTAACAAAAAATAGTTTTCAAAGGATTATATTTGTTGGACTGATAAAAATTGATATTCCAAAAATCTATGAGAAATCCAAATGGGAATTTAATTTACACTAAATCATTAGTATTGTTTGGGACAAATTGAATTGATCATATTGTTCTGCTTCAATCCTGTGTTCAGTCCATAGGTGCCAATTAGAATAAATTAGACATTACATGAAAATTGGAATTGGTTCTTTTTAACTTGTACCCAATTTTTAGAGATAAAATGAGACACATTGTTGGTCAATTATGATGAATTATAGCCACAGAAAAATAATGTGCTTTTTTTAGAACATGTGCTTGGTTAGAGGCATCCATCCACATATCAAAATTGCATCAACATCCTTATTGGCCATGATTTCAAATTCAACGTAGAATCCAAAAATGCTTTGACAGCTTCCAAGTTGTCTAAATGCTGTTGTTCACCACAATAAGTTGAAACGTGTCCAATGTTTCTTTTGTTGGATTGTCCAAGATGAGGGTTATCCATTTATTTGTAAACAAGCAATTTCCTGCTCAAGCTCATTAATCCAAATTATGATTAGTTCAATTTTTCCAATATAATAATCTACAATTGATTATTATTATCATTATAAAAAACCATATGCACTATATATGGTCATTGATTTTAGGGATGTGAATTTGAGCATGTAAGTGGAGATCTCTATGGGATTGGTCCATTTGAAGTATCATATATAAGGAGATTTTTTAACGACAAATGTGATTTTAGGAAAGTGACGAAGATCATACAATCCGCTTTGTGAAAACCTAATATTTAAACAATTTACTAAAGTATGATTGACATCCATATGGCGATCTCTAACGAAAATATTTATGTTTGACCAAGAGCTAAATAATTAAAGAAAATACTTGTCCATTCACATGATTTAGGGACCAAATTATGAATATTTATATTTGAGTGACTAATTTTGTCATAAACTCATTTTTTAGTGATATCACCCTTGTGCACCTCAAGTAAGGGTTGATTAAAATGTAAAAGGGCAGGTTTTGGATATGCATGTTGAGAGTTCAAGAATCAAGCCTTGTTAATCTCTTATATAAATCAATGTAATATATTTGTGAGTGATATATGAGTAAGAAGGAAGGTTTTGGAACATTATTCCCCATTCTAATTTTTCTTTTTTTTCTTCTTTCATAAAACAAAGATGTACCTTACGTGGTTGAATAAGATATCAAAACGAGAGTTTGAAAAGGATGTTAAGAGTTAAAACTCTAGCTTTCAATAAAAAAAAAAGAAGTTAAAATTGTAGTGGTTAGTATAAATACCAACTTTCTATCTAATAAAATCCAAAATTCTAATTTAATTTATCAAAAAAACCTTAAAAAAAGAACTCATCTTGAGTTTTGGAGTTGCCTATTTAAAAGGTTGTCTTACCCTAATAAAAAATGAAGGAAAAAAAAACATATCTCATTGTCGACTCAATGATTAGTCTCATAGCTGGTTCAAAGGACTTAAGTCGTGGAGATACCTTAAGACATCTAGAGGTCAAATATCATAATTACGGATGATTAAAGGAAGAAAAAGCTAAAAATTGATTAAAAAAAATTACAAATAATTTTTATTTATATTTCTTCCTTAATTTTACAATTCATTTATCTGATGTGAGTCAACCAACCAATAGGATAATTAGAAATTAGTTAACCCTACGATAAGCCCGTGGTCAGTCACACACTGAGTTATATCCCATCCTCCTTCTCATTCTTCACTTCTTCCCAATCCCAAACACAATTGTGTAAAATCAAACGCGATTGATCAAATTAGGGTTTCGAATTTTCGATTCTGAAATTTTAGAACAAAAATGGGAGGTGGTGGAGCAGATCACGGTAACGCCGGAGGCAATGGTGGAGATTTCAGGTACAAGGTATGGAGTATGACTGGTGGCCCTCACTGTCGCCCTAAACACTGGAAACGCAACACCGCCATCGCTATGTTCGGTATCGTCCTCGTTTGTATCCCCATCTTCAAACTCTCAGCTAAACTTGAGGTTCTTCATTCTATCTTTCTCAATCTAATTCCTGTTTTCTTTACCAGATTTCTATGTTTTGATTTTATTTCTCCAAATTATTATGAATATTTTGGGGAAATTTTGTGTTTTTGTATCATATATTTGATTCATTTTTGACGTTGTTAAGAAATGAGGAACCGGATAGTGGAATCTTAATTTGATCGGATTTTATTGTTGATATTGTTTGACAAAATTAAGAATGTTTTCGGCTAATTTTAATGGTAATGTTAATGATGATCTGGGCATATGATGATCTTTTCAATGTTTACTTTGATACATTGGCTAGTATGCTGGAGTTTTGTTCTGTGCTGCTATTTATTGATGATTTTGTGTTTAGAAAATATTGTTCTGAATTGTTTTAGTTATGTAATAGCAACAATTTTAATCAAAGGGGAAGTGAGATTTTCACCGATTCATGGGATTGGGTACCATAATATAAGTCCGTGGTATTGTAGATTTCATATGTGGTTTTTAAAATTCATGGTTTCTAAACCATGTAAGGGCTGGCATTTGAGTTAGGAGTGATTCCTTGAATTCTGAGTTGGAAATGGACTTTAAGGTACTCTGCATGAATGTCAAAGATGGGTTGAATGGTGTATGATTATTTTCTAGCTTATTTGTTGGAAGCATTGTCTTTTCATTAATTTTCCTTGTTTTCACCTTTATCAAAGTTCTGTTTAGACTATTCTCCGGTGTGTTCTTTCCTTCTGTATTGGAACTGCTTTCCTGTTCTGTCATTATAGCTTTAGCTTTGTGTGAACTTTCTGTGTAATACTACCGTTCTAGATCATTGATTTTATCGTAGTTTTGAGACCTGCATGAGCCACCGGAAAAAAGATCATTGATATTGTCATGGAACTTGGATTCTCCTTTTGGTCTTGAGGTTTTAGTTGAGGTCCATAAAAAAGTACATGAAATGTAAGTTTAGCAAGAAGTACACAATTCTAGCTTAAATGTGAAAATTGGAGAATATATACCATGCCTCCAGTCCCATGGTTTAAGTATGTTGATTCCATTATACAGTATGATAGGGAGATGGAGAGAGATGTTAGTCAAAGGGCTCAATTTGGGTGGATGAAATGGAGAAAGTGGAATTTGTGATAGAAATACACAACTTATAAGAAAATTTTACTGCACAATCATATGTAATATGGAATTGAATATTGGGCAATAAAGAGACAACTAGAAAGTAAAGCTCAATGTTGCAAATGAGTCGGCACTGTGCACACAAAACAAGATAGGAATAGGAATCAAATTATTAAAGAGAAAATTGAGGTTTCTCCCATTTGTACAAAAGGTGAGTCTTGTTTTTAGTGATTTTGTCATATATGGAGAGGACTCATAGAAACAAATGGAGAATAGTCTAATTGTTGGAGGCAGGGAGAGACCATAAATAATTTATGCCAAAACATTAAAAGAATTTTAGATGTCTATATTTAGGCATGATTCATGATTGGGCATTATGTTGGAAATCCCGCCCCGAACGTGAGGGAGTGTGTTGGTAATTCCACCTTAATTGCGATCTGCCCCTAGTTGCCTTATGTTGGCTTGTCTTTGAGGGGGTGGATTTAGTCCCACATCGGTTAGATAGGAAGCTTGATGAGAGTTTATAAAGAGGAAGCACTCCTCACCTTACAAGCCGGTTTTGTAAGTATGAGTTAGGCCCCAAATTTCAACACATTATGGTTTTGTTTGATCCATGTAGCTGTTCTCACCTAGTGTGAAAGAATTTAGTTGTCTTTGTTGTTATGGGGTGGGGTTTTATGCCATCCTTTGTGATTTGAGATTTTTGACTGATGAGTTAAGTACATAAGTACAAACCTATGATAAGTAGTGGATGTGTTGAATTCAAAATTTCAAATGGTGTAAACTGTTTTCTCCATTGTCATTGTTTGCTTTTATTGGTTCTTTTCTCACATTGTCTCTACGGGAGAGCAAATGGATGTTGTTTTAAATTTGTAAATGCTAACAAGTAGATCTGCCCACCTCTTTTTTGTTGATAGTAATGAGGATTGAAGATTTTAGCTTCTTCTTTTAGGAATATTTTGGCAAGTCTTGACTGAAAGAGAACCTTTTTAGGATATGGAAATTTCAGGTTAAATATGTTGTGCTATACAAAAATGATGTGCTTTTTTAGTCGTTTGTGAATGGTGAGGGACTAAAAACATACTATTATTTGTAAATGTAGGGATTAAAAACAAATAAATGAAGACCAAATAAAAATTTGCCAATTTTTATAGCGAAGAAAAACATATTTATCGTTAGATTTTTTTTTCCTTTCCCAAAAAAAATAGGTCAAATTCGAAAGAACATTATTTCGTAGCACACGTTTGTCAGTATTGTCTATCACGTATCCCCCACCCTCTCTTCTTTTTCCCAAAGAAAGAGATTAGTTAGGCTCTTATTCATGTGTGGTATATGTAGCTGTAGAGTGTAAATTAATTCCTAATAGTTAGGTCGAAACAACTGGAGTGTAGAGCAATGCTATGGACAACGTCTCTCTCACACACTCTCTTGAACACTAAACCATTGCATTATTTTTTTAAAAGCATTACAGGCTAACTGAATATGCAGCTATACCACACTTTTTTTTTTATTCAACTTTTAAAAAAAAACTTAAATGTTCTCTGCTTTGACTCTTATCTCTTGTGAGAGTAGAGATCCCACTTCTGAGAATCACAAAAAGCTAGTCGTGCTCAAACTCAAATACAGCTACCACATCTCAACAAGCCAAACCAATGCTGCTGCTTTACATATTTGTGAGGATGCTAGTCCATGAAAAAACAGGTTCTTTGTATATTCAAAAAATGGTTATTTTTTATTTTCCATCAAAAAATGGTTCTTTGCCTTACTCTATCCCATCCCTCTCTCCATCTTTTTCTCACCACACCCCGACCAGAAGAAATGTGCTAGAATTTGACTTCTTTGTCCCAATTCAAGTGTTCTTTAACACAATACTGGAACAAATTTCCGACGATTTGTGTTCTCTCATTGCCTTATTTGCAATGCAAAGGATGTCATCACCTCTTCGCTTCCCATGATTTTGGTGAGGTTGACGGTGAAGGCGGTCTTGCTGTGAAGCCTGTAGACAGTGATTTGAAGACCTTGGGGAAAACGTGTGTTGACTAAATAAAAAATTAGTAGAATTTATTTTAAAAATACATTAAATTGACACTGCAGGTTGCCTGTCATAATATTAGTTGAGCAAGTGTAAAAAGAGTGTGTCAGAGGTTGTTTTAGCATTTCTCTTGTAGTGTTGTATAGGAAGAAGGCCTTGTTCTGAGCAGGGATTGTGTGTATTGATGTTGTGCTGCAATTATTGCACTCTTCCAAAAGAGTTCCCTGCAGCATAAAGTTGGGGAAGATGGGGCAGTTGTGTTTCATATTTACGGTTGAAAATAACAACAATCATCTGCCCCAGTCCCTACATATCGTTATTTCATACTTTTTAAAAGGAAAACAAACTAATTGCTGACTGAACTATTTGTTGTGGTGTTTCTTCTGTTTAATTGCAAAAACATCACCTTATTTTCTGCTTTTAAAAAATATCCGTATAATATCAATAGGTGTCTGTATAATACCAAATTGTGACTGGCAAAGTCTTTTGCTGCAGTTTCTTGGGATTTTCCAGGACTCACCCAACATTATTGTATAGATGTGATCCGTAAATTTTAATTCCCTTTGTCTTTTCCCCTGTTGTTCCACTTTCAAAAAAATGGGGTTAATTATTGATTGAAATCTACAATCTTCAGTGAACAAGCAACTATGGTAGAGTTTATGTTTAATTGGCAGTTGTCTGTGTGTGCATCATATAGATTTTATGCTCTCTGGTTTCTAGAATTATGTGCATATAAATAGAATATTTGTTTCGCTTTGCCACGACCAGAAAATTTACCAATGATTTGCTTTGGAAATAGATGGACGACTTGAATTTCTTTCTGGAAGAATCTAGTTCTACTTTTCCTAGTTGCTGCTGCTATTCTTTTTAACTTTTTGAAATGCCAGAAATTTTTGTATATCATGTTTTCTTTTTTGGTAGTGTTATGATGTTTACTAGTAGCATTTTGCCATAACTAGTATATATTATATTGGCTAACAATATCTTTTGAACTCTTTCTTCAGCAACGACCACATCACCCGGTTCGTCCAATCCCTTCCCAAATGTGGTGCAAGAACTTTGGAACCAAAGACTACAAAGACTACGAATAATCTTGAACTATCAATTGCATCAGTTGTGTGGGTTTTCAAGTCTTGTCAAACAAAATTTCCTTGTTATGAACAGCATTGAAGAGTTGCTGCTGTCAATGTTATGTACGGATTGGGTCTAGGATAATTGTAATAGAACTTTTTTTTTTGCTGCACTGAGTTTCATTTGAAAACTGAAGAAATTTTAAATAAGCTGCTCATGCCTGGATTCTTTGGAGAGCTTGTTCAAATTGGCATTACTGGTTACTATATAGTAATTGATGCTATATCGATTTTGTTCATTTAACTTCTGGTTTTTAGGTCCTCATTTTCTTCTGTACTCGGCAGTTGAGTTTCTACAAAACTTATTTCATGCGATATTCCCCATTTAAATTCTGGGTAAAAAATTATTTTGTATTAAATGAATGGAATATATAAATAATATCAACAGGGACCGTCAAATTTTTAAATGTAAGGATCCTTAAGAACCCGTTTGCACTCTACAGAAAAAGTTATAATTTGGGTCTGAGAAAATAATTCATTACATCAAAGAGTCAAGACTCAATTTAGTAATTTATAACTTTCTTGTGACCTCGGAGACTATTTAGGGTGTGTTTGATCAGCTAAAAAAAATAAAGGATAAGACATAACAACTCAGCTGTACAATATTTGATTTGTAAAATTGGAGGTTGAGACGTGACAATAACATGAAATATTGTCATTTTGTTCCACATGCAAGTTATCTAAAATACAAAATAACTCTTTGTCCAACAAAATTTGTATAAGACAAAATTATTCAATACCATAAAAATTTGTCATGTTTTGTTCTACTTTGTGTTGTGTTGTTTTGTCCAATACATACTGTTTAGCAAATCAAATGCATCCTTAAACTTTTACTTTTGTGAGGGACTAAATTATGAATAACCAAATGGGGTTTTCACCCTGCATTAAATTAATGCTCCTGCTACCCATAGGATGGGTGAGGCTCGCTCTACTTTAGGGTTTACTTTTTATTAGGAAGTTTATTATCAACTTGGATGAAGCAGGCTTTACAATAAGTTTGGGATAAAAGTTTAATAATCTTGAATTAAAATCGTTTAGATAAGATCACATGAATATCTTCTAACTTAATTAAAGTCTTAGGTTCAAATCCAATATTATGCATATGATATCGTTAAAACTCCTAGAAGAGTTTGTTGCCCATTTAAATTCCACACTCTAGCTATCAGTTTCCTCTATCATGCGCGGATGATATCCGGTTCACACAAAATTGTATCAAGCTCCATACCCAATAAACAAAAGCTAACATTGTATCCTTTGAGAAAGAAAAAAAAGTTAAGCTTACCACTTACCAATAATGGTAACTCTGTGGATAGGATGATGGTAGATGACGTCTGGCATAAGAATATACCTTCAAAGGTGTCTTTGTTTGTGTGGTGTCTTCTCCGGAACAGACTTCCTACTAGAGAAAATTTGGTGCGGTGCGTGTCCTTTTATTAGCTAACTTGACTTGTGTGTCTAGGTGCGGTGAACCAGAAACCGCAACACACTTATTTTTTGGTTGTAACACTTTCAGTTCGCTTTGGGCTCATATCTTGCATTGGTTGGGTATATCTGCGGTGTTTCCAGGTGACATTCGACAACATTTACTTCAATTCATTAATATGGCCGGATTGCCTAGAGTCACTCACTCTTTCTTGAAAATAATTTGGTTTGTTTCTGTTTGGGCTATTTGGAAAGAAAGAAACAACCGTGTTTTCCAAGATACAACTTGTGATTCTTCTACTTTAGCTGAAAAAGTTAAACTAAATTCTTTTATGTGGCTGAAATCAACAGAGGCATCTTTTAACTATAATTATTATGACTGGTGGAAACATCTACTACCTTGTATGGGTGTTACTGTGTAATCTGCCCTAACTTTTTGATGGTGCTCTTTTAGAACAACACCTTTTTGTTGTAATGTTGCTGCTTGGTTTACCTTTTGCATGTCTTGTGCATGCTAAATTAACCTTGTTTATAATATATATATATATCTCATTTTTGTTTGTTAAAAAAAAAAAAGTTAACACTGTACTTAACGGAAATATTATGAGAAATTGCATAGAGATTTCTTCTGTCATTCTATTCTTATGTGAAAGGAACGGGTAACAGTGTCGCAAGGCTAGCTATGACTAATCTCAACAGATTGTGATTTAATCCACACACACCAGTCCTTGAATTGTATACTATCTTGCTCATGATTTGGGTTAAAAATAATTAAAAATCTCCTTCCCCAAAGAAAGTTGTATCAAACTTTATCTTATAACTAGCGGAAAGACGACACTCTTAAAAATCTTTTATGTCCGTCTGTCCGCTCTTTCTACTGCGCTAACGCGTGTGATTATTTTATTTTTTTGAAGGACGCATGTGATTATTTTATTATGCTTGTTTTTATAATTTTGATTTAAATTTTTAAATTTAAAATATTAATGAAAATTATTGATATATTGATTTATAAACAAAATATTGTCCACTATTTCTATTGTATAATTTCAGCTCTTTTGGGAGATCTATGGTGGGAGGGAATTAAATTGGATTTAGATTGATTGAGCAATATATGCGTTGATGCAAATGCCTAATTTTTTTCAAATCGTATCGTTCAATTTTTTTTGTGGTCAAGTCGTTCTATTTAATTTGTTAGTGGTTTTACACTAAAAAAAAAAATGTTATTGATTTTTGGGACTAGTTTTTCAAATTGAAGACACGGTCCTTGATAAAGAAGACTTGTAACATTTTGTTTTTGAAGAAAAAAAGATTTTTAACAATGTATTTCTATCCAAAGTAGCAAACCATAACAACGAACCAATATTTTAATGGAGGTGAGACCAAAAAAATGAATATAAGTATAACCTATGAATTGGTTGATACGATTTGAAAAAATTAATTTCGTAAAGTTGATATGATTATGTATTTCGGTTATGGTGATCTTATTATTATGTGATCACTTGAATTGTTTCTATAATAATAATTTACGTGATTTTCCCCATAACTTATAATTCTGTATTTCTATTGTTTTGTTGTATCGGTTATGTCTTTTTAACCGCAAGTAAAGATTGTTACCATTTTTCTGACAAACCAATATTTTTCTTTAAAAAAAAATCAAAGCAATATTTTGTTAACCTAGAATTAAGGCAACAAACTTTATCCAAATTATAAACACAAAAAATAGGGTTCATAGTTCACACAAAAATTAGAGACAACCTAAAAACTCCAATCGTAGATGATTTCTAAACATTAATTCCAACTTATCCCAATAAACTAAATAGAATGGTTTGCTCTATACCACGGGTTAATTTTATTTATTTAATAATCGTGGATAAGTTTTTAGAGGTTTTTGTGTAAGGGGTTTGATTTATTTTCTTTGTTGTAATTGTTGTTACGCCTGTTAACAGTGGCTGTTGTGCATGTAATTGACTACTCAAAACAAATAACACTATGAAAGAAAACAATTAAAGAGTGGAGAGCGGATTCATCACTCAAACTCGAAATACTATCAAACTATTGTTACGCAAACAATTTGAATCATAATCACTTATAAATCAGCAAAGTCAAATAATCCATAAAATTAATCAACTTTGATTAGTTGTAACATGAAAGAAAAAGAAAAAAACTGCATGAGTTAACTCACGCTAGTTTAGTCCCTTTACCATTGTTCTTGTAAATGCTATAAATCATAGAAGTTACTTTGCTTCTGTCAATGTCAGATATAATGAAATCTTCAAGAGCAAGTTAATTATGAATTCTGATGCAGGGGGGTTGAGAGAGGTTGAAAAAAACTAAACAATGCGGGAACGAAACTAAGGTTAGTAACTTCCTTGTCACGTTTGTTTAAGGAGACATTCAATTTATTTAAGGTTGAGAATCATGAAAGTCCAATCTTTAACATTATTTTTTGCTCACTTTTGTTATCAATTTTTTTTAAGGATTTAAAGTCCAATCTTTAACATTATTTTTTGCTCATGTTTGTTACATTTTTTTTAATATTTAAATTTAAATTTATTCTTATCTATTTATTATTTGTATTGAAAATTAAGGGTATTTTTGGAAAGAAAAATCTAACATAAAAGTGTTGAAAGATGTAGTTTCAGATAAATAATAATAATACGCAGTCCATAATTTTGCTAGCACCGTTTATAATGCATGATTGCCTTTTCTTTTTGTTGTGGACTGAAAAGGTATTTGTATCTAATTTGTTTGATTATATTATACTGTAAGAAAAATGATGCCTTTTTTTATTTTTTTTAATAGTTTAATGACAAAAGATTCATATTTACGAAAAATAAATGGAAAGTTTAGTATTTAAACCCCAACTCTTAAATGTATAATACAATATCTCTATCAACTAAGTTCAATTCAAGAGAAACAAGAAGGATAATATATACCACTGATGAACAAACCAAGAAATATATGATACACACAAACATCAACATGTGACAGTTTCTTTTTAATTAAATAATAAATATTTTGGTCTTTAGTGGAAAACATGGGTGGTGGTAAGTGAGATTCTTGGTTTTTGTTGTTTTATGGGTACGTGGTAAAAGGTATTTTTCCAACTTTAAATTAAACCAGTAGTAATGACCAATTGCCTACTAATCGAATGAGGTGAAAGTTCTAACATAATGGAATATGTTCAGATTTGGTTCCAATTTTCACATGATTTTAGAAAGGTTAAAAATCCATCTCCATCCATTGCATTTAATGGAATCAAATTCTATAATTCTCAACCAAATTCATCCTATCCCCATATGTCTTTACTATGAGAATAGATACATGGATTTTTATTCTATGAATAAATTCTTTACCCCTTCGAATCAAATTTATATGCATGGAACACATTCCAACAAAAATTATATCGTCTTGCTTCATAGTCTCTTACTTGTCTGTGGTTTATAAGCGACCATTGTTTTGCAAGTGTTTCTATAATGTAACAGATTCCTTAATTTGTTGACCATCTATTGTGGACACGGCATATTCTTAGACTGACAAAGTTGATAAAATGGAAGGATAGTTTGAAAATTAGAGGAAACAAAAATACAACTAGAAGGCTACTTATGTTGGTTAGCATATTTGGCATGAGCTTGAATGCTTGACAGTGATATCATATTTCTAAAATAGGTAATTTAGAAGAAGAAAAAAAGTGATCAAACTATGCTTTGAAAAGTATCATGTTACTTTAAGATGACATCTAAGGTGGAGAAATGTCTCATACTTATGGGATCAATGCTTAAGAATACTTTTTTCCTTTTATTAAGGCTTAACGACAAAACTTACACATAATTAGTGTCACTAAGTAGAGAGTTGAATATTCGAACATGCACTTCGGTATATCAAACATTCTCATTAATCTTTTATTATTTAAGTTGTACTTATGAAATTACATAAAGAGGCTGATAGCAAAAAATTGAGAGTTTAAACAAACATGTTTTGATTTGTCAAAAAAAAAAAATTTTGTCTATGTGAAATCAACTCTCACAAACTTGTACAAATTCACCTCATTGAAATAAAATATATATGATATATATACTTATATAATACAATAAATGCATCAAATTTTTCAAATTTCAACAAATTGATATGAATAAAATGAAACTAGAAAAGAAGAAAAAGAATTGAATATGAATACTATGATGAAAAGTTATTGAGTGTTATAATATAATGCAAGTGTTACGCAATATATAATTTGATCATTTCTACATATATGCTGCTAGTTTATACCCTCCGCACGGATGACGCCGTTCCTGTTTAGTTGTTTTTGTCGGTGTTTATTTTATTTTTTTTTAAATATGGTATCAATTTGTTTAAAATCATGTTTGTATGAAGTTTTATAAAAAGTTACTATTTTATAATATTACTCTATTTTTTCAACTATATTGGTAATTAATAGAATTAAATGATATAAAAAAGTACAAATATTTTACTATATGTCAAGCTAATTCTTTTTCTAGTAGTATAAAATAATATTGTTTGGATTTATAAAAGTAAAAAAAAGTTAACATTTTTTTTTATATTAACCCATTTGGGTTCGTAAGATAACGTTGTTGACTTAAAACCTTAAAATAAGTTTCTCTTTCAAATTTTGGTAGGTTAGTTTAGTTTCTTAAAAAAAAACTTTTTTATTTAGTGATAGTATCTCTAAATTTTCTCACTTAATTTAACATTTGAAATATATATATTTTTAGAGGAACATTCTAAATATTATCATCCACTTTTGTTTTTACACTCAATCAATTGCCCTTTTTTATATATTATCCACCATTCCAACTTTTTTGGTTTTCAATTAATATTTTTCCTAAACAAAATTTGACTATTTATTTCTCCTAAAAAAACGGTTTGACAATTTATTTAAATATTATATAAAATCATTTGACAATTTATTTAAAAACCGAAAATGAATATTAAATATTAATGACGAAAGAAAGAAAAGCGATAGTACAATGATTTAATTTGGTTAGTCATTTTCACATTACAACACTGACCCTATTCTTCTCTGCCCGTATCTCATAGGGCAGTTTCCTCTTTTACATTTCAACGCTGCCCGTATCAGTATCGGGCAGCACCTGCCACAACTGAATCAAACTGTTTCTTTCACCTCTCTCACAACACAACACAGTGTGAAGAGAGAGAAAGTTTCTCACTCCTCATCCTATAAATTCTCTCTCTGATAACATAACACCTCACCTACCTCAATTCTCACCTGCAACGTGAAAAAGGTGCGAAATCTCTTTGATTTGGAAGAATGTGGAAGGTTACGCGTTTCGCTGCATCATCGCGATCGCGGTTGTTCTCCACTGTGATACCTGCTCCGTGTATGGTTCATAAACGTGGTGCTGATATTCTTCATGATCCTTGGTTTAACAAGGTTCATCATCTTCCTCTTCAACTTCACTCTGTTTCTCTCTTTCTTTTCTTTTTTAATTAGTGTTTTCAGATTGTAATTCTTTTTATTTTATGAATGAATTTGTATTGTTGTTTATGGAAAATGTGGTCATTTTGTTACAAATTGTAATAAAAATGTGATTTTGATATTCGATAGTTTACATGTTTCTAAAAAAATGTTATAGTTGTTTTGTGTTTCAGTTACGGAAAAAATGATTTTTTTTAGAAGCTACTCAAAACAACTCATTTGAAGCAGTTTTTAGATTATAACAAATAGATGAAAACATCTAAAAGTTATTGTTTTGTTTAAAAGAGTGATTTTTTTCATGTAAAAAAGATGTAACAAACCGACTCAGTGTGATTTGGTTTAGTTGATTTGAAGTTTGAACATTGATATTAGTTTGGAATTCAGGTATTTGCCTTGGAATTATTATATACATGTGATGTGCAGGTTGAAGTTAATTAAATGGAGCAATTTTTTTAGTGTCTCCTACTTATTGATACTACTCATATTATACATGGTAGTAGTTTTTGGTTAGTTTAGACAAATTCTGAATGTAACATTCAATGTGTTACAACTTACAATAGGCTTCTTATTATTGAAGTGGCGAGAGTTTTGGTTAACTTTAGGCGATGTTTTGAATTCAAGTTTTACGAATGCAAAAATAAGCATTGGGAAAAGCTTTACCCTTATATGTGCCATCCAACTCCCCTTGGATTAGTTATGGTCCAATGTGACTTCTGGTCCTGTATTTAGATGAAAAAAATATTTACTGTCTGCATAAAATTTCAAGTTTCTTATACCAGTTCTTAATCATAAGTTTGGATTTAAAACTCTTGTTTTTTTTATTCTCGACATGTAGGATACTGGATTTCCTTTAACTGAAAGGGATCGTTTGGGGCTTCGAGGCCTCCTTCCTCCTCGTATCATTTCATTTCAGGAGCAATATGACCGTTTTAGTAAGTTTTATCCATAATCTTCGGATACTATTATATGCATCTATGTTCTTCAATCTCAGTAACTGTTGGCTATCTTTTATATTATGTACAGTGCTAGTGAAGCTAGTGATATTATCTTCACGTTTGTTACTCGTTTTTAATATTTGATAGACATAACATGTTATTTTACATTTCCAGTGAGCTCATATAGATCATTGGAGAAGAACACCCACGGCCAATCGGATAAAATTGTTTCCTTATCCAAATGGAGGATCTTAAATAGACTACATGACAGGAATGAGACTCTGTACTATAGAGTGAGTTTGATGATGAAATTGGGTTGTTAATGTGAGAAAATATGCTAATATTTATTCCTAAACGTTTTTATGTCGTTACCTTTCATTCTCTTCAGGCACTTATTGATAACATCAAAGAATTTGCTCCAATAATTTATACTCCTACAGTTGGGTTAGTGTGTCAAAATTATTGTGGGTTATATAGACGCCCACGTGGAATGTATTTTAGTGCCAAAGATAAAGGAGAGATGATGTCGATGATTTATAACTGGCCAGCTCCTCAGGTATTTAATTGATCTTGGTAAATACTGTATCCCTTTTCTTTCAGTTCTTAATTGAAATGGAAGTGACATATTCTTTTCATTATTCCCTTCCATGGGCTGGAACATCTACATAGTATTGTTCAAGTTTGTGCGGGTTGGAATATAACAAATTCTGCAGTAACTTTAATTTTGTCGATGAATTTAGTAAAATTTTAACTTCCTGATGGATACAGTGTAATTCAAATGAGCAGGATGTTGCCTTTTTGTTATGGATCCAGTTAGCTGCGGCAAATATTTTTTATTTTATTAGTGGAATTGAGGACTTCTCTTAGACACGTAACTTTATATACTTTCTTTTTATATTCTTATTTTTTTGAATTTTGGATAATATACTGAGCTAGCGTAAGGTGCATGTAGGTAAGAATAGAGGGGAGGTAGGTAAATATAGGAAAATCTAGAGGAGGTTAGTTTATTTTATTCTTTCTTTATGTAAATATGTTCTTTTGTACTCTCAAAACACCTATCATGCATAAAACTGGCACTCATTTTAAAACTTATAGAACTTCTTCAACGATTTAGGTATTTAGCTTTGAATCTGGTTACTTCATTTCTTATCTTTTTTTGTGACTGCATTGGTAAGTGTCCCAGTTACTGGATGCATTGTTATGTGACTATATGCCTTGTTGCAATGTAGGAGGTTTTTGGTTCATTGAGTAACATTCTTGTTCCTGACTATTGTTATTCATTTGTTAGAATTGGTCTTTATCATGTTTCCCTGTTTCAGGTAGACATGATTGTTTTGACAGATGGTAGTCGTATTCTTGGGTTAGGTGACCTTGGAGTTCAAGGCATTGGAATACCTATAGGAAAACTTGATATGTATGTTGCAGCTGCCGGTATCAACCCACAAAGAGTATGTGTTTCTTTTCCCTTACTCACTCTCCATGTATCATTAATTTCTCCTCAACTTGTGTATTTTATTTTAGGTATGTTTTCATTTTTAATTGGAACTTGGTATGGCCAGCAACTCTTGGTAACTTATGCTGTATGCTTTTTTCCCAACTGTGGCAGATACTTCCGATCATGTTGGATGTTGGAACAAACAATCAAAAGCTACTTGATGATCGCCTTTGTGAGTTGAATTCATTCTGTTAGATATTTAATTTGCGTATTTCTATTGTTGTATTGTCTCATCTCTCATTTTCGGGGGACATATTTGCTTTACAAACTGGAGGAAGGTTTCATGTTTTTCAGCATCCTAGATTATGTGATTGCATTTAAATAATATTTTATAATGGCTCTGCCACTTTTTTTGTCTCTTGAGCAAGAAGAAAGCAAACATCCTAATTCTTCGTAGTTTACAGTGTGAAAATTCTGACATGATTTTCATGTGACAGATTTAGGACTTAGACAACCTAGGTTGGAAGGTGAAGAGTATCTGTCTATTGTGGATGAATTCATGGAAGCTGTTCACGCACGATGGCCGAAGGCTATTGTGCAGGTATGCATTTCTTTTAGAACATGTTGCTCTTGATGTTTACATTAGCAACTGGTTGATAATGACTTATTTTTTCAGTTTGAGGATTTCCAAATGAAGTGGGCTTTTGAAACCCTGAAACGATATCGCCATAAGTTTTGCATGTTTAATGATGATATACAGGTGAATAAGTGATATATTTGTTAATGTTGAAAATGTTCAATCATTTAAGTGATGGAGCCGTGTTCTTGAAGTAACTACTGAAATCTCGATTTCCCATTATTTTCATTGTCCAATAGGGTACAGCTGGTGTTGCACTTGCTGGACTACTGGGAACTGTGAGATCCCAAGGTCGACCGTTGTCTGATTTTACGAAACAAAAGATAGTTATAGCTGGAGCTGGGAGGTACTTTCAAAACTTATTGTGATGTAATCCTTATTGTGTCCAGTTTGTTTTATTGTTCCGTCATGCTTCTCGTTATCGCTACTTTCTGCCTAACAAGGCTGCCAAAAAACTGCCCGCTCCTGCCTTACATGATATTTTTTTGCCCGACTTGCAGTGCAGGGCTTGGCGTTCTTAACATGGCTGTCCAAGCAGTTTCAAGGATGTCAGGGTGCAGTGAAACAGCAGCAAAAAGTCAATTTTTCTTAATTGATAAAAATGTATGTTTTCACTGTCTTTGTTTGCACAGTTGCATTGCTATTGCTTCAAGTTGAAGAACCTAATCCATAATAATCTTCATGATTCTATATGATGTTACCTCGTGATTATTGGCTCATTTTTCTGTAATCCAAATATCCTCAATTTTATATCGTCAAAATCTGTCTTAATTTGTTTTCATTTATAGTTTTGACGGCATGATAAATATATGCTCTTTGGCATATCTGTTTTGGATTATGTTATTTCATTGTACCTATCCGATTCAGCCATTGTTGATAAGATTCATCATCTAAGTCTGTCAATAATGACGTGATGCCTGAATGCAGGGTCTTGTCACTACAGAAAGGAGTAATCTAGATCCAGCTGCAGTTCCATTTGCTAAAAATCCAAGAGACCTTGAAGGGCTTGCAGAGGGTGCTAGTATCATTGAAGTGGTAATGCTCCTGAATTTGTTTGAGGAAAATTCCATTGACTTAAGTCTGTTAGTTATGAATAAAATAAATTAAGAATTTATGACACCATAGATAATCATGTTTGTATAAGAAGACACTTAAATAATGCTAGTTAAAGATACTCATGTGCATGCTGTTGTTGATGCCAATTATCTTTAGGTTAAGAAGGTTAAGCCACATGTGCTGCTTGGATTGTCTGGGGTTGGTGGTGTCTTTAATGAGCAGGTAATTACCTTTTAAACTCTGACAGTGTCTTCTTCTTCTTCAGTGAAGTATATTCAACAATTAAATGCAATAGACATGTTTGGATTTCTTTATTTTAATTTTTGGGATTCAACTCAGGTTCTTAAGGCAATGAGAGAATCTGTTTCAACAAAACCGGCTATCTTTGCCATGTCTAATCCCACTATGAATGGTTTGTTTGTAAGGCTTATTCAGCACTCACAATTGCTAATGTCTATGTATTTCATTCTGATATTTTTATTATTATTGGTACAGCTGAGTGCACTGCTATTGATGCATTTAATCATGCTGGAGAAAACATAGTGTTTGCAAGTGGAAGCCCTTTTGAAAATGTAGATCTTGGTAATTACCTGTTAATATTATTTTTTTGGCTTTGAAGTATTTTGTCATTTTCATATATTTCTCAGATATGGAGGCTATATATATATAGGATATACATCTTGTGGTACAAAGTTTGGTTGATTTGTTCAGAATTATGTTTTAATTTTTACCATTACCTCAAAAATAATTTTTGTACAGGAAATGGAAGAGTTGGCCATGTAAATCAAGCCAACAACATGTACCTGTTTCCAGGGTAGGGTGTGAGCTTATAAATTTTCATGAATCATGCCTTTGAATGAAAATGTTGGGGTAATTTCTATTGTAACCTTCCATTTCAGGATTGGCTTGGGATCACTTCTGTCTGGTGCTCATCATATAACAGATGGAATGTTGCAGGCAGCATCTGAATGGTATAGTTTGGCGCCAGTGGAAGTTTAGAAAATTTATCTTGTTTGATGT
>Ga0315914_1002462_pt1 | contig 28288 bp, 19 predicted proteins | sample MpolenodulesMG_FD_203920 | JGI IMG/M metagenome (GOLD analysis project Ga0315914, IMG submission 203920) | Medicago polymorpha root nodule microbial communities from Los Angeles, California, United States - elongated nodules | ecosystem: Host-associated > Plants > Roots > Nodule | place: USA...
TGAATGATATCATCTAGCTTATTTACATGGTGAGAGGTTGTGCTTGCTATATATGTGGGACTACTAGCTTACTGTAAGGAAGAAGAGAATCCAATGTTAAGAGACCAAACACACCAGTAAAAATGGGCAATCTCTCCAACCATACTCATAATCTCATTCACCTTATCATATTTATAATCATCTAAAAAATTCATTTAATTAGTTAGTACTCATTCATAAACCATTAGCTATTGCTATACCAACATAGAACATATCTTCAACCTCTAATAACTCATCACCATGTCTCATTTGCTTTGCTTGAATCATTACTGAAATTTGTTCAATGTTACAAAAAAGAAATCAATGCATTTGTATAATTTTTACCTTTGTGGTGTTAGTTTTTCGTCTTAAATAATATCCATAGATAATTAAGAATTCAACGAGTAAGTAAATAAAGTTTTGACAAGCAATAGTTCTCATTACACAAAAAAAATATAAATTTTCAAGTTTGAGGGGCATTTTGCACATAAGTGCAAAACTTCAGGGGGTATTTGCAAAACGTCATGTTCACTAACAAAAAAATTTGACGGAGGGGGTAAATTGACTAACATTGTACAATTTCAGGGGGGATAATTGCCTATTTACTCATTACAATACATGTTGCGGGGTTATCGTGATACCGCTTTTCGTTATAAATAGCTTTTTCCTAATTTAAAATTTAGAGCTAGAGACTATAAGAAAAGTTGTGGATTTGAATTTTCTAAAAAATATGCAAAAACTATGATCAAATAGTTGAATCCAGATAGGACAACTTATATTAAAAGAGACTATAAGAGAAAGTTTATGATTAACTTACACTTCGAGTCCCTTTTAAGAAAAAAATTAATTTATCCTTAGAGTTAGTAAATATTTACATTAGAATTAGATCAAATGATCTATCATGATGTTGATGTCTCATTTCTAAAGTGTGACATACAACTTCATCCTAGATGATTTGATGGGAAGCTGCAAGTGCAACCCGATTTATAACTTAAGTTTCACTGTAAATACAATGAAACTTAAGGCTTGATGACTTAGATTGCAAAGAAATTCCAATTTATATTGAACTCATTGGCTGTTGTATTCACTTTAAAAGATGTGGGACTTCTTCAGCCTCTGCCTATCTCTGCTCATAATTTTTATTCTTGACGTAAACCATTACCAGAGATCGTTAAATGGTCATAACCTTCAGCACTCTACCACTTTTCACAACTCCAACCCCTTTGTCCTTCTCTTTAAGAAAAAATCACACCATGGCCTCTCAATCTTTCATTTTAAAGGAAAGATCCTTATCGTTGTCAATGTTTGCTTTGTTTACATGATTGTTTAGAATTCCAAATCTATTTGTTATTTCTTGGAACCTTACTTATGACATTGCATTCACATTAAATCTATCTACATTAACTTATAACAATGAAATTGAAGTGCCTCAATCAAATAGATTAAACTTGTTATTAACAAGTTATTAGCAGGTAAATAATCTGTTATTCATTCAAATTGTTTACATGTCGTCGATATTATATGAAAGGAACTGAGGTAGAAGTTCCTGTAATAGTAAGTTTTTCCAAATTTCAACCACCACTCCTTTCTTATTATATCTCTTTAATTAGTCATATATCTCAATTTTAATTTCTATTTCTTTAATTAGTAATTTAACAAATTAAATTAAAAAAACGATATCAGAAATGAGTGAATGTAAGAAGGGCACCAATATCATCGTCACGGTTACTTCCGTCGCCTCTGTCATGGAAACCTGGATCGAAAAGGCACTCCAACTCCGTGACGATGTCTACCGGAAATTTACCTTCATCGTTGGCTTCGCCATCGATCCTGAGGTAAACACGTTGCAGTTCTGCGTTGGTGATCAATGCCTCATTTTCCAGCTCGCTCATGCAGCTACCGTACCGGATTGTCTCCGTGTTTTCATGAAGGATCGTAGGATTGGATTCCCAGGGTTCAAAAACTTAAATTATTCGCAAGATCTGAAGTCGTCGAAGCATGCGTTGGAGATGTTCCTAAATCCTGCTGATCTCACACTGTGGCAGGAACAGCTGTTGAATTACTCCGTGGATGACATTGTTAAAAGAATTCTTGGATTCAGGGTGAAGCTGAAAGAAGAAGTTATGATGAGCGATTGGAGCGTAGAACGTCTCAGTGATGAACAAGTTGTTTATGCTTCCGTTAAAACTCATTGCGCTTTTCGCATTGGAAGGGAATTTAGGGCTTGGCGCTGGGGTTGAATTGAATGTATGTTAATAAAGAGTCATTTATGCTGCCTTATTTCTCCTATTACATGTTCATTTCACATTAATGCTGCTGTTTCCTTATTTTATTTGTTATTTAAGATTAAGATTTCCCTTATATAAATTAGCCTCCAATCATTTTTCTCAATAGCACTTTAGAAACATGCCGATAATTTTTTATGAAACGGCAACGATTCTTGATAACTTGTTTTACAAGAATGTGGTGACGAGAAACAAGATAGTTTTGATTACGGATGCTCATTTGATTAATGATACTAGAACAATCTCTATTGTTCAAAAGATGGTAAATGAGAATGGTTTGTGACAAAAGAAATTTGTTGTAATTAATTCATATATAAAAATACACAAATTGCTTTTTACTCTTTATTAGTTTTTAGACTATTCATTCAAAATTAATCCATACAACAAATTGTCGTTTGGTTCATTTATCTATTGAAAGGTAAGTGACTTTGTTCTACATATTTTGATGGTTCAACTTTTTCTCAACTCAAAATATAGAATGCAAGCTATAAGATCCTTAAACAAGACCCGTATTTTCAAAGAATTATCAACAGAAGGTAGCCATGCTTTGTAAATCTCTTCTGTTTGCATCTTCACTCTTCATTTAGTGTATAATCTGTATCCTTTTTGCTTTCTATTTTTTATTTTTGGTTTTAGCTTTTTCATTTTTTTGATGGGGGCGAAATATGTATCGACTGAGTTGATATGTAGAGGTGCCACTTTCTAGCTTTTTTATTTTATTCATTTCAAAACGATCATAGTTATGCCAGCAAATTATTAGAATATATTTAAGTTGAAACTTTCATTCTTTGAAGTTCACAGTAGCACCAATGAAGTAACAAATCATATACTTACAGAATTTATTCACACTGTCAAATTATTAGAACATATTCACACTGTCAAATTCAAAAAAGACAACTGATAGTTTATAGATAATATGTATCTGAGTAAATTTACAAGCAAAATTTAATCTGAGTACATTTAAATGTTCTTTGTCGCCTAAAAACATGACCAAAGCAAATTTCAATGTTAAATACATTTCGTTAAGATAACTTGTTTGTTAGTAATCCGTAAGTCCTATATATACTATCATTCAGGACTAAAGAAGTTTGCTAAACTAGATTGAAGATTGTCCTGTCGAATTTTCTTAAAAGACGTTTAAATGTTATAGCCCATAGTATGGTTAGAATAGCTGATCATTCTGCGACTATAGTGAGAGCCCCTCACACTGTTAGGGACCAAAAAAATGTTTACTCAAAACTAAAGTTATGCAAGTTGCTGTAGCAAAAGAAATGAGCTTGAGCAAGATAACTATGGAGTATGATGCTGAGATTGGGGTAAAATGCTCATTGCTCAAATCAGAGTTTCTTCTTGGCAGCCATATATCCTATATCATTCAGGCCAACATAAGGTTGCTTGACATTTAAATGCCATAGCTATTGAGTCCATTTTGTTAAAATACATTTAAATAGTACATGACATGGAAGAATTGTAACAGAACAAATTAGAATCTTTAATTACTCTTTGTGAATACAATAATTCACCATGGATAAAATCTAGAAACTTCAGCCAAAAATGGAAAACAATTGTTGCCGATAAACAGATTTCCAGTCACCATAAGAATTGATTTTTGCTCGGCCATTGCTTTACTATCTTCCATTGATTCATTCCACTCGGATTTTCTTCTTTCTGTTCTGATTGAAGTCATCAGTGGGCTCATCTTCAGTAGAGAACCTCTTGACAGGGCGTTCATTTTCATCATTACTACAAGCAATTGCATTCAAATCTATTATATGATACAGCTCCGTTGTTTTCGAAACTGGTTCATCGTATACAAGATAAACTGTTGTCTTCTTCACAATGAAATCATTCTCGAAAACAAAAACAACCTCCACCTTGTTACCAGGTTCCATACTTGATACTGTCCTCTGCCCCTCTTCATCTTCAAAGGAGACTAATGCCTCACTCTTATAGAGCTGAATGGTGGCCTTTGTGTAATTTTTCACTAATAAGTTTTTAAGGCCACTAGATGTTACATTATCTCGGGTTGAAGTATAGACAATGCACATCATTGTCTTCAAGTTACGCCCTTCCACTTGTGGAACTTGAAAAGTTACAGAAGATCCTTCAGAACTATAGGCTAACCAATTTGGATAACTATCATCGGGGAGGAAACAACCACCGATCCCATTGACTTCTATATTCTGTGAAAGTAAAGATAGACTCAAAATTTCATTAACAAGTTTAGTAATATAATCTTATCATCTATCCAAGGACTAAAGATTTAATCATGACCAGTTACTAAAATTTTGACATTACACAAAAATATTTGCTGGGATTTATATAACATACTATCGGTCCAACTTATACATTCCATAACAAAATAAATAGTAAGGGAATATGATGATAATGACAAATTTTACTACACTCTAAAATGCGCTCTTTAAAAACTGTTAATTCGCAACAGTTTTGTTCTTATTTTTTTCTCATAAAAAAGAGTTGATACAAATATGAATTCATAAAAAATGTAAAGACCATAACTCCTCCACATGTGTCATGTAAGCTGTCAATGACTGTTTAAAAGTAAATATGTGAAGGATTTTTTTTTTTTTTTAAGTATTTTTATATACACCTATAGTAAATAATTGTATACATTTACATATATAGTTATACTTACACTAAAAGAATTCAAATGTATGAGGTAATTAATAAACATACAGACATAAAAGGGGTGTCAAACCTGTAAAATCATCTCTTTCAGAATATTGGCTACTTGGCAATTCATTCCAATTTGAAATAAAAGAGACTTCAAGGAATGTTTTGATCCAGGAATGTTAACATGATTGCAGAGTTGAATTAATGCAGTAGTCATATTCGATTCATTTGATGCGGTTGCAGTTGATTCCAATTCTTTAGAATTTGTAGCATATAAAGCATCCAAAATTATTTTTGTATCAACAGAAAGTTGATCTTCAGAGATGCAATCCACCCAAAGACTTCGAAGTCTTGGAAGTTGGTTCGAAAAAGATGAGAGTTCATTGGAACTACTGCTAGGTACATCAAAAGAAACAAGAGATGACATGGCAGCAGATGTTTGAAATGGAGATCGTAGGTTATTTGTTGGTGACATCCAGGACCAAATGATAGATGGAAACACATCACTTGAATATCCTTCATGGCCGCACAAAGAAATGTATCCAATGCTTTTTGACCTTACTACTGAAAAGGGTACTCTTTTTATTGCAGTGTTATTTGCAAGCAAAATGGTTAGTGATTCCATTTGTTCTATGTCCTCTTCCAACTCGTCAATCATTATACACCCGGAAAGAATGAGAGTTTTCAAAGATTTCAACTTATAGATACTTCTTGGAAGGCTACGAAGGCTAACACAATCTTCCAAATCTATTAGAAGAATTTCACTGAGATTTCCAATGCTAGGAGAAACCTCAGACACCATTGGACAATCCTTGAGTACTAATTTTTCAAGATTAGGCAAATTCGAAAAGTCTGGAGTCTGTGTTAGATAATGAGAATGACTGAGATTGAGAGTTTTCAGATTCACCAGCCTCTGCAGAAACAGAAATGTTATTTGAAAAACTTAGGGAAGAAGCTTAAAAATAAATAGAAGCAATTAAAATGCCTCACAAAACTTGAGAGTGAAAAGTAAAATATTCAAATCTGTACGCTATCAATTATTTGAATACCAATATATGTTGGTTTAGTATTGATTTTGCAAATTGTTTGAAACAAGACTACATTTTAATAGACAATATCGAACAAAAATTAAAATCCTTGTCCGAGCATTCTGATCAGAGTTCAAAATTTGATTAGACAGATTTGAAAATTTAAATTTAAATGTTCTTACCCAAATTTTCAATATTAGAAGAAATCCTTTCCTTCCTTTCCCTTATTTTTAATATATCAAATGTTTTCACAGATGTATATGTTTTGTATGCAATAGTTGAAGTAGCTTTCATGAATCATGATGGTGCACAATAAATATCTAAACAAAACTCATTTGATTAAGTGATCTCCTAGAAATTTAATTTTGAGACTTCTTTGCACTATCATGCATCCAGTTATTACTAAATTCTTCAAGAAGTTTCATTATCACAACCACTTTAAAGGAGGTGTGAGGTTTTTAATGATGAGATAAAACATCATAGGATAACAAAGTTTAAACTCATCTCGTAATTCCTCATTTGTTCAGAAAAAGTTTTAAAATTTTAATTTAAGAAGCCCTAGGATTCATAACAAAAATAGCATACTTCACAACTTGAATATTTGGTAAATTTTTACTGAAGTTACTTGCAAATTTAGAAAAAACCAACAGAAACAAAGATGGGAACTATGTCAAAAGTACCTTATAATAAATTAAAACAGTATTAAAATTTAAAACTGAGAAAATCCTAACTTTTGAAATACGTGAAAGCTGAAATCAAAATGTATACCTGGGTCTCTTTCCACACAAGGTTGAGATTACTATTTTCTAACGCAATGGAAACTAAATTTCTTTGAGAAAAGTTTGTAGGTATGCATCTTAAAGGAAACCCATTCCAACTCAGCCATCTCAGTTTACTTGAAAGACATTCAAAATCTCCACGAAGTTGTACACCAGCAAGTTGAAGCAATCTGAGTTTTTTCATCTTCTCAAAGGCTTTAGTACTAAAACATTTTGTATCAGCACTTGGCAATTCCAATGCCAGTCCCTCAACAGCGTTTGTTCCCTGTGAAACATAATGCACCAAAAAATTAAACATACATAACTCAAAGATACAAGGATGAAAAAACTAGAGACTAAACCAATTATTTGTTTCTAGAAACCGAGAAGCAGAAGATGATTTAGAACAGAACTATTCTTCAAATCACACATACTAATTTTCAAAGTAATTGAATTAATCAATAATATAAATGAATGTCAACAACTGACTCATAGGTGTTTGTTTTACTTCCTTAAGCTTTATATATTTCAAATCCAGACTTAAAAAAGGGACATGTAATTCTTACAGTTTGAGCTGATAATACATCAAGCACATCCTCAGGAAACCACAACCTGCTACGCTCCTCTGGCTCCTTTCTTGGCTTATCACAAATGATTTCTCTTCCCATATCTCGCAGCAAATCATGCATTCCAAGCTTGTTTCTACCATCAACAGTTACAAGGCTTCGGTCAACAAGGACACTTATTCCATTTTCTGGAAAAAGTCCACAACCATTTAATATTTGTATAACATCATTTCGGTCCATTCCAATAAAAAAACAAGCTATGTCAAGGAATACTGCTTTTTGGAAATCATCATCTAATCCGTCATAGCTTATTTTTAACTTAGTTTGCACTTTATCATTGGGAATTATTTTGAGTTTCTCTAGTACACACTTCCATTCTGTTATTTGCCTACCAAATAGATAACGTCCAAGGACCTCTAAAGCTAGTGGCAGTCTCCCACAATACTCAACCACCTTACCTGAAATTTCGGAAAAGTCTTTTATGGGACTCACTTGCTTGAATGCATGCCAACTAAAAAGCTCTGTTGACTCTGTTTCATCCATTTCTTTCATTGTGTATACTTCATCGACTCTACTCTCTCTAAGTATATGCATGTCTCTGGTTGTGATGATTATTCTACTACCCCGACCAAACCATTTGTAACTACCACACAAAGCATCCAGTTGCTCCAATTCATTCACATCATCAAGAACAAGAAGTATTTTTTTATGGCGGAGTCTATCCGTTAAAATAACTTTTCCAGAATCAATGTTTTGTATCTTGGTTGTCATTCCTTTGAAGATATCAAACAAAAGTTGTTCTTGTAAATACACTTGTCCCATAGTTTGCTCCCAAACAGCCCTAACATTTGCAAGGAAGCTCCTCCCGTCGAAGTTGCTGCCAATTTCATTATAAATGGCTTTTGCAATGGTTGTTTTACCAATGCCTCCCATACCCCACATCCCCAGTATTAAAACATTATCATTTGATGTTTGAAGGTTTAGAAGTTGAATTGCATCTCGTACTCGAGATTTTACTCCCACTGGATTATCAGCAACAAACAAGTATGTCTTGTCAAGTAAACGCGTAACTTTTTCAACAATATCCTTGACATCTTCATTTTCATTCCTAAAAATAAAAAGAAAAATGTGTATATACAGATATACAGATATAAATATAAAGAATTAAAGGCCATGCATTGTGGGTGTAAATTTCAATATGTACTTAAAGTAGTGGATGATGTGGCGTAATTGTGGACTCTTATTTAACGCTGATGTATACAAATTTACACCGATGTTGTATATTCTTTAAACTCTAATAAATATAACACAATGAAGAATGAAGAATTTCTATGCATTTATTGGGAACAAAAATTACCTGGAATTTAGAACTACAAATCCTGCAAGATTAGCCGCCTCCCAAAGCACTCCTCTCCAACACAATTCATAACCATGATTAAGAAGATTGTTTGATTTCTTATTCAATAGACTTTGAAACACTTCTCCAAACTTGCCTTTCTGATGGCGCACTTCAGAGGGATCTACATCGTAGAACACCGGCAAAACTACCTGCCCTATGGTTCTGCGACACTCCATTATCTTCACCAATTCATCAAGACACCATCGTGATTCCGCATAATTTCTCGAGAAAACAATAACAGCGATTCGAGAATTTTCAATTGCTTGCAGTAGTGATTTAGAAATTTGAGCTCCTCTTTGAAGTGAATCGTCGTCCTTGAAAACATTGATTCCATCATTTTGAAGAGCAGCATAGAGATGTGAAGTGAAGGAAGCCCGAGTATCTTCCCCTCTGAAACTTAAGAACACGTCATACTTTGATATAAAGACTTCCGGTTCAGGGTTCCTTGGCCTTGCAGGGAGCCTTCTATTTGATCTTTTTATTCCCTTGTCTGTGTTTTACATATGCTTAGGTGTTAAGAAAAATATATTTATGTTCATCCGAATAATATTGAGTTAGGATCATCTCCATTTAGACACGTCTAAATCGTCATTATATTTTCTAGATACGTCTAACAAAGACAGAGTATGAATAATAAATTTGTAACTTTCAAAATTCAAAATACTCATTGTGAATACTATAAAACTTATTTAATGTTTAGATCAAATATTTTTTCACCATAAAAAAAATGGAAAAAGATAACAAGTATACACTATTGAACACTTGTTAAAGAAATCTAAAAAAGAAGTTTTGTTTTGGAAATGATACATTCAACAGATTAAAAATACATAAATAAATTATTACTATTTTTGAGTCCATAACAAAATGTCATAAGATAAGAGTGTTTGTTAGCCAAACCCAAAGAAAATACCTGAACGAGTCTTCCTTGTCTTGCTTGGAACTGCAAAGTCGAACATCTTAATTAAATTACATTTTTTTTAGAAAATCTTAATTAAACTTCATAAATGTTTAGAAAAGAAAATACCTGAAGGAGTCTTGCTTGGCACTGAAACGTCGGTCATCTCTTGAGCTGACATCAATCTCAAATTACTAAAATAGGAAAGCAGAGATCAGTTTCAGACCAATTATTAAGTGTGAACTTAAAGCAGTTTGATTCAGTTGAAAGATAAAGAAAAGATGAAGAAGAGAAAGGTGATAAACCTCGAGATACACAAACACAGTCAACAAACCTTTTACTATTATTAAAAATAATACTAGTAATAATTAAATTGTTTCCTTCAAAAGGGAAACCAAAAACCGTTGGCTTCTCTCTTAAAAATGAGCTTCGTTAGTACTTCCATTTTCCAATTTTTTTTTTTATACTCTTTCTAGATTTTAGTTTTTCTCCATAAAATTATTTCTTATTCAAGAAGATGTTCATTGTTTCATTTGATTCATTCACCATCAACATCACTCAACCACACGAGCAAGGATAAATTGATTAAAAACAATAGAGAGAAGATAATATCATGTAAGTATAAAAAATAAAGTTGTTAAAAAATTGTAACAAAACCAAACGGTCTTAGAAATATCATTTCTCCAACCACACCGCTAGAGTTGTCAAAAATGGTCCAGGCTAATAGGCCGGGCCATTAACCCATATTTTGGGTCGGGCTGAGCCTAAAAAACAAGCCCAAAAAGCACTCGTGCTTTTTTGGCCCAAGCCCATTTGGCCCATACAAAAGTGGGGTCGGGTGGGCATGCCCATCGGGCTTTGGGCCGGCCCATTAGCCCATATTCCATTTGATTTTTGTTAAAAAAATAGTATATTTTTTTAAAAAAATTATCAACTAATTTAAAATTTATTAATAAAAAATATTAAATAAATAAACTTAATAAATATGAATGAATTTAGCATAAAGTTTTAAAATTTTAAAATTTATAAATTATTAATTTGATTTAATTGAAGGAATAATCTAGAGTTTAACTATTATTCAACGTTAATATAAAAATTATTTACATTTTTATGTCCATCCATCCAATCATATTTTTGCAAAAAAATAGTGGTGAGTAACTAATACATAAAAAAGTGATTAAATTTAAGAAATAAAACATAAACGGGTCGAGCCGAACTGGCATATGGCCCACACGGGCCGGACCGAACTCTAGAATTTGCAGCCCAATTATAAATGAGCTGGGTCAAGCTGACCCATTTATATAGTCGAGCCGGACCAATCCATTTGACACCTCTACACACCGCCCTAAACAACAAAATTTAGGTACGTCACAAAAATAAACTATAACATAAATACTTAAAATTTATGTTTTAAAAAACGTTAAACATAGTTAACAATGAAAAAGTTAAGTTACATACATTGAAAATTTAAAATAATCTACGATATTTTGAATTGAAGGAATATTTAGAATTACTTAAAGTAGGGGTGTTCAAATCAAAACTGATCCAAAATAAAACTGTAAACTGGTCTAAAAAAATCGAAAACAGCATAAAATCGGATATTTTTAGATACATTTGGATGTTGTTTTGTAAAAACCGTTAGAATTAGATTGGATTTCAGATCAGTTTTTCAAAACCAAACTCAACTGAACTGTACTGAACCAAAAAAATAAATATTAATATTTATCTATTCTTTTATTAGTATTTTGCATTATTATGTTGCTTGTTGGTTTTAAATCTTATATATTGCAATTATTATAAGTATAAGGTATTTAATCTTATATATTGCACTAGCTTAATCTATAAAATAAAGTATTGTTCTATAATATTAAAGTGAAGTGGAAATTGAAATATATAATTGTAGGAAACTTACATCGGCCTTCTTCATTTTCCCAAGTTAATCGATGTATTGTGTAACTTTGGGCACTTTCTGACCGCTTTTCATATAATTCGTACTTCATTTTAACTACTAAAAAAAAGGAAATTTGGGTTCTGGACCAACATCCAACCGAAGGAATGGAAATCTCTCAAGTGCAAATACTTACAAGAAAAAGATAAGCACTTGAGTTGCCAATAAACATCATTAATATATTATGAATCAGAATGATTAAATATTATTAATCGATAAAGGTCTTACCATTAGAGCAAGAGTAAAACCAACAAAACATGCTTCTTCTTTTTTGCATGCTTCTCCTAATGATTGTTTTAGGTTTGCATTCACGGCCACCCCCAAACATACTCGTCTATATTATTTAATTTTAGCAGAGGTAAATACAAAATTGGAAATTGTTTAGATTTATTGGCGAAAAGGACAGTTCCAAACATATAAAGAAGGTAAGCCATCACATAATTAAGGCTCCAAAATCATGATAAAAAAAAATTGTACTTCCATGGTCTCTGTAAACTTAAATCAATCTAACTCTTCTTTGTAAAAAGAAAATAGAGCAGTAGCCTTACGCATACTTTGCTTCATTATTTTCTCTTTTGGGATTTCAAGGAAATGGCTGAAGCAAGTAGCTTTAACTTTTGCAGCTACTCTGTTGTCCACTTGCGATTGTTTTAAGTTATTTATGTGCATTTTATTCACTAAAGTCTTCATGGTGTATCTGCACAAATTCAATTATTCAAACAGCCTTAGATTTCCATACATAGCATCATATTGAAAAACATTTATCTATACACAAAAGGTATCAAATAGTAGGAACCAAGATGAATCTTCTATTGATCAACCAACTATATAACCATTTAATAAGATTTAAAATCAGTAGGAACCATGACTCCCTCAACCAAGTAAATCAACAAAATGAACAAACCAAAATAGTGGGCAAAATCCATAGCAGTTAATCCCATATAGCATTGTGTCGCAGACAATCTCAAAAGTGGAACAGTGGGATGATGCGGATAAGCGGGATGACCTCTTATTTTATTTTTTTTGGACAAATTTCATGAGCAATGCTAGTCCTATATACAGTGGCGTTGTCATGACACTGAACCAGAGGGTTCAAATTTTTTACCATTCCAACATTGCACGAGTTTGATTAGAATTTTTTAATTTCTTATTTTATCAAAAATAACAATTTTGTAGGCCTCTTGAATTCTTAATTGATTTAAAAAATGACTTTAAAAGTATTTTTAAATATTTTTCCTCATCAAGTGAATATAGAATATAAATAGATTGATAAAAAATGCTTTTAACCCAGATATTGTCTCATTCACCCGTATAAAATAAATTAATAGAAGTGTAATTGAATAGTTTGGGTATGTTTAGGCCATAGTTTCTTTTACAATATATGTTTTTATTGAACAATAATAATTGCTTAGAACAAAAACTTCTTTTAGTTTCCTTTTTTTTCTTTCTTTAGGGTTTAAATTCTATACCCTCATACTTTTGCTGTTTTCCTTTTATTTTAATCTAATTTTAAATTTAAGAAAGAAAAAAATAGTGAATTTTATTTAGATATTTTCAAAAAAAATTATTTAGATGTTTACAATATTCTAAATGAAATATATCTGATTTCTAAAGACGTTAAATACTTTGAATTGTGTGTGGAATAAGTAATGGTAGCTTTTAGTTTGAATTATTTGTCTATGTTTTTGTGTGTAAGGAGGTGAATTCACTCCTTAAATTTTTTAAAGAGTATCTCAAGATTATTTGTTAACAAGATCCAATAAACAAACATGTAACATGTAAGAGGAGTAGGCATTTACAAATTACAAATTATGAATTGATAAAGTTAGACAAGGGACATCTTAAGTAAGAACTAAAATAAAAAATAAGGAATTTAACTAAATTAAATAAAGAAGCTAAATATTCAGTTATAGAAATTAGAACTAAATAGGCATTATTGTTGTTGTTGTTATTATTATTATTATTATTATTATTATTCAGTAAATGTGGTATCATTAGAGCAAACATACGAAAGCCAACATACTAATTAGAGCCAACATAAACTTAAGTAAGCCAACATTCAATTAATTAATGAAACAAAGACTCTCACGCTTTGGTGACATCACTATTAGGAGCACAATAAATAGACTTTCAATACGGAAACAAGCACACTTGCACGCACTGCACTTCAGTTCCATTTCCTTCCAAATAAAAATTCAACAGAGCAAGATGGCATCATCGAACAATGAGATTCAGGTTGTTGTGGAACAACCACCACCAGCTCCTCCAACCACAACTCCTATCACGGTGGAAAGCATCCAGCGATGCTACCGCTCACTTCGTCGGAACATTGCCGTAGAGTTGGTGAAAGGAGTGATAAGCTTTTGCATTGGAGCTGGATTGGTGGGTTCCAATTCATCTTCTGTTTTTAAATTTAGTTTTTTAAACTTCACAAGTTAACTTCACAATTCATCTTGCAGACATATTTGATCAAGAAGAACCACGCATGAGGAAGAAGAAGAAAGCTTGCTGAGGAAGAAGAAAGTTAGAGCTGGGAGCATAATTTACCTTTTTATGTATATATATGAATAATTAGGTCATTTCACTTTTACGCACTGCACTATTAGGACTCTAGGTTTTAGGGTTTGGGTTATTGGAGGAACAATTAATATTTTAGTCACTGCTTAATTAGTATGAATGTATTAGAGATCTAACAAGGGATTTAGTTGGTTAATTAGTGAGATGTATACAAACAAATCCCTTGTGTCAGTGTCCTGTTTGTACAAATTGGTATCAATCAATATTATAAATATATGATTATTATGATTAACAACTTCCACATTATTTCATTTACTATTATTAATTATGATGATTTATTGTTCTTCTCCAAATAGGAACTTTGAATTGATCGACAGTTCAAAAGTGGCTATTTTTTCTAGAACACCTACTTAGTTATATAGTTAGTTGATACAGTATTTTTAGGAGCTTTCAGAAATATACATACAATTTGTAGGAAGTAGTAAACAATTATGTGAGAAATGTTGTTGTGGCTTAGAATAATTCTGTGAGAATTTTTGCTGAAAATGAGGGTAGTAATTCTGGTGTTGGTGCGGATGTCTACCATGTCAACTAGAAATTAAACTTTGTTTTGTCACAACTTCATTAGTGTGTGACATTATATATATATATATCTGTGTGCGCGCGCGCGCGCGTGTTGAAAATGATATTTAATATAGATATTATTTACCAATTGTTAGAGATCATAAAATATCTAAGGAGGATAAAGAAAAAGGGGTTCTATCTTGATCGAGTAGCTTATAGATCAATTTTAGAGGGTTTTATGAGAGAAATGAAAATTTATGTATTTTATACTTTAAAAATTGAAGTATTTGATTTTTTATAAGAATAATTTTTTAATTTAGAATTTTTAAAATTATCCCAAATTACTAGTTAATAAGACCCAATAAAAAATTTAAATTTTTTAAAGAGTATCTCAAGATTACTCGTTAACAAGACCACTCATATTAAAAGAGGAGATACAAGCGCTAAGTGGAAGAAATTCCAAGAGAAATAAACTGCTTTTGTCTATCTTTGTTCTTATGTTGCTTAGCTCCATTCCAAATGCCGGTGAGACATTAGCATTAACTAACCACTCAGCAGAGATATCTTGCTTATTGACTCCTGATAACTCATTAGGCTCTTCTCGAGAACATTCCTCGCCATCAGTAGATTTGCTTCCAGAGACGTCAACATTTTCAGAAGCATTTTCACTGTCCTACCTCTGAGAAGTATCTTCCCCTTCACCATCAGCATCCGTATAGTTTTTTTCTTTAGCTTCGGCACAAACTTCTTCCCCGAGTCTGTTTTGATATAGCCGATTCGCACCATGATCCTTTTCTTCAAGCACTGCATCCAATCTAGCATCTCCGTAAACTTCAAAACTATCCTCTTCAAAGTCTCCATTTAAAGATAACTCACCCTCTTCTCATTCGCTTTTAGTGCATTACTTGTAGTGATGCCGGAGAAAGAGAATTACAAGGAACCTAACAAGTGATGGGATAACTTGATAGTCCATAAAACCTTCGATGAAATGATGTTATCAATGTTATGATTTGATAAGCCGACAACTTACGACAAAGGAATGACAATTAACAAGAACTTCAACAAGTGTAGTAGTGATCACTTAGTCCCATAAACATAATAATCATATATTTTTAATATTGATTGATAGCAATTGGTAATTAAGGTCAAATCCTGAAATTGGTACAAACATGGATTTGTACATCTCATCTCACTAATTAGTAATTAACTAAATCACTTTTTTAGATCTCAAATACATACTACGTAACATACTAATTAATCATTTAAAATAGTAACTAAAAGACTACTACTTGTCTGTTCATCTCCCTTTTTGAGTGAAAACCTAAAACCATGCTAGATCATTCATTCATTCGACACCGACATGATGAACAATGAAATCATCTTCTTCATCTTCAGCTTCATACCCATGTAAATGCTATAATAGGGTAATTAAAATAACTTTGGACATATCAATGCACTAATAATTATTATGAGATCCAATCACCAGACAATACACGATGCTGCTAATGTAAAATTAAGGGTGGAGAGGTGCATGTAAAATTTGTTAAACAATGATTTGCAATTGGTCAAGCATATTATTGTGATGTATTTATTTTGATGATTGCACTCATAGCTTTTTTGTTATTAACTTGGTTGATTTTTTATGACAATGATAGGTGATATATTAAATTCTACTTCTCAACTTTTCATTTGTAGGGAAGATTAAAAAAATGCATCTACGGCTAACTTGAACCTCTAAAAACAAGTGCAAAAGTGGATTTGATTATTTTCGGTTAATTTTAATTAAAAAAATACATCATTTCATATTTTTTATTATTATATAGTATAATTCACTATTTTACTAAAAATGACAAAGATTCATTTAATATCAATTTTTTCAAAGTTCATATTTGTTAAACCTTTTACTTAAAATATGAGGTTTCTAATTGATGCTTCAAATTCAGACGTTGAAGAAAGAAATAAAATTAAAAAGTTGGAGTGACATTCATGCTATTAAGTAATATAGATAAAAAAAAAACCAAGATTATTCATTGCACAAGGTTGATAATAAGCATAGTGGGAAAAAAAATTCATCTTTTTTGTCTAAGGTACTTTACTTTATCAAATTCAAGTAGTGCAAGCTTTACCTCACTCATTTCATTTGTTTGTCATTTATTAGTTTATTTGATTTTGCAGGTTTTTGTTATTTCAACAATAGGTTGGTTTGAATCATTGAAAATGTACGACTTTGTTGATGATTTGTTTTTATAATTTGGACAAAAGATTGGCAAAAGTTGAAAGGGAAGAGATGGAAAAATGCAATTATATTCTACTAAATAAGTGTCTTTATGTTTCTTGGTTATTCTTATTGTATGAAGTTCATAGGTTTGTATTTGCTTGCTTAACCCATGATTTGGATACAAATGCTACATCAAATGTAGTTTTAAAATAGAATTTCAGAATGTTGGTTAGTTAATATTATTATTATTCATGTTGGACTAAATTTTTACCTATAATATATGTCACGTTTTAATTTCATTTCTTCCATATGATGTTGTAATCCTAAATTGCTAATAGACTGTGCTTATCATTGACATGTGCGATAACACGGGCCGGCGATCTAATTGTATATAAAAAAATGCTAGTCTCATCTAAACATGTGTAAGCCCATATATAAGAACATAATACTATAATAATTCAAAGTTTATTTTTTTTAGGAATAATAATTTAAAGTCAGAGCTAGCAACTACAATGAAAATTGTAGATTTGATTATTGAGATTGATCCAACTTGTAAGGAGTTAACTCTTACCTTCTGATTGTGAGATATTTCAAATCTAAAGACGTATCCGATTCATGAAATTGAGATATTTCAAATCTAAAGATGTATCTAATATTCCACAAATACTTGCGGATACGTTTTTTTTTTAAGAAGTACTTGCGGATACGTATCTACAAAAATATTGATTTTCTTAGTTTTTAAAAAATATTTTATACGAAAGATGTTGCGAAAATTTAATAAAAAGATATACAATTCAATTTCTTCTTTCATATATTTTTTATCTCTCTAACTCAAACAAATTGAGCTACATTTACACGACCTCCGTTCCCCTTAGAGCACCCACAATAGTTGTCTACTAATAGGGATTTCTTAAATGGAACCCACGTGTACACATCACTTATTTACAATTTTTTTAATGAAAGTATCTATTAAGGATTCAATGACTCCAATGACAATACACTAATAAAAACTTCAATGAAAAATACTTAAATAGATCTCACTAACTTTACATCATTATACAAAAATAATTTATTACTTTTTTTGCAAGTAGGACCAACGAGTACATATTTTATTACTTCTTTTACACGTGAGACCCGTTAGTTGTCAAGGAGAGAGAAGTTCTTATATAATTACACATTGCTTAATATGAACTCTTTTTTTTTTTCCTCCAACGGAGAATCCTTAACTGAGATTAGTCCTTGTCAAGTAAGGAATTAACCCCCGGTGAAAATGCTCTTATATCCTTACAAAAAAAAATTAGAAATAATAGGTCAAATTCAATATAAAATCTTTAATATTATTTGATGAGAGGGGCACAAGATTTTCTACCGGTCTTCGCAGAAAGTGAACAACTGCTTAGGGAAGCACATTAGCCCAGTGCTGAAAATTGACTCAACTCTTTACGAATTTATATAAGATGTTTTTATTGTCTGTCATGAATTTAAACGGTGTGGGACTTCAGCTTCTGCTACTGCTGGTTTCAAGTCCAAATTCCCTTTCCAAAAGCAATAGTAGTAATTAGTCAAAGCAATTCCATATTTGTTGGAACCTTACAGATTACTACGTTACATAAACATTAAATCTATCTATGACCAAAGATCATCAGTACTGGTTTGATAGTAGTAAACTTTGGGATTTCTTTTTTTTTTTTTTTTGGTCCATCATGAACTGTAGTCATTTTCGATTATCATTGGACTAATTTGTATGCCATTTCTAACAATTCGTTGTTTTATTACAATATTACATTCACATCAGATATGAAGAATGGCTGATAAGGAGCTTGCTAAGCTGAGACATGAATCTGTTGTCCAGAAATATGTGAATGCAGTCTCTGGATTCCATGGGCATGGACAGTCAGAAATGAGTGAATGTAAGAATGGAAAGCATACACCATAACCTATCGGAATAAATAATATCGATTGAAGTCAAAAGTGATTAAAATACTAACTACATCACTTTTTAGATCTCAAATACTAATTGTCTGTTCATCCCTCCCATAACCTAAACCCTAAAAACCTAGATCTCATTATTGATAGAAAATTCAAACAAACAAGTGATTCTCAAAAGTCCAATTTAAATAACATGTGTTGTAAGTTACTGCGTTGTTTCATTCCGTTGCTTCCCAGTCCTAGGAGGTAAATTTCAAGACATACAAGTTAAACTGCTACATTTTTATATTTTTTAATTTGTATATTCTTTATACCAAATGAAAAAGTGAGAGTAAACATTGTATGCACCATGGAATTGGAATATCTATTTTTTATATATATAAAAAAATAATAGAAAGATCATTGAGATGATGGTAACACGATCAAAATGTATCATGTCCATTGTAAAATAAAAAGCTTAAATGCAATTTTGATCCTCTATTTTCGAAATTGTTAACTTTTGATACCCTTTTTCTAAAATATGTTTTTTGATCCCCTATTTAAAAAGTCAACAAAATTTTTGGTCCCCTTCCCCTCAAGATGATGTGACATGCTCATTAATTACATGAAATTTATGTGACATTGCTTATATGGTTTATCATTTAATACCTTATTTCCATGTCATTTTAATTATAAATTATATTACAATTATCAAAAAATTAAACAACAAATTATTATTGAAATAAAAAGAGAATTCAGAGAATAAAAAAAATCTGAAATCTCCAAATTGATTTCCACTTATTGAAGAACCCTAACCCCAAAAATCCTCAAATTGATTTTATTTTCCTTCTTAGTCAAAATCATTGTTGTCAAAATCCCGATTTAAATCCTAAAATTCAGGATTTTACGACTTTCTTCACCTTCAATGACTCAAATTCATAGTAGAATCCCAAAATAAGCAAAATCCATCGATTTTGATTGCGATTTTACGATTTCATGCAAAATCGCAGGATTTTAAAAGGTTTTGAAGAATTTTGTCCATTTGTTTTAGTCATTTATGTATAGTATTTTTTGGACTTTAAACTGAGTCATTTATGATTATACACAATTTATAACAACATTTTTTTTTGAGGAAAGCATTATTTTTGTTTTGGTAAAATCTATCGATTTTGATTGCGATTTTTACAATTTCTTATATCGATTCTATAAAAGTAATTGAGTAAAATCATTCTATTTTAATTGCGATTTTACGAGTCCCTATTTTGCTATTCTCTTTTAATCTGAAGTAAAGTCCCGATTTTGACAAACTTGGTCAAAACAACCGGCAAGACCGATGTTCACATGGCATCTGGTCTAGGTTTACCTACAATAACTCAATGCCTAATTGATTTTGGTTGTGATGTGAACTCTCGAACAGACTTGGGTGACACAGCTTTGATGATTTGTGCAAAATATAAACAAGAGGAGTATCTAAATTTGCAAGTTCAATTGCCGAGTCATGCAAGTGGTCCCATGGTTTTCAACAAGCAGTGGTGGATGTAATTAGAAATGGTAAGATACCCAACTCCAGCAAATACTTCTACTTTTTCCCCTTTGATTTTCGTATCTAAGGCAGGAGGAGATGCTGACTGGAGCATTGAAAACTGTCATTTAATCTGGAGAATTTGATCTTGACTATCAAGAAGGAAGAAATTAAAGAAAACCGATGCTTAAGGAAGAAGAAAGAAGGAACATATAATCAATTTGAGGATTTTTCGTGTTAGGGTTCTTCAATACGTGGAAATCATTTCAAGGATTTCATATTTTTTTTATTCCCCAAATTCTCTTTTAATTTCAATAATAATTTGTTATTTGATTTTTTTTATAATTGTAATATAATTTATAATTAAAATGACATAGAAATAAGGTGTTAAATGATAATATAATTTATAATTAAAATGACATGAAAATAAGGTGTCAAAAGTTAACAAATTTCAAAAATAAGATGATCAACAAATCTTACTTGGTTCTTCGTACTTTGGACGGGACTTGGCTTTGTGGATTCTCAGGTTTTTCTGGTATTTCGAATAACTTGCACGTGGAACTACTTGCGATCATGCACGGGTTAAGTCGGAAAATGTCATCTCCCAATACTTAGTAAGGTTCCATTTTGATCACACAAGATGGTTGGGAGGGCATCTGCAAGAAGCCGTTTAAACAATTAGGAGGTATAGGCATAACCATGTAGCAGATAAACCATTCACCGGAGTCCCATACAAAAAAATTAAAGCCTTGAGAAAAGTACCTTGCGTTGAAGGCCAGCTATTGTAGCTCTCAAGAAAGCATCGTCTCGCACAATCAACCTCAACTTCTTCGTAAAATCATTACGAGTCATCCTTTTTGCCTGGTGATTACCAGAAAACAATGACAATATATATTAGAGATATCAATTAAGACAGAGACGGAGTCCAACAAAGCTAGTTTTACACTACATACCCTGAATTGCAGATAATGCATATTGATAACTTCCATATCCTTAGCAAAAACCTTGTTTCTGAGAGCATCGATAAGCACCGAAACAGGCATTGAAGGAGATGTTGGACCTTTAGGCGAACCAGGTGCTATTCCCTGAGGTATGCCACAATTCAAAAATTGATTCGACATTATTTTTTATTGACAACAAGTCTTAACAATATAAGATTTCAAACCAAAAGCAAATTCAAAATCTAAAAGAACATAAAGGTGTTCTGCATTTAGCATTAACACGCTAACACACACACATTCGACTGTGAACTGATACTTTTTTATCTGACTGAAACCTAGATTGCTTAGATAGTATAAACTATAAAGTGAACCTTCAAAACCATGATGAGTCAGAAATCTATAAGGAAGCCTTCTCAGAATTTTTTTTAAAATAAACTTGTATTAATCATAAATTTTTATATTTATGCAGTACGAATAATATGATTTCAGACAAGACTAACTAGAGTATGTCATGTGATACATAGCTATCACCACCATTCCTTTTACAAATGCTGTCACTTGGAAATTAAATCAATCTCCTGTCTCATCTAAATAAAAAATTTCCTCCAAAACCCTAAATTATGCGTGCATATCTAGAACTGATCTGAGCTCAAAAACTATCTTCTGCGTCAACTTTTCTTAGCACTGTAAGCAACATGCTTTTACCTTTCATTAAATTATTAATTCCTCTATATTCTGGAATTTATCCTTCTGAAGATTTGCTACTTATATAAAGGATGGAACACATTGGCTATCTTAATATCAAGGATAATAATAAATTTTAACAAAGTAAAAAAAATAGACATTTTCTATGGTACACTCCAAAATTTTGAGTGTACCGGTACACCCGTGTATTTAAATGAATAGTTTAATGATTTATTTTTTTTAGAAAAAAATATTTTCTATCATTTATAATTATAATAGTTATATTTTATTTTTCAAAAGTGTCGGCTAAGCAAAATTCAATTTTTTTTTAATTTTTATTACTCATAATTGTGAATATTGATTATTTTTTTAATAAAATGTTAAAAAATTTAGTATAATTATTATAAAAATGAAATGATGTTTTTTTTATAGGATAATATTTTCTAAAATATAAAAGTCGATAAATATCTCTTTATTACATAAAAATTATCGTTAACTTATAGATTTATGAAACAGGTGTATCGGTATACCTTAATTTAAGGGTGTACCGTAGAAACTCCCCGTATATAATGCTAATACTAATTAACGGTGAATATGGTTTACCCCTAATAAAAAAGAACAGTTCTTGCCCATATATAAGTACAAGTACATAGTACTATAATAATTCAAACTTTTTTTTTTTGGTTTTGGTGACTGCATTGAATAAACCATGTTACAAAACATATAAAACTCCTTAAAACTCCATTCATTCCTGATAAACTATATCGACAAGCTTTCCAATTTTTCTTGATTTCTGGTATCCATCTCATCACTCGCCATAGATTGTTTTCTTGATAAACTCCATTCATTTCTAAGCTTCCTGCATAAATTTCAACATACCTACCTACAATTATTAAGATAAAACTGCAATTCAAATGCTTAGAGCGTTATTATAAAAGAATGCTTTAGGGCTTCCATAAACAAGTTAGTTAACAAACTAAACCTATCATACATCCATTGATCAACTTATAGGATACAATGTCCTTTACATCCGTCCCCTTTGCCAAGGCATATCTTCTAATTTTCCATAGAATGCAACATTTCCAAGGCATACTTGTCATACCGATCAGTAAAGATTTTATCAGTTGAAGCCTTCCATTTCCTTTCCGCTGATGATGAGTTAACCTTTGCTGAATGTATCCTCTCAATGCATTGTCTGTCAGATTAGCAAGGGAAATTTTATACGGTGAATATGTAATGTTAAATTGCAATGCATTGTATTGTCAATGCTGTTAACTCATCACTAATCCATGATCAAAGGCAAATTTAACCAAAAAAAAACGCGCCAAAACAAAAACCGAGAGGCTTAAGCACAATACTCATTTTTTCCAATTCATTTTCAATTCAACATCAGCACCGCAATTATTGAATAAAGTTTATCCTTAGTTTTAATTTCTATGAAAAGAATGGACTTGGATTGGATTGGATGTGGTCAGTAACTTCATGTAGTCACTGCAGCCACCAATTTCATCAACTAACAAGCATTGAACAAAGCAATGATAATTATGTATAATTTTGTAGCAATACCAAATGAATTGATGTGGAACATGTTAACCATAATCATATATAATATTGTGTTATGCACACTGAAACTGAAACAGGGTAAATCTGTGAATTTCACTAAATCACTATTTTAGATCTCAAATACATACATAACATACTAATTAATCATTCATTCAACATCAACATGATGAACAATGGGATCTTCATCTTCATCTTCTTCTTCCTTAACGGTGAGAGTGTTGCTATCCACAGTAACCTCAACTTCCTCCTTGCTGACATTGTTGAACATATACACACTCAAAACAACAGACTCCTCCGTCTCTAGAAACTTTGACAGATACAGATTTTTTAGGGTTTTTGTAGTGAGAGTGAGAGTGAAAGGGCTTAAGAAGAAGAAGGTTCTAGAAGGATACTACCTTGACTACCAAGCCACTTTGCTTAGTGACCACGTGTCCATTACACATTTTTAGTACAGTTAATTAATACTCCATAAGTAAGTATCATCAGACACCACATTTATTTAATACATCCTATTTTTAGTTCTAATTTTATAAGCCAATATTTACTTTCTTTATTTAATTTGGTTAAATTCCTTCTTTTTAGTTCTTAGTTAAGATTTCCCTTGTTTATGCCTAAAAAAAAAATTAGTTAACTTTCTCAAATCACTATTGTAATCACATTCTGTTATTAATGGAAACTTTTTAAGGTATATTTTAGTTAAATCTCACCTTCCTCTCTCAAGATTGGAAATCCATTCATAAATTTTGATGAAAAGTCAACGGTTCTGAATGATTTGTTTCATAAAAATATCGTGTTAAGGAACAAAGGGTTTTGATTATCAATTCTCATTTGATTACCGATACTATAACAATCCCTATTGTTCAAAAGATGGTGAATAAGAACAGTTTGTGGCGATGTTTAACCTAAGATGGTGAATAAGAAAACTCTATCATAAGATGTTGAATCCGAATGATTTGTGGAAAAGTAAGTTTATAACCGAACATTTAATTTCTTTATTAAGTTTAGTTCGATTTCTTATATTTAGTTGTTAGTTAAGAAAACTCCCTATCACATTTTATCAATTAATGGAAATTATTTGAATATATTCTGCAAAATCTCATTTTTCTCCTCTCAATTCAACAATAGTTCAGAAATTCATTGATAAATTTTGATGAAACATCAATGGTTTTTGATAACCTGTTTTACAAGAATATGATGACCAGGAACAAGACGGATGCTCATATGATTAATTAATGGTACTAGAACAACTCATGTTGTTCAAAATAGATATGCTTTCTATTTATCACTTGGACTCTATTCACATTTTGAGATCTATGAACTCAATTTGGAAATTCATTATCAAAATTGAACTCTATGGATGTTCCAAATTTATTGAGAAACAATAAGTACTATCTTTAAAAAAAAAGAAAAAGATTTAGTTAAAATCTGTACAGCCCAAGAAAGCTACATAGAGGTGTTAAGAACTGATGAGGAAAATTTATGTTCCATAATATGCAACATCACATTAAAAAAGACCATTCACTCATACCCTTGACAATCATAGTTGTTTGGTAAATTTAAGGTAATCTAAGTACATTGTAGTTTGTAATATATAAGATCATTTCTGGTTTATCCCTTAAAAAAAATTGGTTTGGAATCGGTCCTTTTAAATTCTTTTTTTCCGGAATACCCTCCTTCCACATCCAATTGTGCATATTTGATGATGTGGCACACTGAGTGGTACGCTGACTGTATAATTAATTTTGTTTTTCATTTTTTTAAGGGTACACATGACATTCGTGCCTATTTTTTTAAATAAAAATAATATACATTCATTTATATTAATTTAGAAATAGAAAACAATATGAAAAAATTGAAAACTAATCACTATCACCCATCAACTATCGCCACTCTAAATAAATTATTAATAAAAAAAAATTACAAATTTGGGAGACTCACCAATACCCAAGGCAACACAAAATGTGTGAAACAACCTCCGCCGGATTAGAAACCTTACCAATGAAAATTCAAAGGGATAAAACCTTGGAAGTGAAAAAAAAGTGTAGAGTAAACGGACAAAGATTTCAACATCAAATCAACAAAATTCATACATAGGTAATCCTAACAGATTTTCAAACAGTTATTGAATTGAGAGGAGAAAATGAGATATAACAGAATATACCTCAAAAAAATTCCATTAATTGATAAAATGTGATAGAGAGCTTCCTTAACTAACAACTAAATATAGAAATTAAGAAATCCTTAATATGGACCTTAGTAATAGAGGTCCACCTATGGTCTCCCAAAATTAAAACTAAGAATAGGCTTTATCAATAACTGTGGTTAAACATGTGCAGAAATTCATTAGTTATTACTAATCTAAGAAACTCTTCGACAGTAAGTAACTACGGAAATTAAAAGTAACCGGTAAACACAAAGTAACTGGAAAAAAGGGAAAAAACATGTTTACGGTGGAGTAGGCATTTACAAATTATGAATTTAGAAAGTTTGACAAGAGACATTTTAACATTTTTTTTAGACGAGGGATATTTTAACTAAGAACTACTCCTCCGTCCTAAATTATATGACGTTTTGGGTGTTTTACATGTATTAAGGAATGTAATAAATTTTGTGCGGGAAAAAGAGATATTATGAGTTGTTTTACAAAATTATCCTTAATAAATGATATGAGAAAGATAAATGAAAGAATTGAAAGAAGAGAGTAAAAAATAGTTAAGGAATGTGAAAATAACAATAATGCTTGTTGGTATTGTAAAACGACGTATAATTTGTGACATTTTTTTTTCAAAACCGACATTAAAGAATTTAACGAAGTTAAATAAAGAAACTAAATACATCATTCGGTCACTATTATAAACAAAAATCTACATTTTAAGTTCATTCAATTAATAATATATATGATCTTTATTATAGACCGCATCTATCATTTAATGAATGAATCTAAAGTGTTGATTTTTTGCTTATAATAATAACTGGAGAGTGTACTCCAGTTATAGAAATTAGAACTAAAAATAGGCTTAATTCAATAAATAATTAAATACGGTGTCTCATGGTTCTTACATATCAATATCATTAATACTAATCGGAGTATTTAACTAACTAATTAATTAACACTAAAAATGAAAAGAACTAAAAAAAAAAAAAAAAGAAGGAAAAGGTGAGTCAATGAGATAGCTACACGTTACTAAGCAAAGAGGCTTGGTAACCAAAGTTAGTATCCTTGATGAGTTAATCAGAGGTTGACTTGTTGATATATGATTTGGTTCATTCCATTTGGATGGAAGGTTTCATCCCTAGCTTGTTGATTTCTCCTTCTGGTTGGGCACTTGAGTCCTTCATATTTGACAGATCACTTCATGTCTGGTCAATGACGTAGTCATCTGTTTCCCCTGCCAAGCTGTACGAGTGCCCTTCCTTTTGGAAACTTGTTTCTTTCTTGATCACTGATATATAATGCATTTTTACAGGCCTTCTTTTAGGAAGTAAGACTTGGGATAATATTTTTGGGGTTAACTCAGCTAGCCGAAGTCCTAAAATCTTGTCACGTTCAGAGTCTTCGACAGTAGACACTGTAAGTTCTTCTGTATTTTGGGCATAACCTCCGATGCCAAATTTCCTTTGTAAAAAGCAATGCATTTATTATATTTAACCGCCACTTTCCTTTTTTCATATCTATTATTTTTTTTACTTTGTTAAAATTTATTATTATCCTTGATATTAAGATAGTCAATGTGTTCTATCCTTTATATAAGTAGCAAATCTTCAGAAGGATAAATTCCAGAATATAGAGGAATTAATAATTTATGAAAGGTAAAAGCATGTTGCTTACGGTGCTAAGAAAAGTTGACGTAGAAGATAGTTTTTGAGTTCAGATCATTTCTAGATATGAGATACGAGGAAATTTTTTTATTAAGATAAGACAGGAGATTGATTTAATTTTCAAGTGACTGCATTTGTAAAAGGAATGGTGGTGATAGCTATGTATCACATGACATACTAGTTAGTCTTGTCTGAAATCATATTTTTAAAAATTCTGATTGATGCAAGTTTTTTTTTAAAAAATTCTGAGAAGGATTTCTTATAGATTTCTGACTCTTCATGGTTTTGAAGATTCACTTTATAGTTTATACTATCTAAGCAATCTAGGTTTCAGTCAGATAAAAAAGTATCAATCCAATGTGTGTGTGTGTGTGTATTAGCATGTTAATGCTAAATGCAGAACACCTTTATGTTCTTTTAGATTTTGAATTTGCTTTTGGTTTGAAATCTTCTATTGTTAAGACTTGCTGTCTATAAAAAAAATGTCGAATCAAATTTTGAATTGTGGCATACCTCAGGGAATAGCACCTGGTTCGCCTAAAGGTCCAACATCCCCTTCAATGCCTGTTTCGGTGCTTATTGATGCTCTCAGAAACAAGGTTTCTGCTAAGGATATGGAAGTTATCAATATGCATTATCTGCAATTCAGGGTATGTAGTGTAAAACTAGCTTTGCTGGATGTCTGTCTCTGTCTTAATTGATATCTCTAATATAAATTGTCATTGTTTTCTGGTAATTACCAGGCAAAAAGGATGACTCGTGATGATTTTGCGAAGAAGTTGAGGTTGATTGTGCGAGATGATGCTCTCTTAAGAGCTACAATAGTTGGCCTTCAAAGCAAGGTATTTTCTCAAAGGCTTTAATTTTTTTGCATGGGACTCCGGTGAATGGTTTATCTGTGATGTAGGAGGGTTTTATTAGTAATTTAGTAGTATTTATTATTTAGCCAAATCTTAGTAATTTTCTAGAATTCTCTATTATTATTACGTTTTATTTTATTTTGGCCCACGGGTTTGTTATT